>Ga0209739_100839_pt1 | contig 11521 bp, 13 predicted proteins | sample JossMetagenome_2_FD_184729 | JGI IMG/M metagenome (GOLD analysis project Ga0209739, IMG submission 184729) | Hot spring sediment microbial communities from Joseph's Coat, Yellowstone National Park, USA - JC3_ASED (SPAdes) (version 3) | ecosystem: Environmental > Aquatic > Thermal springs > Hot...
CAAAGCTGGGAAATACTATGGTGGATACAAACAAAACTTTCAATTCATTCGTTTCTGATACGTGCGGTAAAAGGCCCAACTGTAGTCCCCTGTGGTCTGTGGCTTTCAATTCATTCGTTTCTGATACAAGGTAGTTGTAACGATTTCAATTGAGAGAGGTTTTTTCTGCTTTCAATTCATTCGTTTCTGATACACCCTGAGCCAGCCATAAAGGCCTGCATCGTCGAGGTTCTCTTTCAATTCATTCGTTTCTGATACATGATGGTGACCTTCTAATAGTGTTCCTCAACAATAACTTTCAATTCATTCGTTTCTGATACCTTCGAGGGACTGCGAGGAGGAGTGCCGTGACAAGATCTTTCAATTCATTCGTTTCTGATACACATATCCCATAGTTAGCATAGCAAGAATCGAGAATAGCAACTTTCAATTCATTCGTTTCTGATACTGTTTCCTTGGGGTTTATTTTGTTGGGGTGTTATTTATTTGTTTTGGTTTTGTGTGAAAGTGTTTTTGTGCAAGTGTTTCCCATTGGAAGTATTAATTTTTCATTAGTTTTCATATTGTTGCCTGTAAATGATATGGATCGGGAAGAGTGGCTAGGGAAGAAAGTATTTTCAGAAATGGCTTCTTCCCGTAGGCTATCAACTTTTCCCGTGGAAAACGTTTCTACAGAGATTTCCAGGGGAACCATTTCCTCCCACCCCGTATCACGACATAAAAACCTCTGTTATTCACTTTTCATTAAGGTCTATATTTTTATCTTAGGAGATGATGACTGCCTGGTTAAGGCGTATGACAAGGTATACATTTGGGGTTATGGGGCACAGCTAGGTGTTGATACTGGCTCAGGGCGGTTTTTTCACCATTTGGCTTTGAAGGGTGTGTATGGGGCTTGATCCCTAATTGCCCTTGCAAGCATCCTGGCCTGCGTCAAGACGAGTTGCTGTATTGGCGGTTTCGCCGTCTTCATGTTTTCATTTAGGAGCCTCCACACGTGCTTCACAGATTCTGACTTCTTTTCACCGTCTTCTGAGAGGAGGTTTGCTAGGCTTGAGGGAGTTGTCCTGGCAAGCTTTATCAGGGGCCTGTCGACGGCTATGGGTCTGAATTCCTCCATGAGGTCTAGTACTAGGCTCATCCTGCCCGGTCTACGGGCGTGGAGGAAGCCGTAGTAAGGGTTTAGGCCGACTGAGAATACGGCTTTCCAGACCTCTCTGAGGAGTAGTGTGTAACCAATATTGAGGGCGAGGTTGAAGCTGTCGAGCCGGACACCTGGCTTTATGTCCCAGCGCTTGAGCCTCCTAGTGAAGCCTATCTCTCTTGGGAGGAGACTCCTGACCGCATCCCAGTAATGCTGTGCAGCTACAGCTTCAATGTTTGCTACCTCTTTCCAGTCGGATGCCTTATAGAGACGACTAAGTATTTCTTCAAGCTTTTTAATTGTTTCATGTATCTCCTTGTTGTCTCGCCCTGCAGATAGTTGGGATTTGTAGAAGTTTTTCAGCACGACGGACTGGTTGTGGATTTTTCCCTCTATAAAGCTTCTAGCAAGCTCTGTTCTCCTCTCTTTATTTAGGCTTTGCCTTATCTGTTTCACCCATAGCTCCATTGAGCCTCCATAGCTGGCGGGCACGAGCCGGGCTGTAGGCTTGCCGTCGATTAGAAAATTCATGTCTATGCCGTGCTGGGATGCTAGCTTTACAGCTCCACCGGTTATGGAAACTCCTTCTACAGCGATTACTATCGCAGAGATATTTGAAACAGGATACCTGGCCAAAACCTTCCACTCGTTTCCCTCCTTCGCTCTTATTTCGAATTCTCCGCCTCTAGCACCCAGCATAGAGCCATGCTTGTCTATGTATAATATTCTTGGGAGGCTCATGTTTTTCCACCATTACAGTAGTAAATGTATGGGCATTCCCGCGGGCAACTAGAAGACTTACCCGGGTCAAGTTGATAGGTAAGGTATTCCTTGAGCTTATCCCGCTTGTCTATAAACTCCGTCCTGAGTCCGTCCCCTATATCTATTAGTCTTGGCTTGATGTAAAGTCTTCTTTTAACATTGTCAGCCTCGACGTAGACCAGCAAGCCCCTGTTTACTGGCACCTCGTAAACGCTTTCAAACGCTAGGGCATACCCAGCTAGCGAGAGCTCAAACTCTCGCCTAGGGGGCCTCGTCTTAAGCTCTAGAAGTAATGATGGTGGAATATACGCGTCAACCCGTAGTGACCTGCTAAGACCAACTCTTTCGCCGCTAATTGTGAACTCAGTTATGAAAGGCACAACAGAAGAAACTAGGCCATCTATCTCGAGATACCTCGACCTGCTAAATTGTCTTTCCAAGGCTGAAGCATAGGTCGCAATTCCCTCCCCGAATATCCTTCTTGTGAGCCACTCTACTTCCTCAAGATTAAGCAAATTGTACTTGGCGCTCATTTCCCGTAACAATCTCTCACCCATATTGGTCATTTCTTTTTGAAATGTCTCAGATGTTAGCTCTAAGCCACCCTCATAGAGCTTTTTCTTTGCCAAGGCGACAGTCCGTGTCCATACTTCGTGGATGAGACGCCCCCGTTGCAATACTGCGTTGTCCCTCGGCTTTACCTTTTTAACGTACCGGAGATACACATCTCTTCCTTTCTCGCAAAATCCGCCGGTAATGTCTGAGACTCCTAGCAATGAACCGCTAGAAGAGGAAACTACTCCTGAGGAAAAAGACCATCCTCTTAGCTCTTCAGAGACCTCTACCTCTGGTAGTCTCCTCAAATCCTTATAGAGCGCTAATACGTCTTCAAGTATCCAAAAAAGGCCTGGCATGTTATATTTTATATTAAAGAAATATTAATATTTAACGGGGGAAACGAAAAATCCATGGATGATTGGTTACTAAATGTTAATGATTTGAAGCACTTTGCCTACTGTGAGGCAATAGTATTTCTGACCCATCATCTTGGGATAAAAGAGACACCGACCGAGTATATGATGTTTGGAAAAGAGATAGAGAAGGAAAAATATCTTCAGCAAATTTTTCAAAAGTACAAAGTCACAAAAATTCACCGAAACGTTGAGCTGGTTTCAAAGAGACTAAGGCTTGCTGGCACTCCTGACGCTATTCTTGAGACCAAGCATGGAGAGTTTATTCCTGTAGAGATAAAATGGAGCGAGCCACCCGCGGGAACAAGGATTAAAAGGGATCATTACATACAACTCATAGCCTACAGTGTACTAATTGAGGAAGTTTTTACTTGGCGAAAATGCTCAGTAAAAAGGGCCGTAGTTTTCTACCTGAAGCCCCAGCCAAAATTTTTTGAAGTCACAATTACGTACGAAGATAAAAGGATCCTTATTTCCACTCTAGAAAGAGCACTCAGAGTGGCAAAGGGCTTAGCTGAGCCAAAACTGAGAAAAGACTGTACAGACTGCAATTACAAGGCGTTCTGTCCATATCTACACTAGAAATTCGTCCTCCTCGCCAATTGTGTATCCCTCTGACAACACTATTCGCTTTTCGAAGGATGCCTTAGAAAAAACATAGATTTGCAAGTTATACATGGTATTTTCCTTGAATATCCTCCTCAAGCCAGCCTCTGTTTCAGCTAAGAGTGCTGGGGTATAAGACGAGACAAAGACGCTTTTCTGTATCCTGCTAAAGCCAAGCTTCTTTAGGTACCTCGCCACCTTGAAGCGTAAGTCATCTTCCCTTATATCGTAGACAACTAATATAACTTGTTGAGACATATTCGACGCGCCTTTTCATCCCAGCTCCGAGCCATACAACGCAACAAACATGTCAATTGCACTTGCAAAGGTAGAGACCCCTCCCTCCCTTCTTCCCCTAGACGAGTAATAATCTGAAGCAACAAGACCTTGCAAAAGATACAAGAAAAGCCTTCTACCACTATTGTCCTCAATCCACACAGAACGTGCTAATTGACTGAAAATTTCCCTTGTTTCATTGCAGATTTTCGCCACGGTTATCTCTTTGTTTTCGACTATGCTAAGCATTATCTCCATTAAATCATTAGACCTTAGTCCTAAATATTTTTCAAAAATATCACCAAGATTATAGACGAACGCTTTAATCTCGCTTTCTGAGACCCTCAAGTTAACACCTTTCTCCAGTAATTTCATCCTATCGACAATGTCCATGGGGTGATGGTGAAGAAGGATGCTCATTACCACAGCACCTGACTCTCTTTCTCCAAATGGAATCTTAATGGCTTCCAGGAATCTGTCAGATGCTTCCCCAATTAGAAGCTTGTACACTAACCACCCCGAAATTATTTCATGCCCTTCAAAGCTGATTTTCTTACCTTTCAAAATTTCTTCTATTCGTGCAGTATTAAAGGAAACTTTGCCAAAGTCGTGGAAGATAATGGCTAAGTAAAGAAGCGTTGGAAAATTTGAAGATATCTTGAAACCAGTATTGAGAAACTTTGAACCGTGTGGAAAAGTTTCTAGTGCTTTTTCAACATGATCCCGTAGAGTTTGGATAAAAGGTGGATCATAGTAAGCATATATCTCCATTGTGTCACCCTCCTTGACAGATGAGACCCACTTCTGGGTCGTAGTTACAATTCACCTTGAAAGCCCCCTTACTATTCTCGCTTAGAGACTCCTTTAATGCATCTTGGACACTTTTGGGACAATACTTCTTGATGCAGTGCTTTTTAATGAAATTGTAGTCGACAGGAACCCTGAATCCCTCCAGTGACTCAGCGGTGAATAAAGCACCGTCTCGTATAAGACTTCCCTCTTTCTCTAAAAGCATATTTAGTGCCTTCTTAGAAGAAGCGAGATTTGTAAACACGGTTGTTATATCATCGAGATAAGCATAGTCAATTTTAATATCCTGCTCGCTATATACTTTTGTAAGGACATTATCGTGCTCCACATGTAAATTTGCTTCGGGATTGTCCTCAATGAACCTCACGGTCTTCAAAGTTAAATATCTGTCATACACCTTGTACCGCTCCCCTTCCGAGAGCGCCTCCTCCTCGTACCAGACATAAGCACACTTCTCAGGGTCTACACACTTCTCGCCCTCTCTTCTCAGGAACCTCCCAAATCTTTGGATAAGGGAGCTTGCAGGTGCAACCTCAGTGATTATAAGGTCGCTTGAGATATCTACCCCAGCTTCAACTGTCTGTGTAGCTACAATAACGCTCCTTGTTCTCTCATTGATAAGGCACTTCAATTCTTGAAATTTCTCCTTCCTATCCTCTTCAGTGAACCTCGAGTGTAGCAGGATTTTGTTGGCGACCTTGAGTTGTTTATAGAACTCTACTGCGTCCTCAACTTTATTGAAGATCACCAATGCATGTGTAAAATCAGATTCATCTATTATTTTTGTTAGTGCCGCAAACTTGCCTTCCTGTGAAAGCGGCAAAAGGTCAATCCTATACTTCTTCTCTAGGCGCTCTTCATAGAATTTTTTGTCATGATCCTCCGAGAAGGAAATGATCTCTACCTTGCTAGCGTCTTTTCCTAAGCTAGAAAGAAGCTTTCTTAAATGTATGCTTGGCAAAGTTGCTGAAAAGGAAAAAATCCTAGAATTAAAGACCTTAATTCCCAATCTAAGGAAAGCCGCCAAAAAGCTCATCGACTTGGTTGAATCAAACATTAAGTGAACCTCGTCCATTACAATGTCCGAAAGCCAGATAGCACCCCAAGAGAACAAGAAGTGCCCTAAGCTTCTACCCTTGTAGATATTTTTTATGTCTTCAGGAGCAAGACCCACAGCCATAAGACTCAACGTGTCCAAGGTTGTTAGCACGACAGGGTGTATAAGGTATGGGGACCCTCTGACACCCATCATTCTTTGAGCTACAATTTCTGAACCGCTTCGCGGGAACATCCACTCAAAGAAAGATTTGAACTTGCCCACTTGGTCTTCTATTAGACTCCTCAACGGATATGCAATGATCGTCCTATAGTCGCCAATGTATGTTGCTAGCGAGATGGCCTGAGAGAGCGAAGTTTTCCCGTACCCGGTTGGCGCGGAGACAAAGAAGGATTTCTCATTTTCCTCGTCGATCTTCTGAGCTACGAACTCCAAGAAAGGTCTCTCGACTCTCTTTTTCTTCGTAGATCCTAGCCAAGAATTAACTTTCTCCAGAGCTTCGCTAATAATCATGTTTTTTAGTCCTTATTCACATTTTTGCTCATAGAGAAACTTTGGTCTCTCCTTCACACACTTTGGTTTCAACTCGCGAAGCATTGCTATTTCTCTATTGTACTCAGCTAGAAAAGTTGGATTAAAGGTGTTGACATACATGTAAAGCTTCTTTATAGCCATGTATGCGTGGTAGCCCTCCTCGCCAGGCTTTCCCGCGATAAACCTAGATGCGCAACCAGCGACCGAGTCTAGGGAGCTGTTTATACAATCTACTAGGTCCAGGTTTTCGAAAAGTTTGCTACGGGTTAATATTGTTAGCGGATAATCTGCGTATACTTTTAGCGTCTGTCCTTCTCTTAAGATTTTGACTATCCTCAGATTAACGGCCTCCTTCATCAGGTTTTTTGCGCTTTCTATAATTTCTTTATTAAAAAGTATTCTCAGGTAAACGTATTCATCAAACCATCCGTTCATTTCCTCTACTGCGTTTCTTACTTCTCGTCTTATAATATTTTTAATGTTGAGGTAGAGGGTTGGCTCATTTACAGCAGAAGCATACTCGGTTGTACCTAGGAAGATAAAGTAGAGCTCAGCGCTTCTCCTTACGCTAAATGTCGATAATACGCCAAGGAGAAAGAGCAGCAATGCAGGGGCATCTGCGTATGTTGTTACTTGCTTACTAAATGTCTTTAATTCAAAAGAAGAAATCCCCTGGTATCTATCTACCTTCATTAGCTGTAGAGATATGCCGCTTCTCGTTACCTCGGAAAAGCCCTTCTCGATGAAGTCTTTTGTTCCATACATTTGAGAATAGTTATTTAAATCCACTTTGACGGTTACTGAGTATTCTTCCATGTCCCTGAACGTATTCATCAGGCATTTAAGCAAAAATTCCAATGTTATTTTTTCTCCTTCGCCCGCTTTACAAATCCTACGTATGCTGTTATAGTCGTTTCCAGTTAAAACCACATTTAAATCATCTGGAATGTTACTGTTTTCAGTAACCACCCCTTCTAAGCCCTTATCAAGAACCTCTAAATATCCCTCCCAGAGCCACGAGGTGACTAGAGATGGTGCAGGCGGCAACTTCAGTCTAAACTGCAATGCCTACCACCTCCTCCTCCTTTTCATCGTAGCGGAAGCTGTACAGGGTATATTTATCAGTCTTAATCTCTACTTCACAGCAGGGCTCCTTGTCAATAACTATGGGAACAAAGACAGCATATGGCACAACCTCATTGGGCTTAGTAACAAAAACCTCTGCAGGAGAGGCAGAAAAAGAATATGGATTGACGTAATGTTCTGTAAGAGTTAGGTAAGCGTTACTTTTTATTTCGATGCCTTCGACAATGGGGAAAGCAGAACAAACTTTTCCCTTCTTACCAGAAGTGGTGACACTAGCCTCAAACACTTTTACTACGGCAACTAAGCTTTCCTTGCTTCCCAATCTCTTAATGCTCCATATGTCCTCCGAGGTAACAAGTGAATTGTCCCTCAAGGCCAGAAAGTACCTTACCCTAGGAGGCTCATCGTCCAAGGTTCCCATAATCGTGCTTCCTTTAGCCGGCGCGTCAAAGCTCCTGTAGACCTCGACATCCTTGACCGTTGGGTAACTAGTTCCACCCCTGCTTCCTATCGCATAGGAACGGTAAATACTCATAAAAGAGGATGGTATAGCGTTTATCGACTTGAAGCTTATTGAGAGGAGGCTTTTAGAAATCTCTCTCATAAGCTCTGCTCCATCCATTTCTCCTCTTCTAAGTCTCCTAGCAATAGACTCCGCAAGCGCGCCAATAACAGTAGTAGGGGGTGGAAAAATATAAGAGGGTGGAGATTTGCTGAGACCGGCAACTCTAGCCTGAAAACCCCATGTAAACTCAACATCGAAGACAAATGCTTTCATGTAGCTCTACGCCTGCTTTAGGCGTTGCTTTGCAACCTGAATAGCTGACTTTACAGCTTCCTCTGGAGTATTAAAGCAACCGACACCTTCTAAGCCACATCCATCCTCCGTGTAAGCAAACAGCTCAGTGTTTTTGCTAGCGATCTTCTTCTTTGAAACAGCCCTAGATATGTAATCCGACCTAAAACTGCTCGGCAAAGTGAAAACACCGTCAGATACTGCTAGAAGCAAGGACTCCCATCGAATATCTGAAGGATTAAACCTGGTTCTCTTGGCTCCTATTGGGAATTCTACTAGGAACTGTTCTAAAGCTTCTAAGGCCGCGCTGGACCTCTTTAAAGGATCCACACCAGGTATTTGCTTTCCATATTCACTTGTGATATATGTGTACTTGCCTATGCTTGAGGTATCTAAATCGAAGGAGAATGTAAATAGTGCAGAGGAAACTTCCACATAGTATATCATTTGTCCAGCTGCTTGCCTACGCTCGCGCTCTTCACTTTCCTCTACGCTAACAAACCTTGTGCCAAGCGCATATCGGGAGTGTAGCTGAGGATCCACGGAAACCAGGTCGACAACCTCATAGACGGGAACCATGTAGCCAGTGGAAAAGCTTGAGGTTCTCTTAACGTTCGGCTCTCCAGCATAGAGGAAACCACCGATGTCCTCAACACCACAACTCTGAATGATCTTCTCCTCGATTTCTTTCGCCGCCTTTACAATTTCCTCTGGTGATGCTTTTTGTTTTCTAGTCCGTTTTCCTTTCGCTTGTCCTTCCCCAGACTCTTTACTTAGAACGGGTGGATCACTGCCAGTCGTAGACTTGTAGACTTCAGCGTTAGTGCTCTTAAGAAAGATACCCTTACTACACAACTCACACACTTTGTCACTATTCGAACTCAAGACACCAGCTAGCGTAACCTGATAGGCATGGGCCACGCTTTCCCCGGAAATCGAGGGAACAAAGAATGTAATGTATCTATCCTGTTTTTTAACCATTATTGGGACTTTTCGGTGCTTAGTGTAGTTTCCTACGCTTTCAACCATGTTCATTGCCTCTGCTTGTAGCCAAATTCTACCCCTCACCGAGACGTACACCATGCTTAACCACCCCTATTCTCCAGATTTTTCACTATTAGTAGCCTTCTTTTCCTCAAGATATAGAAGCCTCCCAGATTCAGCAAGGGCCTGCGCGGCGATCATGGATAATTCTTCACGAAGTTTCACCGGATCCTGGATACTCCGTATCAACTCTATCTCGGATTCAAGCTCAGAGAATATCACATATTCACTAGTCTTCTTGGCTTCTTCAGACTGAAAGCCTCTATTCACCAAAGAGTGATAGTCCCTCAAAGCCTCTCTAATATAGTAGAGGGCTAAGTCACGCGAGACTGCCTGTGAAAGCTTGTCAATGTAGGTATAGCTTCCCTGCTCAACATTTAGGATTGCTAGAACCCTGGCCAAATTTCTGGTCCGTGTCCCTTTATCCATATGATGTATTTCAAAGTTGAATTATTTATTTTTATCCTGTCAACAACCTAGCAAAAAATGAAAACAGCTTGACAAAATACACAAAATTATTTTAAGGAGAAGATTACAAAAACAAACGCCATGTTAACCCGTAAAAAGGTCTACATCTTTACACTTGGCTTCAACTCGACACAGATCATAAAGCTACTCGGTGAGAAGGGCCTAGGCCCAAGAGACGTAATTGTTGTAGTCACTTCCCCACAAGACCACCCAAGAACCGATAGCGCACTGAAAAGCATACACGAATTCATTGAAAAGATTAATCCTAGGGCTAACCTCACACGTGAAAAACTAAATGACACCAACCTGTTAGAATCAGCCATCCAGCTCTCAAAGAAGATCCTACAATACAGGCAACAGGGATACATGGTCATAGCAGACATCTCTGGAGGGGCAAAAGGACTTAGCCTATCTCTCTTCATCGCTGCCTCGGTCTCAGGCGCAGACGAGATCTACCTCGCCTCAGAGATAACAGGAGAAAGAGTACAGCTACCAAGGATACCCGAGCCACAAAAACTCACACGGAGACAGCTCCAGGCTCTAGCCATACTCCCAGCAACACTCCGGGAAACAGCAGAAAGACTAGGCATCTCAAAACCAGCAGCATCCAGGCTCCTCAAAAGAATGCGCGCAAACGGAATAGTATCCCTCGAAAAAGACAAGTACTACCCAACAGCTTGGGGAAGCCTTCTCAAAGAAATAAATGGAAAGTGAATAAAAGAGGTTTTTTTGTCGTGATACGGGATGGGAGGAAATGGTTCCCCTGGAAATCTCTGTAGAAACGTTTTCCAAGGGAAGCCTTAACGCTTTACGGGAAGAAGACTTTTTGTAAAATACTTTCTTCCCTAGCCACTCTTCCCGATCCATATCATTTACAGGCAACAATATGAAAACTAATGAAAAATTAATACTTCCAATGGGAAACACTTGCACAAAAACACTTTCACACAAAACCAAAACAAATAAATAACACCCCAACAAAATAAACCCCAAGGAAACAGTATCAGAAACGAATGAATTGAAAGAGACACATAGCAAAAGCGCGCCAAAGATACATTTCGTGGGTATCAGAAACGAATGAATTGAAAGATTCATGTATCCATAGTTGTAGACCACCCACGTCCTATTATTCACGTATCAGAAACGAATGAATTGAAAGAGATAATAGTCTACGCGGTTGCCCATTATGCTTGTATCAGAAACGAATGAATTGAAAGCTAAAACTGCAATCTTGTTCCCATGTAGATACCAAACGTATCAGAAACGAATGAATTGAAAGCCACAGACCACAGGGGACTACAGTTGGGCCTTTTACCGCACGTATCAGAAACGAATGAATTGAAAGTTTTGTTTGTATCCACCATAGTATTTCCCAGCTTTGGTATCAGAAACGAATGAATTGAAAGAAGTCTAAAAGTTGTAGCAGAGGACCTAAGTCTAGTAGCAAGTATCAGAAACGAATGAATTGAAAGGATTTTGGTATTGGTCTCACTGATTTCGATATTTTGCACGGTATCAGAAACGAATGAATTGAAAGATAAAAACCACAACCCTTATATACCCCAACAAACCCCTGTTTGTATCAGAAACGAATGAATTGAAAGACGTATAATAATTGAGGCAAAGCTTTTCCCTGACGACATGTATCAGAAACGAATGAATTGAAAGATGGCTTGTTCATGTTGTCGGTCTTCCTAGCCTTCATCCGTGTATCAGAAACGAATGAATTGAAAGGACCGTGGCGAGGCTCATGAAGCGCCCAAATAGTAGGGTCAAGTATCAGAAACGAATGAATTGAAAGATACCTGAGGCCGTCAGGTTTGCGAAGTGGGAGCTGACAAGTATCAGAAACGAATGAATTGAAAGCTAACGCGCTTAAGATTCTCTGAGCCATCGTCGAATAGTCGTGTATCAGAAACGAATGAATTGAAAGAGCTGGCGCGCGATAAAGCTCTCTAGCATCTGTC
>Ga0209739_100841_pt1 | contig 11495 bp, 9 predicted proteins | sample JossMetagenome_2_FD_184729 | JGI IMG/M metagenome (GOLD analysis project Ga0209739, IMG submission 184729) | Hot spring sediment microbial communities from Joseph's Coat, Yellowstone National Park, USA - JC3_ASED (SPAdes) (version 3) | ecosystem: Environmental > Aquatic > Thermal springs > Hot...
CAATGCACGACACCGTGCAATGAATAATGAGAGTAATTGCACGAATTCATGAGTGTTCACGTTCAACACGCGTTATCGAATCCTTCCGTGTTAATTGCATGTTTTCGTGCATTTTCTACGCTTGACTTTTGACTATTTATCGTAGGAACAAGTCGTTATCGTGGGAGTTGAAATTCCGTGGGAACAAAAATTCAATCCCTAATGCTTACCGTGGGAACAAACACGAACCATAAGCATTAGAAGCAGAAACACGTTCCCACGAAAACCAAGAAACGAAAAGGAAAAACTTTAAAACCAAGAACAAAAACCAACCCAGCAGATGATTTCAATAGAATATTGAAAGACGTATTGTTATTGGTCTTGCAAGTGGCATGTTTCTTGTTGGGATGATTTCAATAGAATATTGAAAGATTAACAATTTGGTTTTTGAGCTTTTCGTACTCCTCATCATCCTGATGATTTCAATAGAATATTGAAAGGGGATTCCAAATCTTCCTAAACGTTGTATTCAATTCATTAATTGGGATGATTTCAATAGAATATTGAAAGTGTGAACGTTGACCACTTCATGGATGCGGAGCACCTTTATGCCGATGATTTCAATAGAATATTGAAAGATGCGGGCATGGTCGTATGGACCCCGCGCCCATGCATTAATGCATTGATGATTTCAATAGAATATTGAAAGCGGTAGTGTGTGGTGGTATTGACTCATTACTTGTTACCCAATAGGATGATTTCAATAGAATATTGAAAGTACACCTCACAATGACTGGTACGCTCAGTGGCTCGACCTTAAAAGATGATTTCAATAGAATATTGAAAGCTTGTTCAGGTTTGCCGTTTGACCCCACCCCCAACCTGCCTTTCAGATGATTTCAATAGAATATTGAAAGGCGTTGTACTGGTCAGTGAACAAACCATCGAAATCGCCTTCCCGATGATTTCAATAGAATATTGAAAGACGAGGCTTCTCGCCTCGTTCCTAGACAGTCTTCGGGTCACGATGATTTCAATAGAATATTGAAAGAGGAATAGTATTGACGTGTTGAGTGCCCTTTGGGCGTAGCCATGATGATTTCAATAGAATATTGAAAGAGAGGGAGTAGAAGAGCACTATTGGGAACCGCATCCACATGATGATTTCAATAGAATATTGAAAGCAATCTCATTCTCCATTTCCCTGAGGCTCGCCGAAACCCTCTTAAGATGATTTCAATAGAATATTGAAAGTTTCTTACCCACCATAGGATCCCTATTGGTGCAATGAACAGTAGATGATTTCAATAGAATATTGAAAGTTTAGTATTGTACTAATGACCTGCGGACTATCCCCACTGAAGGATGATTTCAATAGAATATTGAAAGGACTTGATGCGTGACTCTGGGGTTAGTAAGGACCCTGAGGGGATGATTTCAATAGAATATTGAAAGTAGTACGGTAAAACCTCTTGCCTAACAACGAGGATAGTACAGGATGATTTCAATAGAATATTGAAAGCCCACCACTCAAGGCGTTTGCTATCTCGCCAATGGGGAGGTTCGATGATTTCAATAGAATATTGAAAGTCAAAAGCCAGGTTAAGTAGTTGCTCCATTGCCTTATCATTACCACCGATGATTTCAATAGAATATTGAAAGTAACTATGCGTCGTGCCTATACATTGCGTTGAACAATGGGATTATTTCAATAGAATATTGAAAGAATAGCTGGCACCACCCTAGTCCCAACTCTGGCTAGCTCTGGGATGATTTCAATAGAATATTGAAGGACGAAAGTGTTGCTAGTTGGGTCTAGAACCTGTGCGTTCACTGATGATTTCAATAGAATATTGAAAGACAACTGCATCAACATCCGTGTAATTAAGCACGTAATTCCTAAGGATGATTTCAATAGAATATTGAAAGTTGACTTCCTTCGTGAGTCTCTCAGCTTTTTCTACCAAGGAGGTTGATTTCAATAGAATATTGAAAGATATATTATGTGACACGCAATCTGATATATTATGTGATGGGTCAGATGATTTCATAGGTTTAGGATTTTGGTGGGTGTGGTGTGTGGGTTTATTTATTAGGGGGTTTGTTTTTGTTGTTTTGATGGGTGTTGTTTTTGTGTTTGATTTTGTGCTTAGGCCTTCGTCTGCCGTCGTCCTTAGCAACTTCACCGGTTCTATTGCGATGTCTATCGTGCTCAGAGTCCTCTCCAGGGTTGATGAGGATCTCGCGAAGTCTTTGCATGACTCCAGGGTTCCTAAGCCCGTGAGTGTTACGCCGTTGGTTTACGGTAATAGGGTTCTTTGGGGTGGTAGGTTTGTTGTTGAGGCTGGTGGTGAGGTTAGGTTTAGGGTCTCGGCGCTTGAGGGTATTGGCTTGAGGCTCCTCGATTCACTCGATGGCTTGGGTGGTGTTCGTTTGTTCAATGTTGATGCCTCCCTAATGGCTTCCTCGGTTGAGGTTGTTAGGGTTGATGAGTTGTTCAGCCCTGGCCCGACGAAGTTCGTCATTGAGTTCCTATCGCCGATTAGGTTTGCTAGGAGGAGGACGATGAGGCGTAGGAGGGTTAAGTACGACTTCTGCCCGAGCATGGAGAACATCGCTAGGTCAACAATTAATTATTGGGTTAGGGTCTTTGGTGATGGTTACTTCAGGGATTGGCCTAGGTTCCTTAGGTGGGTGTATAATTACGTGTACACGAGCGACATATACGGCAGGGTGGTATCAACGAGACTACCCAACAGCGAGGAACCACAACTCGGCTTCATAGGCAGGGCTAGGTATGAAATAAAAAGTAAAAGGGAAAGCAGGATAACCCAACTCTGGGCATTGCTTAGGCTTGCCGAGCTCATGAACACGGGAACCACGAGGTCCCTGGGCTTCGGACACATTAGGGTTAGGGGATTGGGCTAGCCCCTGTAATCCACCCTGTATATCGAGCCGTAGCCGAGCGCCGAGAGTAGGCCTATGGCTACTACGTCCCCACAATCCTCACGCAGCTTCACGACAGTCCCCTGGGGCAGCGCCTTAAGTATCGGCCTCCTGAATTTGCATACCTCACTGAAGCCTAGCCCGATGTCGATCACCCTGACCCTGAACCTCTCCCCATCAAACACCCCATAAACCTCCTCGGCGCACTCAAGCCCAGCTACCTCGTTTATGTCTGCTGTGGTTTTATCCGAGTGGATTAGTATTGGTTGTAGGGCTATTGCGTAATTACCCTTCCTCGACGGGTCGATTTTCTCATCACCGACACTCAGCATGGCTAGCCTGCCCTCGCCGCCAAGCCTAACAACGCCGTTGTTTGGCTTCCTACCTGCCCGCAGTAGGTAGGTGAGGTTGAGGTTGTGCTTGTAGGATACGTACCTTGCCTTAAACGTCCTATTCACGGTCTTCGCCTCCTCATTCAACTCGATACCGACCTTGCTCCAAACATCCGCATAGCTAATCAATAACCTACCCAGGTCCTTAACATCCTCACCCCTATAATACCTAGTCGCCGCCTTTACGTACTCCCTAGCATGCTCCTCCCTGAGAAACCTATTGCCAATGGGTATGTACCTGCCATCATCCACCTCGATCAATGGACCCCACAGCACCGGCTCACTAGTCCTCGTGTCGAGACTTAACTCGGTATCCGTGAGTTGGTTTATTAATTCCCTGAGGTCGCATAGGTCGTACTTCTCGCTACCGCATTTACAGTCGATTTTTATACCGAGTAGTGAGCCTACTGCCCCAAGTACGGTGCTCGGGAACGGCGTGTGCACAACCTCGTCTATGGAGAAGCCCTCTATACCGCCAAGATTCCTAACGCCGAGGTGCAGGGGCTCTAGGGGCCTTAGTTTAATTGCCACCGTGCTCATGGGTACCCCCTCAGTACCTCATAGGCCCTTACCAACTCATTAATTATGTTTGTGCCCCTTGACTCACCACTCCTGTCCGCGGCTTCCTCGCCCTCCTTAATTACTGTTTTTCCGCAGGGGTCGATGTTGTATACCTGGCCTAGTGTTGTTATTGATAGGTTAGCCTTGATGCTCTCCCTCAACTCCGTGATTTTCGTGTTCCTCCATATAACGTGGTTCCAGACATCATTCATCATTTGTTTATTACAACTGTTAATCAATGTCTCCATTATATCCCTATACCCCCCGTAGTCCTCAGGAACATTGCCGCTGAGGGCACTGCTAAGCCTCAGTACAAAGAGTTCATTAAGCACGTCGGGTATACCCAATACCTCATTACGTGATGGATCTGAGAGCGGCAGAACAGCGAGCTTGCCTGTCCTTGACTCGGAAATCACCAGTGTATCCTTACTCAACTCCTTACCGTTTAGGGTCCACGTAGTCTTCTTAGCCACGCCCTCGAGCAGTTCAAAGGTCTCCCTAACCTCCTCGCTCATGATGTCCATGATATTGGCAAACCTGAGTGAGAAACTCCTCCCGAAACCGTAGGCCCTAGGCGCCGCTATGTAGTAATTCTTGATTCTGTAGAATCCATCCTCATCACCCCAGTATTTGCTCCTTAAGTCCTTAATCATTGAGACAGCAACCTCCGTTGGCGCCAGGGCCAGTATGTCGTCCCCGCCACTGAATATTAAGCCAGTGATTGGCGTGGCGTAGTACTTGAAGTTTGTGGTGAACACATCCTTGAGCGCCGTAATCATGAGCGCCATTGATAACGCGGCGTAATACGTCGGCGTAACCACGAGACCTACTCCCTCCTTAATTAGCCCATTGATTACATCGATCAATCTGTTGTAAGCCTTAACGGGGGTTGCTTGGTCGCTGGATTGCTTCAGTTGCTCAAGAAGCGACACGTAGTTCCCCAGGTCTACCTCACCTCTGCTTAGTTTACCTATATTGTCCGCGTCACCCCTAATTATGGCGTAGTAAGACCTAAAATGCATAAACGATCTATCGAGCTTTAGGAGCGAAATATCGTATTTCCCCTCACTTAATAAAGTTCTGGTTAATTCGTGAAAGGCTCGCTTTAAGTTTTCCTCATTGATTACTCCATCCACATCTTCATTAAACATTTGGGCCGCAAACTCAGCGGTACACCTCCTCTCAGTTTCGCCAAATTTCTTGGAAACCTCTTCGCATATGATACTTATATCCTTAGTGTTATTATAGGGATCTTTACCCTTTAAGTACTTCCCCGCAAGGGTATCCTCGGGAATTAACCACCTAAAGAACCTCATGTACCACGCAAAAGCAATGTCTTCTGTGCTATCAAATGTTGGCGTGTTATACGCAGTCTTAAACCTATAATACAACGCCCTCTTAAGTAGGCATAATGGACCTAGCGCCTCGCCAGGTTTTACGTATATACGTAGTTCTTTTGATAGATCCTCTATGGACTTAGGATCGTTAGTTTCAAATAATTTTAATAGCATCTTTTTAGTCTCCTCATTATAATTATCCGGTTTATTCGGATCCCTCCTTAGATATAGTATTGCTGGTTCGTTACCGCAGACTGAGCAGTAGATGAAACCGACATTTCCTTCATTACTTTCCTCGTTTTCTTTATAGAATACGTACCCGCTGTATGGGTCTATTAACTTATTGCTGGATTTGTCGAGCACCGTAGACTTGCTTATGGTTGCCTTGTCCGCATTTTTATCATAGGCGTAGGTGAACCAGGACTTACCTATTACCAATGCCTTCCTACCATACCTCTTTGCCTCTGCATCAAGTACCGTTAAGCCGGCATCGAATATTAAGTATCTGCTTAACTCATCGGGCTCATTAATACCTAATTGCTTAATGGCGTCTAGGAAAGTCTCCATTTTCTTTAAACGCTTCGCAACCTCCTCATTAAAGCAGGTCGCAAGTGATACAATGTTCCCTCCCAGGTAACGCTGTATACAGGTGCGTAATGAATTATATAGCGAGCCTAAGTTCACGGCATTCACACGGACCTGTATTAAGTCGTTAAACACCTCTGTGTCCCTTAATTTGTGGTAGATCTGACCGGCTAAGCGTAGGAACAGGTTTTGCACATTCTGTTTAACCTCGAGCACTTCCCTGATGTTCTCGCAGTCCTCGCTTAATGACCCACTCAGTGCCCACTCGACCAAGCATTTTTGGGCTTTGTTGAAGTGCTCTAGGATTAGGTTTCTCAGGTCGTTTTCGCTACTTGCTGCCTCGGTGGGTAATAGGAGGATTATTGTGCCCGGTATTATTGGATTACTTAATAGTGTCACGTCACTAATTGGAACCTTCACTTTGAAAATGACGTCACCGTAGAAACGCCCAAACTCATTAAGTAGGTTGAGTGAATCACTTATACGCCTTAATCTCCTACTTAGTGTGACGTGGTATATCGGGTTCAGCCTAAGCGTTGGCTTAACCACAATGTCAGGACCGTACTCCCAAACCAGGGGCCACACCGTGAGCCAGGCGAGCATTGATACTAACCAGCTGCCTGCCCAAAAGTCGCCGGCCTTCCTGGCTGAGTTAACGATCCTTTGTATGCCAGATATGTCAACCTCGACTAGGTAGCCGCCTATATTTCCACTGGGCCACAGCATATTTACGGTCATTGCCGCTGCATAGTTGTGGTCAAAAATTGTGTGGGTGGGCATTCTGGTTTCGGCGAGACTTGGTGGTAGTCCTTGTTCAATCCATTTTAGTTCGTATAGTGCATAGAATAGGTGGTATATTGTCCTTACTTGTTCGATCTTGTCGTATTTACTCAAAACCTCTATTGCAGTGCTTAGGATACTTTTCATTTCCGTTTCTGCATATTCCTTGGCTTCTTCACAGTTGATATCCTTAGGTAGGTCTTTACTTAATTTTGGATTGAATATGTTGTGTAATTTCGAATATTTAAATATACCCTGACCAGATGCACCCAATCTTTCAAGTATCCATCTATCCATTGATGACGATAAATGATCAGCATATTGAACTAATTTACGTATAGAACTATCCGGAGGAATACTTCCAAAGAACTCTTTAAACCCAATCTTTTCCCAGAACGCCTCTGCCTCACTCTCGTGAGCTCTTTCCTTACGGGCTTCACGAGACTTAATGTTTGATTGAGATCCCTCAAGGCACCTAGGTTCACCCAGGAGGATCCACATCTTGTTTGGTGGGTCGTGTAGTAATGCCCATGTTTTTGCCTTGAAGTAATCAAACCAATCCATTGCGCATCTTTACTGTTATTATTTATAAGTGTTAAGTTGCGGTGGTAAATTTTATAAGTAATTAGGCGTTACCCAGTCAATGAGCGCTAGGTTAATCCTGCTTGAGACCCTGACGCCGCTTCACCCAGGTAGTGGTAGGGGCTCGGCATATGTTGACCTCCCTGTCCAGAGGGATGAGTTTGGTTTCCCAACCATATGGTCGAGCAGCCTTAAGGGTGCCTTAAGGTCGACGCTCACACTATCATGCAACGGCAATAATGATGCAGTGGAGAGGACCAAGTGCAGGAGGAAGGTTTACCTAGTCTTTGGCCCCGAGACTGATGAGGCCTCTGACTACGCATCAGCCGTATCGATACTGGACGCGAGGCTTGTTCTCATACCAGCCAGGTCGCTTAAGGGTGTGTGGACGTACGTAACCTCACCGCACCTACTCAACTACCTACTCACATACATGGAGGTTGTTAATCACGGTAAGAGGGATGATTTAGGTAAGTTGGTTGAGCAGGTTAAGGGGGTTGTTAAGGATGGCACAGCAATCATCAGTAAGCCCGACCTACTGGTTAGTGGTAATAGTATAGTCATCAATGAGCTTGAGCTAGGCGCAACCCAGGACGCAACCCTAAACCAATTAATTAACCTACTGCCAGGCGACGTTAGGAACATTGCAAGTGAGAAGGGCTTAACGGTGGTTAGTGATAGTATTGTGCAGGAGGTGGTTAGGAGGAGCTTGATTATTCAACCGAGGATTAGGCTGAATTACGCCACGAAGACCGTTAGCGGTGGTGGCCTCTGGGAGGAGGAATACGTACCCCAATTCACAGTCTTTACAACGGCAATACTCTGCAATGGTACTAAGGCTAAGGGCGATAAGGAATCAATTGAAAGATGGATTGATAGGGATGGCGGTGGTTTAAGTAATGATGAAAAGAAGAGACTGGAAGATGAGTATAAGTCGCTGGTCAGCAGCCTAAAGGATGCTAATAATGTTTGCACGGAGGCGCTTGGCGGTGGTAGGAGACTTACAAGCCTATTCTTTGGTGGTAAGGAGACTATTGGTAAGGGGTTGGCTAAGCTCATTGAGTGGTGACCGGTATGCAAGCCAATGAATCACTAAACCTAGCCATAAGGTGCATTGAGGCTTTGAGGAAAGTATTCGGGGAAAATAAGAGTATTCTGGATGGGTTTAGGTCGAGGGCTAGGGATGGGCCCTCAAGCATTTATTACGGTGGGTTAACGTACACCATAGCCTACATAGCGTCAAAGGCCAGTAAGGAAAGGATCTCAGGCGATGAACTAATGAAACAAGCCTTAACGGAACCTGACGTGGGGGCCTTGTTCGAGAAGTGGAGGAACATCGCCGAGAGGGAGGCCTATGAGTTATATGGTGCATGCCTAATGAGGGCTATTAGGGAGGTGGCAAAGCTGGATAACGCAAACGACTTGTTAACACTATTGAAGGTGCTTAACGATCCAGGTAGGCAAATACTTACCACGAATAAGGTGCTTGAATTCGCTGAGTGGTTGAAGAGACTTGCCGAGGCATCAATACCTGGGTGAGTGATGTGGAGTACGTTAGGCTTGAGCTAACCCTGGAAACACCCTTCCTACCCGGCTCAGCCGACCCCAACGTTGTTGATCCCGATTGGCCACTGAGACCGAGTGAGGTTAAGGGTATTTGGCGTTGGTGGGCCAGGGCCCTGGTGGCCGGTGTATTATTTGATAGGGGGCTACTCCACGGTCAAGGTAGCCGTAATGCCGTTAAAGTGCCGGCTCGTATGGAGGTTAATTGTGTATCCAAGATCGTGGGACGTGGCCTCGGGCTTGGTTATGCCAGTTCCGATGGATCCATGGCCTCATGCTTTAGGATTAGGTTTGAGAGAATGAACTTCAATGCGCCTAGGAATGTTGATTATGGTCTCACAAACAGGCTTCAGAGGGTGAGGTTGTTGACACTCGGCAAGAGACCTGCCCAGCTTCAGTACGTGGATAGGGGTTCAGTGACCATGGTAATTGAGAGCCATACAGCCTGCAACCTCGATAATGCATCGATAGAGGCGGCATTGTACGCACTAGCCCTTGCCCTAAGGTTCTCGTGCTTCGGTAAGGGGGGTAGAAGGGGCTTGGGTTGCTTCAGTGTTAGGGCTTATGGCAGGTATTCAGGGATATTCGATAGAGGTTATGGAAAACCCAGGGAGCCTGGAGAACTAGTTGAAAGTGCTTTGAACACCGTCGGTAAGGTAGTCGACTCCATGGTTACTAAGGAATGCAGAGGATTGGAGGGTAAGGGTATTGGTGACTGTGAATTATCCCCAATACCGATCGTTAGCATTAAAGGTGACTACACCAACTGCATCGACGCTGGGTACAGGGAGGGAGTTAAGAGCCTCGGTAAGTTAACGCCGTATAAGTTAATAATGATTCAGGGAGGACGGGGAATGAACCTACTCGATGCGCTTCACAACTTCTTCCTTAGACCCACGAGGACCAGGGCAATACATGGTAATTACATGACCCAGGACCAATTAAGGCAGGATTTGAAGGCTTGGATCCTCGGGTTACCTAGGGAGCAGAGGGGCACTGGGTATGAAATCATGGGGAGCGCCAGCAGGAGGGCCTCGCCCATGCTATTGGCTGTGCATGGCAATGAGGCCTACCTAAGCGTTTTCACCTCAGCTGATTGGCCAAGCACGCTTAGATGGCGTGGGGCTGGGTCGAGGCAGTTACAGATTAATGAAAAGGAGGTGATCAACGCCACAGCCATAGCCCTCAGCGAATTCATGGAGTACCTCAGGAAGAGTAATATTCAGGGTGTTAGGGCATGGCCATGAGCACTAGGGCAAGCCCCATAAGGGCGTCGCCACAGATTAACATACCCAGTTACCTAAGACTAAGGCTCATAGAACTAGTAATGAGTGGTGGGCGGACAAGCCGTGGTAATAAGGCATTGACGCTTAAGGACAAGCTTAACCAGTTGAATAGGGACCTAATGATGGAGTTGGTGAACGCCTATAAATGCGAGAACATTAGGGACCTACTCACAAATGTTGCCAAGCACATGGACTACGTGACCAAGTCCCTTGAGGAGTTGGGCTACGAAGTAGTCTTCAGGGGCGACATGGCATTAATGAGTAGGCTAGCCATAAACCTAAGGCACCCATACATGGAGCCCCTCGAACCCGGCATTTCCTGGGACCCATACTGGAACCTGCCCTACATACCCTCATCATCGCTCAAGGGCGCCATTAGGGCCATCGCCGAAAACACCAAGTCACCTTGCACCAAGGCCTTCGGGGATACGGAGGAGTCATCAACAATAGTCGTCCTTGACTCATACCCAACCTACTGCCCAGGCGGTAAATCCCTACTGACCCTAGACATAATCAATCCGCACTACAGGGAGGTCGAGGGCGAGATAAGCGAGGTTGAGTCAAGCCCAACACCACTAACCATGCTCACCGTATCCACTGGAGTTGCCTTTAGGGTAATTGTGCTGGTGGCGAGGAATAGGTTAACCACCAGGTGCAGTAAGGCCTCAGGGAACCACGTGTATGTGGGTAAGAATTGCGAGGATGCATGCACAACCAACGATCTCAGGAATATCGTGATGCAAACCCTCAGGGAGGGCGTTGGGGCAAAAACGGCACTGGGCTACGGGGCATTCCGCATAGAGCAGAAATAAAAGTTCATTAGCACTTTTAAAGAAATGATGAAGCTTATACTGGAAAACATAGGGCCAATTAAGAGTGCAGAGATTGAGTTAGGCAGGGTAACAATACTCTACGGACCCAACGCTTCTGGTAAGACGACCGTGGCGAGGGTGCTTGAGCAGGTAATTAAGATGCTGCGTGGTGGAGGTATACATAAGGAGGGTCAGCCTTATTGTTAATCGTGAGGGTAGTGTTCGAGAATCAGTGCTATGAAGAGCTCGGGCATCAACATCGAGGATAGGCAAACCTGGAAAATAATCGGGTAGGACCTTACAGACATACCTGAGGGACACTATTACACAATCACCTACAAGAATGACTCAGCAATGACCAATAAATCATATAAATCATAAACACAACACACTAAAAATAAACTAATTCATTCTATCCTGCCGTCAGAGTCTCTTCGTTTTTGTGGGATTGAATTATTCGTCAGAGCTTTTCGTGCATCGTGGTCGTGAGACCATCAGAGGCTTAACGAGTCGTAACTCGATTAAGGGATAAACCCTCTAACGAAGACCCATGAACGGGGCAGAGAAAAACTTAAAAAGAGGTAGATAAATTCACGGTTCGGAATCTACTACAGAAGAATTGAAGCTCTCCAGCACTATTTCCTGCCCGTCTGGAGCTTGCACATACTTAGA
>Ga0209739_100848_pt1 | contig 11405 bp, 12 predicted proteins | sample JossMetagenome_2_FD_184729 | JGI IMG/M metagenome (GOLD analysis project Ga0209739, IMG submission 184729) | Hot spring sediment microbial communities from Joseph's Coat, Yellowstone National Park, USA - JC3_ASED (SPAdes) (version 3) | ecosystem: Environmental > Aquatic > Thermal springs > Hot...
ATTTTGCAAAAAGTATTTCTACAAGTATTGGGGAAAGTATATATGAAAAAGTTTTTGTAATTGGATATAAAGATAATAAAGTAATTATAATTTTACCTGCATTTTCTGATTTAGCTGGATTATGGGACGTTGGAGAATTTCAGGGTCCAATTGCAAAGGGAATAGAAAAATATGAAGTATATACTTTAGATGGAATTCTAATTGAAGAAAAAGAAATTTAAAAAATTTTAATATTGTATAACATCGTATAGTTGATTTATTGACTTAATCTCTTCTTTGAAAAGTTTGTTTTCTTCTCTTATATATTTGTTTAATTTATTTATTATTTTTTTCTCTTTTAATTAATTTATCTAATTGCTTTATTTTTCCTTTTATTTTTCCTACCAGACCTTTAAATACCATATTTTATAAAGAAATTTTCTGGAAAATATATGTATAACTTAATAAAGAATACATTCAAATATATAAATTATCTATGACATATAAACTTAATAAAAAAGTAGAAGAATTATTCTTTGAAAGATTCAAAGATTTTTATCCAATTCAAAAAATAGCAATTCCTGAAATATTAAATGGAAATAATACTTTAATTGTTGCTCCTACAGGATCTGGAAAAACAGAAGCCGCAATATTACCTGTATTTTCAAAAATATTGGAATTAAAGGAAAAAGGAATTGAAAATCAATTATTGGGAATCTATATATCACCATTAAGAGCATTGAATAGAGATTTATTAGATAGAATAAAATGGTGGTGCGATAATTTAGGTATATCTGTTGCAGTAAGACATGGAGATACAGAAGAAAAAGAAAGGGCAAGATTATCTAAAAGACCTGTAGAATTTTTAATAACAACACCAGAAACTTTCCAAATATTATTTTTAGGAAAAAGATTAAGGGAACAATTAAAAACAGTAAAATATGTAATTGTAGATGAATTACATGAATTATTAAATGAAAAGAGGGGAATACAATTATCTTTGGGTTTAGAAAGATTGGTAAATTATGCTGGAGAATTTCAAAGGATTGCTCTATCTGCATCAATAGGAGATTTAGATGAAGCTGCAAAATTTATTTTTGGATATAGGAATTATAAAATTGCATATTGGTATGCAGAGAAAAAATATCATATAGAAGTATATTATCCAGAAATTGGTGAAGAAGATTTAGAATTGGCAAAAAAATATAATTGGAATCCAAAAATAGCATGGAGTTTAAGAAAAATAAAAGAAATATTAGATAAACATAGATCTGTAATAATTTTTGTAAATACAAGGGAAATGGCAGAATTATTATCTTCAAGATTTAAGGTTTGGCTACCTGAATATAAGATTGAAATACATCATAGTTCTTTGTCAAGAGAAGTAAGGGAAAGAAATGAGAGATTATTTAAGGAAGGGAAAATTAAGGCAATTATTGCAACATCTTCTTTAGAACTTGGAATAGATATTGGATATGTTGATGCTGTTATTCAATATAATTCACCTAGACAGGTTACAAGGTTAATACAAAGGATTGGAAGGGCTGGTCATAAATTACATGAAGTATCTATTGGATATATAATTACAACAGATATAGATGATTATGCAGAAAGTTTGGCAATTAAAAAATTTGCTTTAGAATAAAATTATATTAAAAGGCAACTTTTTAGATATTTTTACTTTTTTCGTTGTCTCGCAATTTATTAGATTGCCTGTTGATTTGTTAATATTTATTAGAGATATCTTTTTAATATCTTTCTATATGTTTTTAACTTTCCTAAGAATATATTTGTATAGAATTATAATTATCTTTATATTTCTTATAATTTTTTAGAGATACTCTTATTTGGAAATTGTATTCTCTAATATATTAGTAAGTTGAGTATGCTATTTATCTTCTGATTCTCTTCAAGCCAATTATATTCATTATTGGATATGAAACTATGCAACTCAGCGAGTTTTATCTGGTTATATTATATTTTTATTAAATTCTTTTCTTTTTCTTTTATATATAATATTAATAGAAAGATCTTTAAATCTTCTTTCATTGTTTTAGTTAATATATTTTTGTCTTATTATGATGTTTCATAATTTCTACTTTAGTATTTCTTATAATATTCTCTAAATTTTAATATATGTGAAATCTGTTCATAATGTTTTCTATCTCTTTATATATTCCCTTAACAGTGTTTTGATAGTTTTGATTACTTGATAACCCTATTATTAAATTTTTATTTCGCAGTAATTTGTTAGAGCATTCACTACGAACTTCTTGTGCTTTCTGATTTATTCTTTTTTCTCCATTGTATAAAATATTTAGTAGATGGCTTCTTAATGGCTCATTATAATGCTTATTTATAATAATTTCATTGTTTTTAATATCTATTTTGATTTGTTTATAAGTGTTATAAAAATTTTTGAGATCATCTTTAATTTCTCCTAATAACTTTATTATTGGTTTTGTTTTTATTTTTACATTTTGTGGTTTTCCAATTTGGGGTAACTGGTTTATTAGACTATCAATTTTATTCTTTATTTGGTCAGCATCGCTTTCAAAGTTGTGGGCTGTCTGTTCGATTATATTTTTAAGATTTCTAGCATCTTGGGGTGTATGTATATGATATATAATTTTCTTTAGTTTCTTTATATCACTTGACTGCGAGACTTTATAACCATAGATAAATATAAAAATAAAAAATATAAATAAAAGGATATAAAAAGCTGATGAAAATAAAAATCCTATAATATTAGTACCATTGGTTAATAGAACATATAAAATAAGAGTAGTAATAATAGCTCCTGTAATACCTCCTATTGTGCTTCCTGTAAGGGTGTGAAAGAGTTTATAAAACCCAAAAAATAATAAGACAATCACTAAAATAATGGCAAGTAAAATCAATATCGCAGGAAAAAATATTGTAATAAGTAAGTCAATAATGAAATAAATTAAAATTAAAGGTCTATTTATTTCTTTTTTAGCTTCATATGTTAAAAAGGCAAGTACTCCAAAAACAAATAGAAAAGGAATTGCAAAACCCAAAAAAGATGATCCAAGAGTGCTTGTTAGATACTTTATGATTGGAGAGTTTATAATAAAAGATAAATTAAAGAAAGGTGAAAGACCGGCTGCTTCTTGTTGAGCTTGAGAAATAATTTGATTTAAATTTTCTGATGCTTGAGCATAAATATTTATACCTTGTAATAATATTAAAATTAGTAAATATTTAATATAATTATTAATTTTCATTTTACGTTTATAGTATTTTGAAATTTATAAAAGTTGTTTCTTTTAGATAGTAAATTCAAAATCAATTCGCAATATTTAAACAAGGATAAAAAATTGAAAAGATCAATTAAATTTCGAAAAAGTTTGTAAAATAATTATCTTATACTAAAAGGATAAATAACTATAGATTGCTAACTCTATATTCATGTAAAATAGATTTTTTCATTAGATTCTTTATTTCTAAAGCTTTTTCTAATGCTAAATTTAATGCATCATTTAATTCTTTATTAGAAATTTCCCCATCCAATTGTATTAAAGTAAATTTCTTTTCAGAAGGAATTATTGCAACAGGAATATCCGTAGCCCTTCCTTCTCCATAATATTCTATATATTTAGCTTTTTCAGGATCTTTCTTTAATTTTTCAGAATCATAATCTTCTTCTTCCTTATTTAAATCTGCAACAATTTTTTCTCCAACTTTTCCAACTGCCAAACCTACTACTAAATCTTTCATTGGAATACCTGCTAAAGATAATGCTAAAGATGCAGCATTTATACTTGCAGTCCTTGTTCCAGCATCTGCATTTAATATTTCAACATATACATCTATAATACTTCCAGGAATTTCTTCTAATAATAATGCTGGTTCTAATGCTCTTTTAATTACTTCAGATAATTCAATTTCTCTTCTACCTGGTGTAGGTTTTTTCCTTTCAGGTGTAGAAAATGTTAGCATATTATATCTAACTCTTAAGAATGCTTTATCATAATCTAAAGACATTTTTGAGGGTTTTGGTCCATATACAGCAGCTAATGCAACAGTATCGCCAAAAGAAAATATTGCAGATCCTTTTGCATTATCTACTGCATTTAACTTTATATTTATTTTTCTTAATTCATTATATTCTCTACCATCAAATCTTTTAACCATCTTTATTTATTTTCCAAAATTTCTTTAACCTTTTCAGTTAATCCCCTTTTATAAGAATTGTTTATAACAAATCTAATAATATCTACTGCTTTTAATATATTATTTATATCACCATTTAGATATATCCTACCATTCTTTCCAATTATTATATCAATCTTTAAGTATTCTTTAATTAAATTTAACATTGAAGAATTTTTTCCAATTAATCTTGGAATTCTTACAGGATCTACTTTTAATATTAATCCATCATTTAATTTTTCCTTTTTCTTAATCTCTAAATCTATTAATTTATTTTTTGTCATTTTTGCAATCTGGCATAGTATATAATCTCCATAAGTATATAAATCATTAGGATCTACTCCAGTATCTTTTAAAGATAATTTTCCTACATATGGAGAATTTATATCAATTAACCATCCATTAGATAATACATCAATTACTTTTCCAATTACAATATCATTTACTTCTGGCATATAATATCCAAAAAGTCTTGTAGTTCTATCCTCATTTACTAACAATATATATTTTGAATAATAATTATTTTCTCTTTCATATGAATTAATATCTTTTTTCTTTAAACTATCTCCTGGTATTAATATCATCTTATAGATAATATATTATATCATTTTTAAACATACTCTCAAGCATATACTTTTCTTCATTTTTATGTTTTATCTTTTCTGCCTCATTTTCTAATATTGAAAATATATCCTTTATTGTTGAATATAGATCATATCCATGATCATCAATTGAGAATTTACCATTATTATATATTAATTTTGCTCTAATTTGATAATATATTTTTCTATTTTTTTTATCTTCATTTATCTTTTTAATATGTATTAATAATCTAACATTTTCTCCTAAAACATTTCTATATTTTTTATAAAATCTCTCATACATTTTCTTTATATAATTCATATCTATTTCATCTAAAGGTATTCCATGAACAACTAAATTATATTCCTTTTCCTTTTTATGTTGTAAATAATTTATTAATATATCTTTAGCAGTTATTATACCAACCAAATTTCCATTATCCAATATTGGTAATGAAAATACTTTATTTTCTATCATTAAATTAATTATTTTTTCTATATTATTATCTTTATTTGCAAATATTAATTTACTACTCATTATAGATTTTACTTTTATATCAAAATCTTTCTCATTTGGAGTCCTTATATTGTTACTATTATCAATTAACATATATTTTAGAATATCTGTTAATGAAATTATTCCAGATACTTTATTATTTTTATCTAATACTATTAATCTTGATATACCTTTATCTTTCATTATACCAATTGCTTTCTTAATATTTTCATCCTCATATATTGTATAAGCTTCATTTATTATTTCATTTAAGTTCATTTTTCTCAATATTTCTTTATCATTCAATATATCTTTTAATACGTCATATATATTAACTATCTTTATTTGACCATCTTCTCTTACAAAAGTTACTCTAGAATTAGAATTAATTAATTTTTCTACTATATCAATTATATTATTTGTTTTTAATGGTTTTATTTTATTTATTACTTTTTCAATTTTTGTATCCGGTCTATATAAATATCTAATTGCTTTTGAATTTTCTAAAACTCCCAAAACTTTTCCATTATCATCTGTTACAATTATATCTTCTCCCTTTTTTATATATTCAACAATATCCCCAATTTTTTTATCCTTAGATATAAATACTGCCATTAATTTATATAATAAAAAATTTTTATAATGATTATTTTCTATCTTCTTGTACGTTCTGGCAATTCATATATAGCTTCAGCGAAAGATTTGGGTACTAGAGCAATATATCTTCTAAGTTTCTTCTTTGGATATTTTTCTTTATGTAATACCCAATATAAAGCCCCTGCTATAATTCCTATTATTATAAGAACTGGAAGTAAACCAGTAGATATTAATGTAAATAATATTTCTAATATTATATTTTGAGCAGTAGCTCCGAATTCATTAAAGTTTACTGAAGATGCATATAGAAATGCAAATAAAACTGTAAGGGTTATGAGCCCAACAATAACATTATGAGAATATTGTTTATATCTCTCAAATTCTTCATCTCCTCTATAAGGTTCTGATATGCTTGCCATTATTGCAATTATCATTAAAATAAAAAATATAACAAGTACTTCAAAGAAGAAGAATGATATAAAGTTTGCTGTAAATATAACATCAGATATGCTATATAAATAATAGAATGCTATTACTATAGAAATAATTGCATATAATTTTTCTGCACTAGGATTGTTTCTTCCAAATAAACCAATTTTTCTAAGAGATCCATATAATAATGAAAATACTAATAAAAATGGTGCTACAATTGTAAATATACCATATTCTGAAAATAAAGCGTAAATAAATGATGATAGATCCATTTTATCTAGATCTTAATATTATTGGGCCTCTAGTTCTCTCTTCTCTTTCTTCCTTCTTTTCTCCGCCGATCACCAATGCTACTACTAAAGATATAAATGCAAATATAATTAGCACTGGTAATGTGCCAGATTGAATAAGGTAGTCAAGTGTATATGACAATAAATCTACTAATGGCGATGAAGAAGGTCCTGCTATACTTAAAGAATTTGCAGCCAACCATAATATTATTCCTACAACAATGAATGCAAAGAATGCTCTTAACCATGAAGGTATCTTTTTATTTGTAAGTGCTAAAGCAATAACTATTAAAGAAAATGCAATTATAGATAAGCCAGCCTTAGGAATAAATAATAATAACCATTTTACTAAATTTTGATTGTATATTGATAAAAGAGTAAATCCAAGAGAAAATAATGCATTTAATTTTCTACCTACATCATCGTCAGGACTTGTTTTTAATAAATTGGATAATTCTAATATCATAAATGTTAAAGAAAATATTAATAAAAATGGTAAAACAAAATCTAGAAATCCGTATTGTTGGAATAACTGATAAAAGGTTGTTTGAACGGAATTTGTTTGTTGTAATAATTGATTTAAGTCTGTCATCTTGATTGTGAAGGTCCTGATCCTTGGCCTTTTGAAGGTTTTATAGCCCAATATGCTATTCCAAACATTATTGCAAGAATTATTATTGTTTCTATAAATGGTTGTAATGAAGACAATACTGGAGATGTTACTGCAGAATTAATATAATTATATAAACCAAGTATAAATATTACTATTAATGTAAAGATAATTATTGCGGATGCTAATAATATCATTCTTGTTTTATTACCAATTTGTATTTCTCCACTCTTCTCTTCTCTCTGTAAAAATGGAGAAATTGCTAATATAAGGAAGAAAACTGTTAATAAGAATAATACTATATATGGAATTAATGTTCTTAATGATAATACAACATTTGCAGATCCAACTATAAAAAATCCAGTAGCTGCAGATACAATTGATATTAAACTTCTTGTAACTTTTCCTTTATCTCCTTCAGCAAAAGGATCACCCAATATTTTATACTTACTTAATATACCATACATTATAGCATAAACTAGCAGAAATGGTAATATAACATTAAAGAATCCAAGGTTGTTCAATAATGTTATGAATATATCATAAAATGCCATATTTAAAAATAATATTTCATAATTTATTAATCTTTATCTGATATCTCCTGGTAATATATAGCATTCGTAGGGCATGCCTTTGCAGCAATTTTTACATCCTCTATATCTTCTTCAGAAGAAATCGTGTTATTTTTTATTACTACTCTATTATTTTCAATTGAAAAAATATTCTTATTTATTAAATAGCATGCCAAACAATTTATGCATTTACTATAATCAATATCTACTATATATTTCATTTATTAGTCTTTTATTTCCTCTACCTTAACTGAATGTGTTGGACATGCAACTTCAGCATCCTTTGCTTTCTGTATTAAATTTGGATCTTCAATAATTTCAATCTTTGCCCTTGCTTTTCCATCAGAATCAAATTCATATATTTCTGGTGCAATTGCAATGCATGTTCCACAACCAATGCAGGTATTTTTATCAATCCATGTTTTTATTTTCATCTAAAATATATCAATGTTATATTTTATAAATATTAAAAACATAAATAGAGCGTGGAATTAAACGATATCTTTGTTAGAGTAACTGATATAACGGATTATATTTTTTGTCCTAGAAAAGTTTATCTGAAAAGGGTTTTAGGATATTCTGAAGAAGATAATGAACAAAAATTATTTGGATCCATTGTTCATTCTTTATTTGATAAAATAAATGAAAAAGAGAAGGAAATAATATTTAATATAAAAGAGTTTGCTGAATATGAAAAAATATTAAATTTATATAATAACTTTTTATTAAAATTATTAGAAGAATCTATAAAAGAATTTGAAGAACAAATAAAAAATTTAAATTTAGATAAAAATGATATAAAAATAAAGGCGTATAGTTATGTAATAAAAGATATAGAAGATAGGGCAAAAAATGTATTTAATTTTATAAAAGATAAAGATTTATATGGGATAGAATTATGGGAATTCTTAGAACCAAAAATAAAGACAGAACTTGATGTTACATCTTTAAAATACAATATAGTTGGGAGGATAGATAGATTAGAAATATATAAAAAGCATATAATACCATATGAAATAAAATCTGGATTTTTTAGAAGAGAACATATTACTCAATTATATTCATATTATTTATTATTAAAGGATGAATTTCCAAATTATGATATAAGAAAGGGTATATTATTATATGCAAAAGATAATCATAAAATAGAGATAGAGTTTAGAAATAATAATGAAATAAAGAAAATACTCGATATAAAAGATAAAATAATTGATATGATAGATAAAAATGAAGATCCTGGGAAAAATTTTTCCGAAAAATGCAAAAAATGCGCATTTTATAATATTTGTTGGAAAAATGGAAATAAAAATTGATACTAGGAAAAGTATATATGAAAATATAAATGAAATATATGAAAAAATAAAAGAATTAAAAAATAAGAAGCAAAAGATAGAAAAAATAATAAAAGAATTGGAAGAAAAATTAAATAATATTGAGGAAAAAATAATTATTGAAAAAAAGAAGGAAGAAATTAAGAGAAATAGAAAATGGTATGAGAAATTTAGGTGGATGTTTACAACAAATAATTTTCTATTAATTGCTGGAAAAGATTCTATTACAAATGAAATTATTATAAATAAATATTTAGAAAAAAATGATTTAGTATTTCATGCAGATATTACGGGATCTCCATTTGGTATATTAAAAAATGGAAGGAATGCAAGTGAAATAGATATATATGAAGCTGCAAAATTTGTTGGATCATATTCTAGAGCATGGAAAAACAAATTATCTTCTATAGATGTATATTATGTATATCCAGAACAAGTATCAAAAAAAGCACCTTCGGGAATGTATTTAAAAAAAGGATCATTTATGATATATGGAGAGAAGAATTATATAAAGGTAAATTTAGAAATTGCATTAGCATTTGAAGATTATAATATTATTCCAGGGGTACCTGAAAGTATAAAAGATAAATATAAGAGATATGTTATATTAATTCCTGGAAATAAAAAGCCAATTGATATTGCAAAACAATTAGAAAATATTTTTAAAGTTGATTACAACATTATATTAGGATATCTTCCTGGTGATAGTGATATATTATCTACCAAGTAATAACTTTTATAAATTTTTCTATCATTAATTAAATTATGAATAACAAAGTAGTAGTAACAATAAGAAGATTGTTTAGTTTTTTATTAGGATTAGTATTATTAGGATTGGGAATATATTCACAACAATTAATAATAGAACCACAAACACAAACATTATTAGCAAATGCAGCAAATAATTTAACATTTACAATAAAATTATATGGAGTAGAACATGTACCTGAAGAGGCATATATGTACTTTAATATATATGCACCAAATGGACAATTAATATATCAATATTATGAACCCATATCAGTATGTACAGGATTAAATATATATCAGGTATCAGTAAATCCTTTAGAATTAGAGAATTTAGTACAACAATATAGTTCAACAAGTTCCTGTCCATCTAATATATGTTCAACACAACAATATTATGCTTTTACAGTACAGGCAAATGTAACATTATTATATTTATCATGTCCACAACATCCGCAATATCCACAACATCCACAACCATTACCAGATCCGGCATGTTTACAATATGCAACAGCAGAACAAACATATAATTTGACATTTGTACCATATAATTTAACATTATCATTAGTACAATTACCAGAAGTAATTTCACAACAACAAGCAGAACAATATGGAATAAATGTACAATCTTTAGTATATTTACAAAATGTTGAAACAAATATACAATCTTCTACACTAACATTAACATTATATAGTTCACAAGGAAATATTGTATATCAAACACAAGAAAATGTAAATTTACAACCTGGAGAAAACTTATTAACAGTATATATACCAAATTATTATTTAGAAAATGTACAAGGAAAAATGTATGTATTAGAACAATTGAATGTTGTACTATCTAATGGACAAGTATTAACACAACAAGCAGAACAATCATTCTATATATCAAATAATCAAAATGGAGAAAATATACAAGTAATTTCAATATCACCAAACTTCAATTCATTGAACAATTTAATTAATTCAATATATAATGTAGAAGTATTAATGAAAAATCCAGGTTATCAAACAGTAAATGCAACAGTTCAAATGTTAGTATATGATCAATATGGAGATTTAATATATAATTTACAAAATTCACAAACAATATCTCCCAATTCTCAAGGAGAAGTAATATTACCATTAAACACAATAAGATTACAGCCAGGATATTATACAATAATATTATATGTATATCAAAATGGAGTAGAAGTATATCAATATAATTATACAATAACAATAAATGCACAACAAATAAAACCAGTAAAAGTATTAAGTGTATATACAAATACATTTAATGTAATACCAGGACAATTTATAGAATTATATGTAAATTTAGAATCTAATTTACCAATGAATATACAAGTACAACCAATAGTAGAATCAGAGCAATTAAATATATTCCAGCAATTATCAACAATAACATTATCACCAAATCAAGTAACACAATTACCAGTTGTAATATATATTCCAGGAAATTTAATGGCAGGATATTATCCAATACAATTTGTATTTAATTATAATGGAATATCACAAACATATACATATAATTTATATGTAAATGGAACAAAGATAGTACAAAAACCAATAAGTGCATCATTAGTTGGATATA
>Ga0209739_100850_pt1 | contig 11362 bp, 10 predicted proteins | sample JossMetagenome_2_FD_184729 | JGI IMG/M metagenome (GOLD analysis project Ga0209739, IMG submission 184729) | Hot spring sediment microbial communities from Joseph's Coat, Yellowstone National Park, USA - JC3_ASED (SPAdes) (version 3) | ecosystem: Environmental > Aquatic > Thermal springs > Hot...
TCTCGCGTGAACTGCACATGTGAACGTTTCATGTGAACTCTGATCTGTTCACACTTTTTGGAGCACATATAATTCACGTTATAAACAGTCAGTTTTTAGCAACAAGTAGCATGATTTTTAGAAGCAGATTGCCGCTAATTTCAAAATAATTATTTATTATTTATTTATCATCTATTATATGTTTTAGGGCATTGTTTGTGAGCTCCTCATCTACTGAAAATAAACATTTTGAGAAGGCTCTTGAGAGTCCTTTTGAAGCGTCAAAACAACTACGTGAGATTTTAAATAAGCTTTCAAAGGACTTAACAGATTTTGCTAGAGATATATGTGTAGAGCATAATATTGACCCGAACGTTAAGATTGTTCCTACGCTTATTCATTATCTTGAACATGAGGTTATGACAAGATATGTCAGAGGTTTGGGGATTGACATTGAAACAATAGTTAAGGAACGAATAGAAAAGAAAAAAGTATATATACATGCCTGGTATGACCCAGAGAGGAGAACCATCTTTATCTATATTGATCTACCTGAAGATATGTTCTGTACAAGTCTTGCTCATGAATTGATACATCATTGTCAATATACATGTCATTCAGAGAAATGTAAAAATGTTTGTGAATATTGGCTTAATATTGATGAAGCAAGAGAAATAGATGAATCAATACCTTATAATTTAAGACCTCACGAAATCGAAGCCTATACTAAGGACGAAGAATTTTGCAGAAGAATTAAAGAAAACAAGAGATTCAATGAAGTTTATAAGAAATATAACGACGCATTTCAAGAAGTTAAGGAGATAATGGCCTCATTAATACTAATTTATGGATAATCTACTTAATTGCTTTTTAACATACTTTATCAGTCATTTTCATAGTTTTTCTATATAGCTTAAGTATTTCGAGAAGTTTTCATCAGCTTCTCCAAGAAGATCCTCATATCTAGCCTCAGAAATCTTAAGCTCTCCGAATCTGCTCCGAATAAATCTGGCTACCTCTTGAGACAATGTCTTTATCATTAGTTTCCGAGACTTTCTGCGAAGTACTTATGTATTAGTAGGTAAACATATGATTAGGAACTGCTATGTAGAGTAGACTGCATATGAGCTTGCATGGATATAAACATGAAAATAAAGTCTGATATGAAGATGGGATAACATTCATATCAGACGCTTAAGGGATATTCATATCGTTGTATCCTTACAAATCCTTATTTTTAAGACGGTCAATACGATGAGCTGAAACTAAACCCTTCTCTAATGCCTTCTGAAAACAATCACCACATACCTCAATAAAATCACTATCTATAAAGACAATATGTATAGATTTTAACGACTTAATACTCTCGAGACAGAAGATACATGAACGATGTCTCAACCTATACCTTAATTCATCAACAGATAATCGAAACCTCTCACAACACCTAAACAACTCATGAAGTTATAAGTAAGAGTTCCAATATCAGCAAAACTCTTAATTAGAGAAGAATCATTATAATATCGACGGAGAACATCAGCTAACTCAAGAGTACTACAACAATAGAAGTCCTTAAACAGTTTCTCATACACCCTCTTAAAAACCTTCTCAGCAATAACACCTTTCAAATACCTATCACCATCAACTAAAACATTATAGTCTACGTAACGTACCATAAAACCGCCCATCAACAAACTACGCATTCATCGAACATTATAAATACTAATGCTATTATCTGAATCATAAAGTACTTCTATCTAGAATTAGAGTTTAAGATGATATTATAATAGAGTTAAATAGTTAGTTACAGGTCCTCTACTTGGGTGGTTTTGTGAGTGTTGATAATCCTCTAGTTTTGTGGCTTCAATCTACAACTTTCCTCTTTGATTTAGATGTTGTTAAGAAGGCTTATGATGGGAGTTATAGACTCCTCCCGGCAGATGTTCAAAAGGCTTTACAGGTGAATTATCTTCAAGATATATTCCACTCACTAGACTTACTACTGTGTATGCTGCCTTACCGTGATCTTCAGTACGGTCCTAAGAGTAAAGGAGGTAAACGTGAGATAGTTGAGTTAAGAAAACGTATGAAGTTAGGGTGGGTAGCTTATAATATTAACGCTATCCAAAAACTACTGAATACGAATAATTGGGATGTCGTTAAGAAGGAGCTTTGGGATTGGTATAATAGTAAAGGACATCAATTTAGGGATCAGGAAGGTTTTAAAGGCTTCATAGAATTCCTAGAAGGTTATTTACAAACAACAATAGCTGAACTCTCGGTACTTTATGTATATCTCTATAATGATAGACCACTCATGCCGTTAGGCTTTATGCAACATCTAATCACTTTAGGGCCTAGCGGACCGACATTAGGAGACTTCATAGATATTGAAACCCTAACATTTGTTGAAGTTAAGTCAAATAGAGCTTCGGTAGAACCATCATCACTACTCTCATTAACAATAAATACTAGACTACCTTCAGCAATAGCCATACCTAGGTATGAAGTTAATGTTGAGAAAGGAGTTATAGATGAGAACTGTATAGTTGTTGAATTCTACACACTAACTACTGCAGGTAAGAAACGACCATGGATAGTACATGATGAAGAAAAAGACCTAAAAGCTGATGTAGTAGATGAGCTAAAACCATTAATGCAGAATATATCAATATTAAGAAAAAACGCTGAAAACTACCTACAGGAAATAAAACAAACCAGTAATACCTCTAACACATAAACAATACTAAATAAACCTCACATAAACATACTTTCAAGTCTTAATGATAACGCTGGTATTAATCAATAAATGACTAATGCCCTTAAAATATTAACTAAATTATTCTAATAATATCTCTCCTAATAGTCGATTAAAACATAGTTGTGATTAATCTTCTCCCTTAACACCCTTACCAGAGACCATATCCAAAGCTACTTCAAGAGCTTCTTTATCAACATTAGAATCCAATATATTTACAAGCTCTCTAAACTCAGGGAGTTGTGCTATATCTCTCAGCGCTACTCTCTGATTAGAGTACTCCCTGTTTGGAGCCTTCCTATGAAGTTCTCTAGAGAGCTCCACAACCCTCCTTCTCACCTCATCACCCACATTATTCCATGACAGGCCCGCTACATATATCACAAGTATAGGTCTAGCATATTGATGTCTAATAAATGATCTCTTAGCCTCAATAACTTTAAACGCAAGGTAGTTTAGGACAGCAGCATAGTAATAGGCTATAAGTTCATTACTGCACTCGATATAGCCGACCTCAACTTTAACAATGAAATTATCATCCGGTGGTTTGAAGACTGATGCCGTAAAAGCTCTATCTCGTCTATATACAACATAGTATTTATTCGTATTTAAGGTTGTAATAGTACTTGGTTGTTGTAGCTCATCAATCAACTTCTTTATTCTCTTATGGTCCTCTCTTGAGATATATCTTTCATTTAGTTTCAATGCCTCTTCGAGAAACTTTCTAAGAGCGTTATCACCACGTTGCGAAAGTATTATATCTAAGTATCTAATGATTCTAAACGGATTTATCTCACCAACATATATCATCTTGTAAACTTTAACATGATATTTATCTAGATAGCTTGTAGGCACGGCTAGAATGCCCGTGGTGTTATATAATTTAAATTTAAATACCGCCTTATCTAGGTGGTATTCAGTTAAGATAAGACCGGCATACATTTCCTCACCTTTTTTCTCCTCACCACCATAAATGCCTCCTATGAAGAGACCTGCGGGAGCTATCCTATCAACATTTAGCTCTCTTGCAAGTATGCTGAGATCTTCTGTGAAATAGAGTAACCCTGGTTTAACGTAATCTTCATAACTTTTATTATATGGTTTTACTTCTAAGTATCCCCTAATATCTGTAAGACTCAAGTTCTTACTATATGCTTTACCTTCAGGCAATCTTAACTTAATCACATACAACTCTGAACTCCAACTCATCTTACATCACCTCCTTTCTCTTCGCAATGATGACAGCGGGGTAAATACCGTGCTGAAAAACATCAAAATCAAAATCGAATAACTTCAATTTAATGCTCTCACCCTTCAATAAGCCTTCTAAAATGCAGAAGGTCGCTATTATGCCGGCTGGCATGGAGCTTTTATGATTAAACAATTGATCTTTATTCATAATAAACCCTACACCTTCCTCAGCAAATTCTATAGATTTACTAAGAGCAGCGACCGCTATATCAGCCCCTACGATAACCTGTGCTGCCTTTTCACCTACACACCTCCTAACTTTCTTTAACATATATTCCCTTATCTTATCAGAGTAAGGGGCTTTATACTCAGTTACATGTATCCAAGGTGGGTTAGTGATTATAATGGTAGGCTTAAACTTTGTCATTAAAATAGGTACGTATATTGATAATAATACAACAGACCACACATCATTCCCTCCATGTCTTACAATTAGATCGGCAATAGCTTTAGCTACTTCGTGTTTCTCGAAGTACTCTAAAAACTTCTGAATGAAGGGATCTCTAAGGTTACTTAGACTTTTTACCAGATAATCTTCAATTCTCCTTTCAAGGCATTTAAGATTTAGCTGACATTCGTGGTATGAAAATCTTATGGAGTATGTTAGAGTTTTCTCTAAGTCTCTAAGCATAGCTAGGATTTGAAAGGCATTACCTAACTTAATTTGATTAAGATTTATTAGTGTTTGTAGGTACGCCTGAGCTTTCTTAGCTAGATTTTCTAAGCCCGCAATAGGTGTCGAACCTTCACCAAACCATGTAGCAAAGGTGTCCACATGATATATATGTGGTGGGTTTCCAGGCTCTCTCCCAGTCACCCTTAAGTATGCTATTACGAGTTCAGCTCTAGCGACAGCTACGGCTAAGGGGTTTATGTCGAAGCCCACCACCTCACCTAAGGCCTTATCCGGATCTTCACCTTCATTAACCTTCCTATAGAACGCTTTAACTAGGAATGTCCCCGAACCACAGAACGGATCTAAGATTATCCTATCTTTCACGTTGAACTCGTTAAGCATCATTTCTACAAGCCATAATGGTGTATAGTATTCTCCTAACTCCCTCCTAACTTTAGGTTCTACAAGGAACTCATAGAGGATCCTGAAAACATCCTCAGTCACACCTAGAGACCACCCTACTATGTTGGCTCTTCCTACGACCTCCTCTAACACCTTCCTGATATGGCTTTCACTCCTTCTGTCAAAGAGGGCTATCCTCCACCAGTTTAGGTATGGGAGGGCTATATCAATACTGATCAGGGATCCGCTACACACATCCTCTACTCTTCCTACTCTACCTAAGGATGCTGTTAGGGAGGCTAAAACAGCCATATGCATGTACGTATGCCTCATGAAGAGGTCTATATAGAAGTCCTCGCTTCTCTCCCCGCCATAGAATAAGCTCATCATACCCTTGTAAGCTTCATATAATGGTTTAACCCTAGGATCCTCCTTAACCGCGTCAAAAACTCTTCTGAGACTTTCTAAAATCCTCTCATACTCAAGTTTATATAGAGTTTCGATGTTATTTGGTGTCGGAGGTATTCTTATTGTGCCTAGTTGAGGGATTATCTGGGTTTTTAGAAGCTCCTCAGCCCTTTCCTTATTACATTCTTCCAAGAGCTGTAGCCCTGCCCCAGCGACCCTATATATCCTCCACTTATTCCAGTTGGTAGTTATAAAGAATTTTGCCCTCGAAACTAGAGACCAATACTTTCCCATAGCGTCCCTTTCAGCATCATCAAACTCCTGCTCGTGAGACTTGAAATCAAAGACTATTTCACCACCTAAAGCCATATCAATAGCCTTCCGCTCACCACCTACGTATATCTCCTGGGTCATTAGGATGGTTACCCCCTCAGGTGTCTCAAGAAGTTTTAACAGCATGTATGACTGAAGATCCTTACTAACCTCATACCTTTTATTAACAACATCTATCATAATTTTCTTCAAAAGTTCTACTACCTGAACTCGAATATTTTCATGTGGTCTCATAGACATTTTAAGACCTCTAAAATTATAGCTTAGCTTCTACTATTAACTATTTTAAAATCATTGGTTAAATCTTTTTTAGACAATCATATACTGAAGCATGAACCAGATAATTAAAACTATCTCTAAAGACTCAGATCTTTCCGAGAGATAGCCTCTGTCTAAAAAAGATTTAACCAAATAGCCGAAGGATTTTATGCTGATAAAATTTTTGAGACCCATAAAAAGATCGAGTGTTCTAATGAAATTATTATTACAAAAAGGACTATAGATCTTTCTAAAGAGAAGCTTCACTGATCTTTCACGCCTACTCTATGTTAGATGTAGAGTAAATAATAGGTAGGAAGCAATAAATATTAAGTATTCATCATATATGATCTAATTTTGATTTTCTTATGATTCAAAAAAAGATCCTTCCATAGCGATCGGGCTTATTTCCTATTATTCTCTTATATGAATAAAAAATATATATTATATATATATGATCTTAATGACCACCTGATCACCTGATCACTTAAACCCCTAGAGAAAAATATCATGAGATCTTTTACGCCTACTTACCATCTAGAGGTAAGTAAATAGTAAGTAGATAGTAAGTAAATAATAAGTAGATGATAAGTAATCATCGATAATGATCTAATTTTTAGTTTTTTATTTTTCTTATGATTTAGATTCAAGAAAGATCTTTTTTAGTGATCATAATCCTCATCTCGATGAGATTACAAAAGGATTACGATGAGATTACACATCGACATATGATCTAGATTTTTGATTTTTTCAAAAATTTTATGATTCAGATTCTAGATCAGATCAAAAATTTGTAAAGGGGGGTATCCCCCAAAAATCTGATGAAATACTTACCGCCTACTTACCTCTAAGAGGTAAGTAGATCCGATGAGGCCGATCTTAAAAGATCTAAAATGATCCGATGAATTTTCTCTAGATGATAAGTAGGCGTAAAAGATCCCATGGGAAAAATTTAAAACTATCATTATACTTATCATCTAGAGAAAAAGATCATAGATCTCTTACATATATGTTTTTGATCGTTATTCCAGCTATTGTTCTTGATGTAGGTGTCAATCCTATTATCTCTCTCAATCTTTTCAAGCCCATTTCAGGAAGGCCGTGTTCTCTTCTTGCGTATTCTTTAAATTTTGTTATAAATGATGATTTACATATGATCTCTTCTTTTTCAAGGCCATAATTTACTACTATGGCCCCGTCTCTTTCTAAAGCTTTTAACACGTCTGTAGAATTTGTTTTCTCTATAGTTTCTGAGGGATAACTAGAGATCCTTACGTCTTTTATTGAGCCTTCTAAAGCTTTTCTTACATACATTATGAATATATCTTTATAAAGTTCTTCAATGTTTTCCTTCTCTAATTCCGTCTCAGGCTCTGAGGGTTCTGGAAACGGTTCTAATCCATATTTCTTATATAGACTAGTCCATGCTTTATATCCTAGTTTAACAAGTTCTTTTCTTATCTCATCTCTCGATAGGTTCCTAAGGTTATTAATCTCTGGGATAAGCTCTTCTAATTTTATCAAAAGCTCTTTTCCTATATATTTCAAGGCCTTTTTTATGTTGGGATCCATAGTTCTAGGTGTGTATCCTACGGCCTTAGAGATATCTATTCCTTCTTCTCTAGAGATCTCTACAAGTATAAATTTATCCATCTGCCAAGGGACCAGCGTTATGTCTTTATTTGAGGCTCCTATAAGAACTCTTATTGCTAAAAAGGTCCCAGCATATTGGTGTCCGCCTGAGACTCTTAATAATTCTTGTGTTGATGACCTATGTAAAATATCTATCACTTCAGCACTCTCCCTTTTACCTTCTTTATATCCTTGAATTATTTCACCTAATTCATCAACTATTGCTGGAAGCGTAGATAGAGATAATAACACACGGGTCTGATAATCTGTTTTTGGAAAAGGCTCTGGCCAGTCGATCCCGAATATCTCTTTAAGAAGATCCAGCAATAACGATTTTCCAGACCCCTCTCTTCCATGAATAACCATATGAAAAACGATATTAAGGATCTTCTTAATATAATGAGCCAATGGTGTTATAGCTGAATAACTTAGAACTAGAGAGGCTTTAGAAGGATCTTTATATGCCTCAACAAGCCTCTTTATTACTTCAAGCGTCTTCTTTTTAACCTCAGGTTCAACATCATCCTCAGGGATCTTCCATATATTAAGGATCTTCCATGATGGTGTGTATCCAGCTTCTTTTACAAAAACAATTTTGTCATCAACGATCCAAGGCCCTACTGAATAAAATAATGATTCTTCTCCTTCAGCTATTTCTTGAATAAGTCTTTCAATAGCATATTTATATCTATATTCAATTCCATAGTTTTTAGATATGAAAGATATTATCTCTTCAAGCGATCCAGTCATATATATATCTCTAAAATACACTCGATAAAGTCCGTGTGAATCTAATCCTAATATTCTTACGTTTCTAACATTTTTTATTTTAGCATCTGAAATAATCTGAATAGAAAGCTCTTCTTTAGATCTTTTGAAATGATAGACGCCTTCTTCCCCAGCATACACCCACTCAATTATTTCATTTCCTTTCTTTTTCAACCATGCTGAAAACGGGATCCTTCCTATATCAAGTGTTGAATATACATCTATGAGAGCCTGAGAGACATTTGTCTCAATATCTTTTTTATCGAAACCTTCTTCTCTAAGTATCTCCTCAATAACTTCTTTAAGCCCTGAGATCTTTTTTAATTCATCTATATTCTCGATATAGACTTCATCACCATAGATATAATCGAGGATCTTAGATAGCTTCTCAGGATCTTCAATATCTAATGTTAGAAACGATTCAACAAGTTTATAGCCTGACTCGTATGAGATATTGCTTTTCCTAAACAAATCAAGTAGTGTGTAAATAATTTTCTCTCTATAACCTTCTTTGGCATATCCTTTTACTCTCTCAAATAAATTGTTGATCTTTTCATCTTTAACATCTTTCAACCCTCTCAGGATCTTGATCTTATCAATTTTCTTCTTAAGATCCTCATTTTTATAGATGTCAGCTAACGTGTTAAGCATTTCAACAAGGATTTTTTCATCAAGATTGTTAGATAATCTCTTTACGATCCTTATGAACTCGTTTGGATCAACATTATCTTTATATCCTCTCTCAACAAGATCTTTCCAATATTTAATCTTGTTTTCAGCTGGTTCTTGTGATCTTAATATGTTTATCATGAAATCTATAGAGTCTCTCTTTAAAGTCTCTCTCTTATCCCTCCTGCGGATCTTTCTAAGAAGATCCAGAGCCTCTTCTCGAGTCGATACAGACAAGATTCCGAGGCTGTATCTCTCTTCAAAATTGAAGCTTTTTAGAAAACTTTTTTCGTCTTCTGGGATCTCTACTATTCCTCTGAACCGCAGATCGATGTCATCCACATGATCATCATCAAGTTCTCTCAAGATCTCATATGCCTCAGAAGAGATCCACAGAAGAATTCTTATTCCTTTATGTTGAAATGAGACACTTTTAAGATAATATTCTTCTAATTCTCTCTCTTTCAAAAGGTTTAGATCTTTGGCATATAATTCAGCCAACCATGTCTCCAAGCCTCTCTCGGTGAAAATATTACCCTTGCCCAGTCCAACAGCGATCTGCCTAGTTAGATCCTTGACTCGTCTAAGCTCTTCTATCGAGGATCTTCTCTCAAAGCTGTATCTCACAAGAGGTTTTTCGCGGTCGTCAAGAGGTATAATGTTGAGGCCATGTTCGTAAAGCTTTTCGGCTAAGGTTATGACAGATGTTCTGACGTCTTTTAGGGATTTCATTATCATACCTCAAAGCTTTCAAGACTCGATTCGTAGATCTTAACTGCTATTTTTCTTTGAGATCCTCTTTTTCATAGATCTCGCCAGAGATCTTTATAACTCTCTATGGCGCTGTAGATATTACTCTTCTTTTTCTGCGGATCTATATTCTTTTTCATATTTTGTTAGATCTTCAGGAAGCTCAATGAAGACCTTTACTGGAACTTTCCTCTGCCACAAATAGATCCAAAGATCATTCCTGGTAGTTGGGAGATTGATGATAAACCTCGGCTTTCCCCGCCCGTAATCTTTAGTTGCCATCACGACGAACCTTTCACCTACATCTATCACGCGACTGCTTTTTATCATATATTCATACATACCATTCATAGTTATCTCCCCGATTAAATCCGTGCTTCTGTCGGGAAATAAATCTTGAAGTAACTTCCCATTAAGGGATAGGATGTATGTTCTAATCAGTGAGCTTATATATTAACTTTCATGTGACAACATATAAATAGGGGCTTTTGTGAGTAATAAAGATCTTAAGAAGTCTGAGGGTGTTGAAAGACTTGAGATTGTTCTTCGACCATGTATTAACGTAGTTTATGGAGATGCTTATAAAACTGTTTTGAAAAAAATCATCGAGATATATAATAATAGTAAAGGTGCTGAGGGAGCTTCATTTTATCGTCTCTATAAAGAAGGTGTTTTAAAGAGCAAGAATAGGCTTGGGACTGTGCTAGAGAACCTCTTTAAGTGCGGGTATGTGACATACAAAGAGAGAGAAGCTAAAACGAAAAGCCCTAAGGGGAGGAGGGATTATTATCCCACCCCTATGGGATTTGTGATGAATATAACGCTTAAGATCAGAGATCTATACTTCTTCATAGAGGCTTTACTTAACCAGAGACCCCTAAGAGCTCTAGACGAGGTCATCGTTATCGAAAAAGTAGATTATTTTATTGAAAAAATTCGCATGGCTGTTACATATGCATATATTTTAACTAAACTTTATTGGCCTCCGAAAACAACATCGCCTTTATATATTGAGAAAGGTCGCCAAGCAATTCTTCATGTTGCGGAGCAACTTCGTATTCTAAGTACGATGTTTGCAAAAATGTCGCCGGAAGATCTTCAGGAGCCCAGTATGCAGAAATTCATCGTCGAGATCATTAAAGGAGGACTAGATGAAGAGTTAAATGATCTTCGAGATAAAAAAAGTTTTTATAGACAACTAGTACACCTGCGTCGTATAGAGTGTTCTAAAGAAAGCAAAGACTTGGATTGTATATTGTTAAACATTTTCAAAGACTTAGAAGAGGTTTACGAAATCCTTCTTAAACATCTTGCGAGTTCAAGCGACATCGAAATTATATCATAAGTTAAGACATAGATGAGCTAAAGTTCACGTTTTCACATATCGATCGTGAACTGATTCTCATCAGAGTCAAGCCTGCCACGCCGGAGATCCCGGGTTCGAATCCCGGCCGCCGCATCAAGACCATCCCCCTGTTGATCTTTGTTTATAAATTAATGTTCCTTAAAATCCTGACCTCCTCCCCGCCCTAAAGGACGAG
>Ga0209739_100851_pt1 | contig 11351 bp, 18 predicted proteins | sample JossMetagenome_2_FD_184729 | JGI IMG/M metagenome (GOLD analysis project Ga0209739, IMG submission 184729) | Hot spring sediment microbial communities from Joseph's Coat, Yellowstone National Park, USA - JC3_ASED (SPAdes) (version 3) | ecosystem: Environmental > Aquatic > Thermal springs > Hot...
AGTTTACCGTACTTACGGTAAAAACTTTGAGAAGCTCGTCAATTACATCATTTAATGACCTCTTACCCAGCGTTGCCTTGAGCTGTTGAAGCCTTATATATGTGTCCTCCCTCAGATACAAATCCTTGTACCGCTTTGGAGGCATTTTCTCACTTTCTGCTTTGATTAATAACGCTTTCAACATACTTCTTGATGATTTCCTTGACTAAGTCCCGTACTGATATCCCTTTCTGCGAGGCCACGACCTCTAGAGCTCCATAGGTTCGGTCATCAATATAAACCGTGACTCTGGGCATGAAACCACCACAAAATATATGTTGAGAGAGGCTAAAAATGCTTTTCCTTCAGCAGTTCTGTGGTAGGTGCTACTCCATGTTTTGCTTGCTCTGAAAAAGCTTTTTGCTCGGTTAGAGAGCCTGATTCTGGGAGAAGCCTATGAGATTTGTCAGTAGGAAAAAGAGGGAGTCATTTGGCTGGGGTTTACCGAGTCACTTGACGACTATTCATGTTGAGCAGGGGAAGAAGCCTACGATCGACGACACTACAATTGTTAAAAACGCTCTGGAGATTGTAGACAGCGTGCTGAGGAGTAGTGGTGTTAAGAAGTATAGGGTTGTGTACTTTGAGGACTGGTCAAATACTGTACCTATGTATATAGATGAGCTTCACGAGCTGTACAACATGTATCCTGAGTGCATTGGCGGGGGCTTTGATGAAGAGCTTGAGTGTTTAGAGGAAAAGACTGGTAAGAAGTATGTCTTGCTGTATATAGAGAACGTGCCTGCAACTGTTGCTGCTGAGGTTTTGGAGTAGCTTTATTGTAAACAAAAAGCTTATTTTTTGGTTTTTTGCTTACTCAGTTACAGGGTGTAAAAATGAGGAGCATATATTTAGCTATAGTAGCTCTAGCACTACTAGCAATAGTATTTCCAGCAGTGCTCGCAGCCAGCGACCCAACACTAACACTAACATTCATAGCTCCGGATAAGACTGCTCTTGCTAATGCCCCCATTAAAGTGTTCGACTCCAATGGTAATCTCGTAACCAATGCCACAACCGATGCAAGTGGAAAGGCAACCGTATCAGTCTCCACAACAGGGCTCTACAACATCCTTGCTGCTGGAAGCGGATACTACATACTCACAGTACTCAATGTAGCTGCAAGCAGCACAACTGCAACGATCGATGCGTCTGCGATGTATAAGGTGGATATACTATCAACTCTGAAGTCCGTGGATGTCAAGGTCAGTAGGGGTGAGACACCAAATGCGAAGATTGGTCTTACTACAAACACTTCTCTGTACACCGATGCAGGTAAGACCATCACTTTGGAGTTCCCAAGCCAAGTATCGGCGTTTCCATATGTCTACAAGCTGAATAAAATTGTGTATGACTCTACTACGACAACGAACAACACTGTTACAATAGCTGTTAATGCAAATGCTGTTGTTACTGCTTACTATGAAAAGGTCTTGATATTGCAGGTGTTGCCAACATGGGTGCTGATAGTATTTGCAGCTGTGATAATCATTGCTGTTGGTGTGCTGGCATTTGCACCAAGGATGGCTAAGAAAGTGATTCTGAGCATAATGGAGGAGGATAGGGAGTTTGTGAAGAGGAAGAGGTTTGTGAAGGGCAGAGAGGATGAGGAGTAATGCCTCTAGAGGAGATCGCTGAGAAAGTGATTAAGGAGCTTAACGAGTACACTTTAGGGGATGAGGATCTTGGTAAAGTGCTTGAGCCGCTTATCAAGAAATGTGCGAAGATGTCTAAGAACGCTGATGAGTTCAGGCAATGCATTGCAGAATCTATAGCAACATTAAAGAATGTTGCTTCGAAGATTAAGTAACATATTTTTAACCCAATTCTATTTTTTCCTTATAACTGAAGAAAGCCTCGCCCTTCAGGGCGGGGATGAGGTCAGTATTGGGTGATTCGTATAAGTGGTGCTGCTAAGCAGCTTAGTCAGCTAGCTGACGACCTTCTTGCATCGGGGTATGTGGATCTCTACCTATTTCTATCAATTGTTTTCTTAATACTCTTCACAAGGCTCCTAGGAATCCCAGAGGCTTTCTCCATAGCTCTCTTCTCGACAACTTCCATGCCCGCCATGTACAGCTTCATGTATTACTATAGAAAGCCTGCTATAGGCTTCTTTGTTAAGCCCAAGAACCACAGGATTATCGAGATTAGGGTTGCTTATAAGAGTCTTGCAGCGATATTGACAAGCTTTGTGACGGGCTTCATAGTCTTCGCAGCTCTATCGGGATCCACAGACATCATTGTATATACACTTGCATTTCTAGTTACAAGCATTATGAGAATAGTTCTATATCTACTCCTACCAGTTCTAGCAAGACACGTGGATGTGGAGAGCCCAGTAATAGCAATGCTGACATCGCTAGCCATAGCATTAACAGCACTAGCATTCCTCATAGCAGCGATACACATCCTATAGAAACAACATTCTACACAACGCATGCAGAAAATGCTGTGCAGAACCCCCGCAAGAATTGAGACCATATACACAACACATGTAAATACATCATGTAGCAGGTGCCACGGAACAGAAAAAGTAAACATAAATACAGAAGACAGAAGCTTTCATGAGGAGGTTTATAAGAATCTTAAAAGTTGTAGTGTTCACAAGCTGTGTAAAGGTATTACTAAAATCACATCCATGGAGAGTTAGATAGACAAACGTTATCCAAACATTACTACTGTTTAAATACCTCAGAAAACCAGAGAACTAGTTTAGAAAAACTCTCATCATTAAATCAGAGAGGTCTCACCCATGCACACACCAAGTAATGATATCACTATTCAGTTTATAGGCTTTTCTGTATCCGAAACCACAACATTTAATACAAAGACTCTATCATGGCAGGTGGTAGAAACTAAGGACTGGATAGGCGATACAGAGTACAGAATCGCTATGTTCTTCCTAAACATTGCTGAAGACACTCTCAGATTCGGTAAACAAGCTGTTGTTTCTCCCCAAGACCTTGTCATAAACAAGCTTGCTTCAAGCTCTAAACTAGCGTGGAAATACATGTACAAGTTTATGAAGCTAGGAGTCTTAGAGAAGATAAAGCACGGTTTGTACAGAATAGACATTGCAAAGCTCTACGAGTTTCTGAAGCTACCTGTTAGAAAAATTGCTGCAGCTCTAAAGAATAAGCAGAACGGAGATTCAATTAATAGCAATAGGAATTCAGGCGGTAGAAACCAAGGCAATGGGCGAAGACATGGGTTATCGGCTTCGGTTTCGGTTTTGGGTGGTGGTGTTCATTTTTGTTTGCCGTTTGTTTGTGGTGGTTCTTTTGGTGGTTCTGTTTCTTCTTGGGTTGGGTGGCCTGTTTTTGTTGGGTTTTTCCATGATAATGTTTATCTCTGTAAAGAGTCTAGCAATGGTGAGTTTGGTGGTGGTAAGCGGAGCTGTGTTTGGGTTGGTGGTGAGGGTCTTCTTAACGAGCGTGGTGTTGTTAGGTTGGTTGAGGGTGGTTATAGGCTTAGTTATTCTGAGAGAAGTGCTCTTGTTGTAGGTGTTGAGCTAGGGTCTCATATTCATACTAGTCCTAAGTGTGTTGTTGAGGGTGGTAAGGTGTATTGCGGGGTTGCTTTGGAGGTTCAGCCGTATGAGGAGGTTAAGGAGAGGCTTTTGAGAGGTGATGGGGTGGCTGATATTGCTAGGTATAGAGAGTTCTATGTAAATGAAATTATGAAGCTGTTCAAGATAGTTGCAGTAGTGCTGAAGCATTCGGTAGCGCAGAAGCAGTTGCTGAAGCTGTTTAAGTGGTTGGCGAGGTTCTGGGGGTTCGAAGCTATTCTATGTATATAGCTTTCTCAAATTCAAATTCTGTAGTAGGTGCCACAAAACGGTGATAAGCTATGAACAGCTATGAACACATGTCTGCAAAGTTCTTGAAAAGCCGTGCCATTTGCAGAGATGCTGGCGACAAGCTAAATAAAACAGTTTGACACAGCTATTGGATGGACAGAAACATGAGAAGATCCGCAAACCCTCTACACATCAAGAAAAACTGTTGAGACCTGCACGGGAACAGCAACAATTGAGTGCAGCAAATACTGCATCATAGACCTTGCTGTAGTAGCTACTACAGAATGGTGCTTAAATAAAGCTGATACAATTCTGTACTAAAAGTTATAAAACGTTCTACATGCTGAGAAGTGTAGCATTGGTGGTGTGATGTGAAGAGCTGTGAGGAGTTCTTAGAGAAGTGGGTGCATGGGTCTAGCCTCAGCGAAATGAATGCACATATGGAAAGGCTGGAAAAGCTTATTGAGGCTAAGGGACTGTGTGCAAAGCTTACGTGCATAGCTATCTCCATTATTTGTGAAGAGCTTGTAACTAGGAGCATGGTTAAATATGTTGTTGATAGGCTTTGCGAGATATACAACAAAGAAGAGTGTAGGGATGCTGCTAAGTGTGTGAGGATGGGGTTAAAGGCATTGGAAGAGATCGGACTTGTTGTTAAGACCGGTAAAGGGGCTTACAGATACTGTCTCTACGAACCAGCATCAGCAATGCTAATGAGAATTGCTGAACCCATCATAAGGAGGCAGTCCAAGAACTTTGCAGAGTATGCAATAATGCATCTCTTTACACATGGATACATACTTATAGAGCTAATGAAAAGGATTGCAGAGCAGAGCGGTAACGAGGAGATCAAGAAACTAGTTGAGAAAATTGACAGGAATTATGAGCAAAGACTTAAAAAGATTAAGTAATGGATCAGCAAACGCCCTCATCACTGCTTCTGTTGCACTCCAATGGCTTTACATAGACCACCCAAGCCTTGTTAATATAGACAACCTCTATTGATTCAGACTCGTTCTTAGCATTAGGATTTTTAACCAATAGCTTGAACCAGTACTTAGATGCATCAACAAGTCTCCCCCTAAGCTCATCACATGTAGAAAGCTTTACAGCAACATCTCTATTTATGTACTCATCTGAAAAGTCATTCCTCTTCTTAGGCTTGGGGTGCTTCGAGATGCTTTAGTCTTGCTCATTAGGATTCCCAAATCATGGATTTTATGCACTAGTATGCTTATAGCTTATATAATGCTTCATTCTGTAGTAGGTACTACAGAATGAATTTGACGGTTCACAACAGCTTTAGTGTTAGGTGCTTAACTTTATTAGCTATATAAGCTATTTAGCTCTATATAGCCTTTGGCGATGCACATGAGCGAAGACATGTTTTGTATAAACCTCAAGGATAGAGAGAATGCAACTAATTTTGCTGCTAAGGTTTGGAGGGTTGGGGAGTCATTAGTGATAACAATTCCTAGAGCGTATGTGGAGAAGTTGAAGATCAGAGAAGGTGATGTTCTTGATGTTGCTGTCAAGGTTTTGAAGCATGTTCAGAGATAGAACATTGTGTAGCAGGTGCTACTCAATGGACTTATCAAGCTTGGTGGATTTCGTTAAGCAAAAGCTTCTCGAAGGTTGGGTGCTGACATGCTGTGTTAGGGACTGTGTAGAGCCTCTAAAACAGTTTGCTGATGTAGTATACGTCTTTGAGGAATATGGCGTAGCTCTAATCAAGAAGACTGAGGATTTGAAGAGGTTTCTCGAGATCCGTGATGAAGAGTTTGAGAAGCTTAGGATAATACTCTACAATCCGAGCTTCGCGAAGGCTACAGGCTTATGCTACCCCGAGAACTGGGTTAATGACGAGTTTGACGAGAAAGAGGCGGAGCATACAGCAAGAGTGGTTCTAAACAATGTGCTCAAGGCAGAAGCTTTCTATATGCATATGGTGTTTCCTGTGTAGGTGGATTTGTATGGGAGAAGAATACATTCACTATCTTTGTAAGCAGAGCTTTGAGAAGGATCTAAGTGAATGTGTTGATACGCTCCAAAAACTTAAGCAGTTGGTGAAGAAAGCTATTCTCCAACGCATGGAGAGCTGCTATGAGGATCCAGAGAACTGTGTAGCTGCAGTAAGCTCTGCAAACAGTGTTATACATGAACTCACATTCAGAATCATACCAGCAGTAATTAGTGTTGCACTTGAAGAGCTTGTGGAAAGCAAATAACCTTTTTGTAGCACCTACTACAAAGCAATGCTTATTAGCGTTGCATCTATCTGATCGCTATATGTGGTGAACTATGTTGAGGTCTAAGCTCTTAACAAGGTCTGTACCGCTTTGGCTAGTGCTGCTACTGCTAATCTGTGTTGTTGGCTCTGCTCTAGCTCTAACTATCGTAACTAGCGTCGAGAGGATAGGGCTTTGGCAAAGATTTGTAGCATCACCTCACTTCACAGTAACAGAGCTATCAACAACTATCAAAGGGCTTAACAGAGTCGATGTCAAGGTCGCTCTAAGGAACACAGATACCGCTACTCATAGTGCTAACGTTACTGTACAGCTACTCGACACTAACGGCGATGTTGTTGCAGAGGCTTTCCAGCTAACAGGGGATGTTGCTGGGAATAGTGATTGGAGCTACGTCTTCACGTTTAAGGAGAAGAGCATTGCTAAGAGCTACGACTCAGTTCTAGTCATTGTGAAGCAACTGACATAGAAGCGTCCTTTTAACGAAAATCAATTAACAAACCATTTTTTCTTCCCAGTTCCACAGGATCTCCGAAAGCTTTTTATAGTTCTCTCGCTCTCTAGCTTTGGGTCTGATACCCATCATGGCTTGCGTAGGCAAGCCAACATGATGCAGGGGAGGGTGCAGGGCAGCGGGTAACCGCCAGCAGTTGCGGAAGGCACAGTGTGTAGAGCGTGGGTCGCTGTGAACCGCTAGCACGCCCTGCACCCTCTCCTGCTGAATATACTTCTCCCAAGTTCACACCCTCTTTCGCCAAGTATATGTGCTGCCATTTAAGCTAATATACTGAAATATGTTAGTTCTCCTCTGGTGGTGTGCTTGTCTAGATCTAAGACTGTTCGGATAAAGTTTTCAGAGAGAATCATTGAAGCGATAGATATGCTTGTTGCAAGAGGTCTGTATCCATCGAGAAGCGCGTTCATAAGGACAGCTGTAAGGGAGTTGCTGAAGAAAGAGATTGAGAGGAGGGCCATTGCCTCGCACACCCTGCCCGCTGTCAGCGATTCGCCTGTCTAGCTTTCTCTCGTTTTCTAAGTATTATGGCGATTACAATGGTTATTGGTATGTAGATTATTACTATAAATATGTATGTGAGGAGTATGAGGAGCATGGGATCCGTATAGCATCACCTCTTTTACTTCTATGTATTATGTATTAAGTTTTTTTGGGTGTGCTCTATGCATTGGGTTAAGAGGAGGGAGATGTGTAGAGAGCTGTGCTCCAGGAGAGCACAGCTCGAGAGACGCCTGCTGGGGAGAGACATAGACATTGAGAAGTGTGTTAAGATTTGCAGCAGCATCTTAAGCTCGTAGCCCCATTTAGTAGCAGCTGCTACACAATGGCAATTAGCCCCGCACCTTATAACATTTTAAATACAGCAGAATTTATCGGGGATCTTTATGAAGCATGTAAGCAGCAGTTGTAAAGATTTGTATCAGTGTCTTAAGGAGGCGTATAGTGTTAATCTAGATGTTAATGATAAGCTTGCAGAGATCCTCATAGCAATTGAGCATGGCTATGTCTCGCCTGAGGAGCTTGTGATGCAGATAAAGGAGCTTGTGCCAGACCTCTACAAACTTGTTATGTGCGTTCTTCAGGTTGTCAGAATTCTTAATGATGTGAGTAGCATTAGTGTGTAGAAGCTTGATCTAAAAAAATGTTTAATGTTTTTTAGGGCGTGTGTTCTGCTCTGCTTGTGTATATGTATACATCTTCTAGCTTTATGCTTGAGAGGTCTCTAGCAGCTGCGTAGGTTGCCTCCGCCTCTACAACTGTTCTCACCCCAGGCCTCCTAGCAATGCAGTGAACCGCTATCACAAGCCTATTCCTCTCAACACCCATTGACGGGTAGCACTCCACACTCCCGCCAGTATACTTCCTAACCCTATCCTCAACATCCTCAATAAGATAGTGCAAAGCGTAGCCAAAGTCCTTAGCGCTGTACATCTCCCAAGCACCCTCAATCTTCTTACCAAAGTCCCGAAGTCTACTCTCAAGCTCTTTTCTAAGCTCTTCAAGCTCTAAAGACATCTACACACACCGAGAGAGAAAGAGAGAAACAGAGAGAAAAAGCTTTATTGTAAACAAAGCACCACAAAAACATATAAACCCCAACACAGAGAAAATACACTCAGATGAAGCCCGGGCAGAACGCCCCACAAGGGGCATGAATCCGAATGATGCCCCCGCCCCAGGGGCGGAAATGGAATGGAATTGAAAGAAAGTCTCCCATAAGGGAGTAGAAAGAAAAACTAAAGAATCCGGATGACCCCCTGGGCTGGGGCGGAGCTAGAAATTCTAGAAATTGTTTCAAAAATTGTGGAGAAAAGTGTTTCCTTGTCTTTATCTCTCAAAAACCACGACATCATCGATATGAATATCTGTGTAGTCTGCAATTGTTCCTTCAGGCAGGCTTGAAGCTGACCCTCCATGGTGTTCTAATGATTAGTTTCCATGGTTTGCCTGGAATTGCACATTCTACGAATAGCCTTGCCCATTCATCGCCTCGGATATCGAGATACTTCTTATCGCATCTCAAATCTTTCCCAAGTTTTCCTTTAGCAACATCCTCAATGATTTCAGCAGCTTTAGCAAAGAACTCATCCATTTTATACTGTCTTCTATTCTCAATAACATCGTATATGAAGTTTTCAAGCTCTGTCTCAATACTTAATTCAAGATCTTTTATATAGCTCACAAAACCTCACCAGCTCTCTCACTCACTTGCTCAGAATAAAAATCTTTACACATAACACCATATTCAATTACATCTACATATTAGATTCTCATAAAAGTTTTTAAACTCTGTAGCACCTACTACATATTGGTGAAATCTCGTGAAACCTGAAACCCAAATTCCAAACCAATCACAAGTTCAACAATTACACCAGCCTCTCGAATTTGAGGCTCCCTGCTGTGAAAGCATTAGAGAGTGTAACATCCGCAAAATCTATATTATTGGCTTCAGGAATGGAAAGCCGAAGGTTCTAAGAGCTATCGATGCTGTTAGATGCTATCGAGGCATTACAAAGAAGTTCAAGTTCTATCCATCTCTAGACGTCATCCTTGTCAAGTACTATCGTTCAAACCGCGGAGTTCACTACATAACTGTGTTGTGGAAGCCTGAGAGTCTCACAGAAGAACAAGCAAGATTGGTAGCAGCTGCAGCTCTAGGTATTTACGAGGAAGAGGTGATAGCATGACCGAGATCTGTGAGAAAATTAGACATCGGACAGAGATAGCAAGGTTGTTGGCTTTGCATCTGTATGAATATTTCAGTCTGGAGTTTGTGGTAGCAGTAGTTAGGGAGCTGTTTCTTCAAATTGGTGAACCAATAGCTGAAGGATGGATTTACCAATCATTTCCAACATCTATGCGATACGTAATGATATATCCATGTATCGATAATGACAAAAATAAATATATTGAAGTAGTTATAGATGAGGATCGTGACAGAGCTCTAATTACTGACCTTCATGTTTACTGTATAACACGTGATGAAATACCGATCCAGGAGGAAGGAGATGAGATGACGCCTGTCAGAATAAGTTTAGAAGTTGTTGAGAAGCAAGATGAAAACAATAGGATGAAGGAAATCATAAAATTAGTTGAAAGTTAAATCGTATATAGCATGATTGAATATAACATTTTTTGGCACCTACTACACAACTGTAATCCCATCTTCTATTCCTTCTCTTTTCAACTTCTCATAAAAGCTTTTAAGCTCTGTATGTATGTATCCTAGCACTGGGGTGAGAACAAATATGAGCTCAATTCAAACCCCAAAGCCAAAGTATATCATAACACATTTTGATGGTCACGGTGTTGCAACAGCAACTTCACGTGCAAGGAGCTTAGGGATTGATGCTAGTAAAGTCTATAGTAAATATCCTGTGACTGGACCAGAACAACTACCGAATTATATAGACACGTACTTTCCAATGCTTGTTCAACATGATGTTGAGATTATTGACATACCAGTAAACCTACGAGACCCGAGAAACTATATCAATGCTATCAATAGACTAGCGTCTAACACTAGCGTATCAATATTTGATCATCACAAAACTGACTACCAGTTTGCGACACAGGTAATGGCTAGAATGGTCATCTTTGGTAGCGGGGTGGAGATGGCAGAGGCTCTTAGTAACGATGCTAATAGAATGCTTGCATATGTGGGGGTGGTAGCAGATAGGGACAGTACAATACTCTCAAGAATATCTAGAGAAGAGGTTGAGAGAGAGTTACTGCCACTAGCCAATCGCCTTGATGTTCTTGTTAGACAGGATGCCGAAACAACTCTAAGGAATTTAGTGAATTCCCCTAACCCTATTGATTATCTTAGAGGTGTTGCTGTTGAGTACCCACCAGAGTCTTTGACAAGGTATGTTGCGGTCGTTAGGCGTGGGCTTAACACGGTGTTAATAGATTTAACACAGTTACCAACGCAGCAAATATCTGGGTGGAGCTGGAAAGTTATGGAGCAGATCGCGATGATATACCATAACGCTGATTATGTTGTTGCAATATCACAGGCTCTTGATAGGCAAACAAACACAATGGTGCCTGTGGTGCAAGTGATTAAGTACTGGTTATCTCAGAGACCTTCGCCAAGACCGCAGCTAGTTCCAGTACTAGGGAGGACGACGGTAGGTCATGACGATGCATTTAGTATTAGGGCTATGGATATCAATGATGCTAGGCAATTGGCGGAGAGGATCTTCAATGAATTGGAGTTGCTAACACCTAGAACTGTTCATTTAGTGAATGAGTCCAGAGTAGCTGAAGCTATTAGAGCAGACTTTAACACAATAATACAGAGATTAACGCAAATTCTGGAGCTTCAGACAAGAATGTATCAAGAATATTTGGAGTTGAAGAGAAGGCAAGTACAATTACTAGAACAAGCAGCTCAACAGCAACCCCAGCAACAGCAGCAGAGGGTGAGGTATGATTGATGCTAAGAAATGTGGATACAAATGCAAATGCCCTCACTGTGGATATGAGTGGCTATACTCTCCCATTGATTTGCAGCCAAAGCTCTTTGTGAGTTGCCCTAAATGTAGAACAACTTTTTCATTCTCAAAACACTGTGAATCAAAATTAACATGTGTTGAAAAATAATTTCTTTTTGTTTTTTACTTTATTTTATGAATGCTAGTGCTTCTAGTGTTAGTCCATCTAGTTCTACGATTGTTTTGTATCTTTTTTGTGCTTCGTCTATGAGTGCTTGCTTCACGTTCTTTACTCTACAGTTTGT
>Ga0209739_100854_pt1 | contig 11321 bp, 16 predicted proteins | sample JossMetagenome_2_FD_184729 | JGI IMG/M metagenome (GOLD analysis project Ga0209739, IMG submission 184729) | Hot spring sediment microbial communities from Joseph's Coat, Yellowstone National Park, USA - JC3_ASED (SPAdes) (version 3) | ecosystem: Environmental > Aquatic > Thermal springs > Hot...
ACACCAAAATCGTCTACTGACAAGCCGAGCGACAACAGGGCAAGAGCAAGATAATCCATTCTTCCACCTCTATACTTCTGGCTGAGCAAGTTTTAAACATTGTTGAGAAAGTTAGAGGTTTGTCTACGAATTCTCATCGAAGGAAGATGCTTATCTATCATATTTTTGCTTTGCTCTTCACAGCGTATTTTTTTGTCTGAGAAAACTTTTCATTTTAGTCGTGGTACGTAGTTCTGTGCGAGTTTTAGTATCTTATCTCGTTCTTCCTCTGGTAACGAGACCCAATAATTTGGTCCTATGATCTTTGGGACTAGTCCCTGGAAGGTGCGCTGGTCGAAGGACAATAGGAAGCCAAGCTTGTATTGTTTCATTGCTAGGATTGTGGTGACGTCTGTATAGCTGAAGCCTTTTCTGCGTATATTTTCTTTGAATAAGGCTAGTGCTTGTTTTTCCAGTTCTTCTTCGAGGTATAGAACTTTGACCGCTCCGGTATCTATTACTGACTCGATGAAGGCTTTCGCTGTTTCCTCCGAGACCCTGTACTTGAGGATAGTAAGGGTCTCGTCTAGTATGTGGTTTGTCACGTATCCCTGGCCCCACTTGTCTTCAAGAAGGTGAACTATAAGAGCTAGTGAATCTAGGTGATGTTCGTCTCTGAGGCTATAGAAGGCAAATAAGATGCCCGTGTCTATGAGCGCAGTCACTTTTCTGCACCATAGACGTATTCGTCGACTTTCTCGGCGTTTGTTTCGCCTATATCCCTAGCATATGCAAGTGACGAAAGGACTTTGCTGGGGATGGTCTTTGATTGTTCAAGCTCTTTCTCTGCAATTGTTAGTGCAAACCTCAAAGCCTCGGCAACGCTTTTTTTGCCTGCAAGCTTGGCTAGGCGTTCAAGCCTCTGTTTGTCCTCAAGGGATACCCTTAACGTCGTGTATTTAGACATGTGATAATGTAGTAATAGCTACATATATACTTTTCGTCTCATGATATAAACGAACAAGTAGTTTCAAAGGCATGCATAAGTCTTCTTGCAAGAGATACCACATAACTAGAAAAGAAAAATATCACATTTATGAAATAGAAGCTGAGTGTTTCCAATTGTCTCGGGCTTTTTGGCTCATTAAGCTTTGTCTCTTCAGCTCCTCTCCGCAATGCTTACATCAATATTTTAAAGCGTCAACGTGAGAAACGTTAACCTATAGAACTTTGATGATCTTTGCTTCACCTAGGACGCAGTTCTCCAATATTTTTTAGAGCCTCCCGGCTTGCTGGGAGATTAGCGTGGAAAACTCGTTTTTGAGGTTATTTTTATCTAATAGTATATTTTAAAGTAAATATTGGGTAGAGATGGAAAACATAAAAGAAAAAGTTAAGGTTACTAGGAATTTTCGGGTCATGATTCCTTCCAAGATTAGAAACAAGATTGGTCTTAAGGAGGGTGGTATTGTAGAGGTAGTATTAAACGGGTAAGAGATTATAATTAGGAAGTTACCTGAGCGCCCCAGGATTAAGCTTGGGAGGAAATTAACCCTCAGGGATATAGAGCTGGTTATAAAGAGGGGGGAGGAGGGTTTGTGAAGAAGGTGAAGAGAGAGAAGTTCAGGAGACTGCTCAAGGAAGCCCTAGAGGGTTGCGACATCACAGTTGAGGAATGGGTTAGGGCTGTTAGGGAAGCTAGGATGGAACATTAATGCGTGAGTGCCTGCTCTATGCCTCTGCACTCTACCCGTTCGTGCTGAAGCTGAGGGATAACCTTCTCAGCTACTTAGCTCTCATTGCGGTGTGGATCCCACTGCGTATGAGGTTGGCAAAGCGACTTGGAAAGAGCATGCGTTAAAGACTTATTAGAGACTCATTCATCATAACCTGTACAACTCCTCGCCGCGATAGTTATAGCAGTGTTGTTGAGGTGCAACTTTTGGATTAGCGCGAGACTACAGGACCCTAACCAGCTTTGCTCCTTCCAGGAGTGAGAGCTCCTCCTTTGTAAGCAGGTGTATCTCGAAGGGGTACCACCATGGCACGCCCTTCTCCTCCATCACTCTCCATAGCCTGCTCAGTAGCCTGGATTTCTCCCGCGATGTTCTAGGAGGCTCTTCTAGGACTATTGCGATGTCTACATCGCTGTCAACCGTGAGCTTGCCCTCTACCGCCGATCCGAATACGTAGACCTCTGCACCTTCCCCAAAGACGGTTTTAACAGCTTCTACGAGTATTTCCAGGTAGTCCCTCCACTTTAAGAGCTCACGGAGCTTCCACGTCTGTATCTCGATGGCTATATCCTCTCTAGGAAAAGACATTGTTCTCAATCACCTCTATTAGCTTAAAAAGATTTTCAACTACCCTAACAGCTTCAGAAGCGTCCTCCTCGTAGACCCCAGCTAGGTACCTAGAACCCGTATAAGCTTCTTCAAGGGCCCTTAAGTCTTCCCTATATTCATCAACAAAGTTTTGAACCTCTCTGGCTAGCTCCGGCTTCCCGAAGCGTTCGATGGTCTTCAACAAGGTTCCAAGCAACTCTCTGAGCTGGTGGCTCCGCGGAGTGAATCCCAGCATTCTAAGCAGAAGGGCTTTCAAGCGTAGCTGGGCTGCCTGCTCGCACATAAACATGACCATATCGTAGTCGCCCCTCTCTAGGGCACGAAGAGCATATTCGTAAAACTTCCTGCTACGTTGTTGCATTACCTCTATAAGGCTCATGGAGCTCATTCTACCTCACATAGCATAAATATGCAATATAATTTGTGATTTACACATTTAATAATTTACTCAAGAATAGGGACTCTACCTTGATTTTAATAGTACTTAGGACGAAGCGAGTTTTAGAGAAAGAGAAAAAGAAAAAAAATATTTTTTAGGGTTTTATGGTTTCAGCCAGATCATTCCTACTATTTTTCCGTCCTTGACGAGTTCCGCTTTTATTCCCCATGGTCCTACCCAGTATGCGCCCAGAGCTAAGGTGCTTAGGTCGACGTCTTCCCAGATATTACCTACGATCTCGTTGTCGACTACTATCTCTGTGTGCTTGATTCCCCACGGGTTTGTCCAGCTATGTCCCTTGGATGCCTTGGAGAGGGCTTCTTTGAGTTTTGCCTCTACTTGCTCCCTTGGCACGCTCTCTGTCATGTAGTAGGCGTAGTGCCTTGGTCCGAATTTCCAGCCCCACTTTGGCATGGGCATCAAGTATTATGTTGACTGACTGGTTAATAAATCTTTTGGCTGACCGTCTGGCCAGTCAAACACCTCAGATCCAATAAAAACCTGTGCAAAAGTATCAGAGAAAAAGCAAGGACAAGTAGACTCAAAGCTAAAGCTGAGGATTTGCGGAGAAGGGTCTAAGTAATGTCCGGCGAACTGAATAAAATTCTCCATTGCCAAACGACTTGCTTACCTGGTACTTTGATGATAATGACAACAAATTCTCGAAGCATGCGTAAAATCGGTTCCAATGCTGATACAGGCGTGTCTGGGCTTAAACATTACGGGGGAGCACCCCCAAGACCTATAGGGGCCTTGGTTATCTATCTATTCTATACCGAAGATGATGAACACCGCTCAACAAATTGATGTAGGCTAGTAAAGTATTCAGCAACTCCGATGCGTTGTTAATGTAACGAATTTTATACAGGCGATGGTAAACTCTAATGGAAGAAACAATAAGAGTAAATGGTGTTATTCAGCTATCTTAAACCAAAGTAAAAAATTTATCAAAGGAGGCTAAAAAAGGAAATCAAGGAAAAAGGTTGGTTTGAAATGCCTCTGCCGACATTTATGAGAAAAATCAAAAAAACTTTGATGGAATATCTTCCGTCACCAACTTGGCCTTGGGAAATTATATCGGGATTGTTCATAGTCATAATAATGATTAATTCTCTAAAATATTTTTCAAAAGACGTATCATCTATTAACCGCCCCTTTTTTGCTTTAGAGATTATAATCGCTGATTTAATCTGGGGAATATTTGATGGCTGGATGCTCATATTTACAAATCTTTTAAGAGAAGGAAGATACAATAAGATGATTTCTCGTATAAAATCATGGGACAAGAAGCTAGCAACCGAAATAATTACTAATGAACTACGTGACACTTTAATTAGCCTGTGCGATGAGAAGACAAGAGAACAAATCATTGACATGGTTTATAGAAGTCTTTCCTCGATAAATCAAGATGATTTAAAGAAACCAAAAATTTCTAAAGATGATATTATTGCTGCTATTGTAAGCACTTTTTTTGTTTTCCTGCCATGTATCTTTATTTTGCCTTTCTTTTTATTGATAAATAATTTGGATACGGCAATTTCAGTTTCTAACATGGTGGCTTTGGCGCTGTTGTTCGGCTTTGGCTATAAATTAGGATCGTGCACCAATAGAAATAAAACTCTAACTGGACTGATTATTATGCTTATTGGCTTATTAATAATTATGCTAGCCATTGTTTTTAGCGCTTAAAAAATAACCATGTGAGTTGTTGTTTTTTAAAACGTAAATTTTGGAAGCCTATACAAGTATATGCTCCTTACAAAGTTTTCCTAGGTTAATTTTTTATGTGTTTTAATATATTGGCTCAGATGTGAGAAGTTTACGGCCCCTATTGGAGGCATCGTTTAGCATTTTTGTCGGCATAGTTGTGGGTCTAAGCATAGTGGCCGTTACAATAGTTTTTCGAGTGTTATGGGAATTATCTAGCAGGTTCCTATTCTATGGCAGTCTGTGGGCTTTGCTTTTCGGTTTTCTTGCTCTTGCCTGTGGATTAATGGTTGTTAGGCTTGTTGCGGGCGGGGAGAAGGGTGGTTGTGGTACTCATCGTGTTGTCGAGTCGTATAATTTTGGCGATGGCTTTCTGGGTTTTAGGGACTCTGTTGGGAGGACGCTGGCCTCTGTTGTTACGATTGGTCTAGGGGGTAGCGCTGGTATGGAGGGTCCTAGTCTTCTCCTGGGTGGTGGAGTTGCTTCGAGCCTGTATAGGCTTTTTGGTCTTGAGATTGGTGAGGCGAGGGTGTACATGTTGGCGGGGGCCGCGGCCGGTTTGTCTGCGATTTTTAGGGCTCCCCTGACCGGGATACTCTTTGCACTTGAAATTCCTTTTCAGAGGGACTTGGCCAAGGAGGCGTTTATTCCGGCTACTTTTTCATCGGTTAGCGCCTATTTGGTTACTGTGATGCTTCTTGGCACGGAAAAAATTTTTCCGGCGATGGGTGGTGACGAATATATTTCCCTCCAGGTTCTCCTGCACTCATTCGTTCTGGGAGTCTTGGCTGGGCTTGTGTCACTGTTTTTTGTCTGGCTATACGAGAGGCTTGGAAGATTCAGCCTGGAGGGTTTTAGGGGTCCCCTAGTCGGGGGACTTTTGCTTGGGCTCACGGGGATGGCTGTGCCCGGAGTTCTGGGTCTAGGCTATGACTCTATCCATGCTGTGCTTAGTGGGGAGGCCTCGTCCTGGAGCGTTGCATTCATTTTGCTTCTATTGTTTGCAAAGGTATTTGCGACAAGCGTTACGCTCAACATGGGAGGCTCGGGCGGCCTCTTTGTTCCCTCTCTTTTTGTCGGCGCGATGCTTGGTGCGGCATATAGCCGGGTTACCCTGGGAAGGGATAATGCCGTCCTAGTAATGGCTGGTATGGCCAGCGTGGTGGCCGCTGGGAATAAGACCCTGCTGGCAAGCATTGCCCTCGTAGCCGAGACGACCGGCGCATCCTCGATTATCCCCTCCTTGGTCGCGTCGACTGTGTCCTATTATGTCTCGGGTAGGTCGTCCTTCTACAGGGATGTTCAGCCCGTACGAGAACTAGAAGAAGAAAAACCCTTCTTCAAGATACTTTCCGACCTAGGTCGGACAAGGCTACTCTATAGAATACGTGTAAAGGACGTAATGACAAGGGATGTTTGCCTGATTAGTGAAGAAGAGATGATAAGCAATGCGATAAACTTGCTTAAAAAGGCTCCGGAAGAACCATGCTTCGTTGTCGATTCTTCGGGGAACCTACTTGGGGAAGTAGTTCTGCCAGACCTGCTTGCATTGCCGGAAGACAAGTGGGACATGTCTTTGGCATTCGCGCCGCTCAAAAAGCCCGAAATAGTCAGTGAGAATATGTCTCTAAAGGAACTTATTGAGAAAATGGTTGAAACAGGAAAAAGCCACTTCCTAGTTATGAATGATGAAGGAAAAATCTCCGGCTATGTTTCGTGGATTATCCTCTTGACAAGGCTTGACGAGGTTATTAAAAGCAGTGAATAGAAAACACAGTGAGTTGACGGTTTAAAATGTTCTAAAACTATAACATTTATGTAATAGTTTTGGAATAGTTTTTATGATGGAAAACTTGCTTCCTCCAAGAGGCGATGAAAGAGAATGGATATTGCGGGAACATTTACAACGCTTAGTACTTTATGCTATGGCACGCAGTGGTTTATACTCGAAATATACTCTTCAAGGTGGGACAGCTTTGCGCCTAGTTTATGGTTCTCCTAGACTGTCACTGGATCTAGACTTTACCTTTGAGGAAGACATAAATGGGGCTGTTAAAGATTCAGAGGAAATCAGGAATCAAGTAGAGAGATTGCTTGCTTCCGAAAACATTAAGGTACATGTGTCGGGTTCCAAGTTTGATGTTGCCGGGGGCTTCTACAGGTATTTCCTTGTATTTGATACGCAGAGACTGCTAGGTCGAAAGACAAGGATAAAGGTAGAAGTTCTTCCTAGAAGGTATAGTTCCGAATACTACGAGTTGAAAACAGTAGGAGTGAGTTTCCCCTTTTCGACAGTGGTAGGTGTAAGGGTAAAGAGGCTCGGGTGCATCCTGGCTGATAAGGTGTGCTCCCTTGCAGGTGGCTGGCACAGGGGCTTTAGAAGGTGGCGAGACGTGTTTGATATTTATTGGGCTAGGGAGAAGGGGGCAACCCTAGACAAGGGGTATCTATTTGAGGAATTTGGGAGCTATGTTGAGCGACTCGATGATCTATTAGGTGCTACGAACTTTATTCGGGGAATTCTTGAGAAAAAAGATTACAAACGCGTATTGGACGAGCTCTCCAGGCTTCTGAACCCTTCGCTTGTTGACTACGTTCTTGTGGAGAAATACTTGCTTGTCACACTGGATGTGCTAGGTGAAGCTGTCGAGGTGCTTGGGAATGAGGCTAAGTGAGTGGGTGAAACTAGTGGAGGAACTCAAAGAAAAAGGATACAAAGTGGTCCACGTGAGTGCTCTTCGTTCAATGACCAGGCTTGGCGATGCTTCGCTAAATGTGGCGCTCTGGAGGCTCCAGAGGTTGGGGCTCCTCCATAGGGTTGCTAGGGGCTGGGTATGCCTAGGCAAGTGTGAGGTATGGGAGGTTGTAAGGACAGCTTTCCCCTCGGGCTACATATCGATGGAGTGGGCCCTACACTACCACGAAATTATTGACCAGCCCTCGCAGGTAGTCACCGTTGTCTGGCTGGGAAAGCCCAGAAAAGTAAAAAGCCGTGTCTACACGTTCGAGTTGCACAAGATAAGCAGGAAACTTTACTTTGGGTTCGATACAGGCAAAATGATCGCAGAGCCCGAAAAAGCCCTATTAGACACAATATACCTCCGGGGCTACGTCCCGCCAGAGCTCAACCTCGATCTCCTAGACCTTGAAAAACTTGTAAGATATGCAGAAAGGTTCCCAAGAAAAACAAAGATATCAATAAAATCGCTAGGTTTGTACTAAAGAATTTTTACCGGCATGCTCCTTTCTTCTTCTAAGAATTAGTACAATCAGTGAAAGTGCTAAGAGAATAACAGTTAATATATATAGATAATTTTCATGAGAATTTGCTGATGCTTCCGAGGAAGAAGTAACTTTTTCAATTAGTAGCTCTGTTTCTTTTAATAAATTGTTAGCTCCCTCAATGTCTCCACATTCAACTTTGAAACTAGCTTCATGAAGCATGTTGACTGCTTGCTGTAAGAGTAAGCATAGATATTCTACGTTGATTTTAGCAGCGCGCTTTTCTTACAGAAAACAAAATAAATCTCCTCTCCGTAGCTTTTTTGGCACTTATGAGACAAGAAAAAGTCGTTCACATTGTTACCGTGGGGACGAGCATTGTTAGGAATATAGCGCAAAATGTTTCTGGACAAAGCGTCTCTAGCGAGGTTTTAGAGAAATTCAAGAGGTGGGCTCAGGCTTCTCCCAGGAGCAGAGAGGACGCTGAAGCTGGTGAGAGGGCTTGTAGCGGCTGCGAGGAGTTCGAGGCTGGGCTGAGGGTTCTTGCCAGCAAGCCGTATGAGGTGAGCGCTGAGCTTAACGCTATGAGGTCTTACCTGGAGGAGGGAATGGTCGACGCCGTTGTGCTTCTTTCGTCTGATACCGGTGTGTCTGAGTTCTCTGCGAAAATTCTTGAGGCTTATCTCTCCTCGGAGGGGAAACTTGTAGAAACAATTAGGGTGCCGGGCCTCGGCCTGGACTTTCAGGAGGGTCTGATTAACCTAGTGGACACGGTTGCAGGCATTGTGGCAAGGTATAGAGGTCTAGGCTACAGGGTATGGATAAACCTTACGGGGGGCTTCAAGCTGGAGGCGGCTGTCCTGTATCTCGTCTCCTGTCTGTCTAGGCTGGGCGTCGAGAAGGCCTACTATATACATGAGGCCATGAGGAGCACTGTGGAGGTTCCAGCTATACCTGTAAAGCTTGAGGACTCCATGATGAGAATTGTCGAGCGGCTAGGCGATCAAGAGGTCGAACTAGAGGAGGCACGTAAAAGGATAGGCGAAGAGATGCTAGACGTCCTCCTTAGGAGTGGGCTTGTCGAAAGGAGTGGCACAACTGTGAGGATAAGGAAGTGGGTATTGCACTTGGTGAGAGGCTTCTAGCAGTGAAATATCGCTTGTTAAGGTCGTGAACACTAAAACTTGTACTTTTCCAGGATATCTTCTATCATTTTTCGTGTCTTTCTCCATCCTTTGACTTTTTTCTTCTTCATCTCGTCAAGGTAACCATACAGTTTGTTTCTGTCAACTATTTCTAGGAGGCCTGGCAACATCTCAGATAAAAGAGGATAACCAAAATAAACCGCATCCATCAGGGTTTTCTCGGGGTCGCTTACTCTTACAAGCTCGTTTATTTCCTCCACATAAATATAGTCATAGCCGAAGTACATTTCATGGGAAATCTTCCTAACTATAACCTTTTGCCCAGCTATAATTCTGAGCCCTGGCCTGACAATTTTCGAGGCCAGAGGAGTCAAAATAGTTAGTACTGGAACCTGGCTAAGTGCTCCATGTAGGAATGCCGCTGAACCCAGGCCAACATAGCTCAGGGGTATAGCCTTCACAATCATGTAGGGAGACTTTTTCGGTGAGTATATTCCCTTAACAAGTTCAACAATTAAGCCTTTCTTCTTTAGCCTATAGATAAGTTGTTTAGCGTAGTTCTCTCCACAAACAGAGGCAACCATGCGAAAGCTAAATATACTGGATCCTAGAAGCCTGTTTATAAACGCGTCATATTTCCTGCGAGGCATATTTCTCAACCTTTCTCTTAAAAGTAGAAAATGTTGGAGCTAGTCCCACTAGTATCAGTTCATGTAGGGCTTCCATGTCCCTTGGTTCACAGAGAGCCTGTAGCAATTTTCTGGCTACTTCTGCAGAGAAATGTGGATCACATATATCCAGCAAGTAATAGACATCATACAAGTCACGAGCTTTGCATCTCTCAGTGTAGGCTGTAGCCTTCTCAAGCAAAAGTGCCTCAGGCTTCAACGTCCATACAACTATCGTGGTTCCATCGATAAGTCTATAGTCGCCCTGTATTTTTTCAAGGTTTCCAGAAATAGGTGTTACATCAATTTCTATACTCTCGGTTCCATATACCCTCACATAAGCAACGCCAGTAGATGTAACCTTTGACCTATCAATGCGAAAAGCATCCCTTAGTATTTTAATTATTTCTTCGGGCTTCTCAGCATAGATATCTATATCTATTGATAACCTTTTTCCGCCATAAATTCTCCAGATAGCAGTACCGCCATGGAGAATGAAATCTACACCTCTTTCGACAAGATACAACATAACCGCATCCTGTGTCTCAGCGATTTTTAGCAATTTTCCTTTCAGTACTTTTCTAAGTGGGAAACTCACATTTTATTATTGACTAGGGTTATATAAAAAGATAACCTTAGTCAACGTTTTTCCTATAAGGAACTATCCTCCCTTGCAATAAAGCTTCTTGCGGGCTGATCTATTGATGTGCATTACCAAAAATGAATACTTTTTCAAGCTAACTATGACATCAACCCCATAAAAATAAGGAGAACCTGCTCTCAAAAACTCGTCCAAACCAAAATTTATTTCCGAAATTTATTATGCATAGGGGTGATGATTTGAGGTATCAAGTAGAGGTCGAGTTTCACAAGGATTATGTCAGGGTAGAGGGCGACAAAATATTTGTAGGTCTCAAGTCGAGGCCGGAAAGGGGAGAAGCAAACATGGAGCTTATTAAGAAGCTTGCAAAGTACTTTGGGGTTTCATCTTCTCAGGTAAAAATTGTTTCTGGCTGGAAGTCTAGGACAAAAATAGTAGAGATCGGGAGTGTAGAAGAAAAGGTTTAGGAGAGAGTATACAAGCCTGGAGTTGCATCATGTCTGTCTCTTTTAGCTTTTTATTGACTATGTTCTTCAATATTGCCATGCTTGTCGGATTTGAAGATTAACGTTGTGGAGATAAAAAATCACAAGTATGATACTTTAGAGTATAATAACTTGGAGTATGTTATTCGTTGAGAGAGAAGGATTAGGAGTACTACATTAAGCCTTGAGAAACAACAAGCTGGAACTAGTTCTTGCACGCTAGCATGACAGCTTTACATTTCGGCCAGAAGAAAATGACGCACTCTATTGTTTAATAGAGATTGAGGAAGACTTTGAGAAAATAAAGCCTAATAACCTTCTACTCTAGGCTTTTTCATGTAGCCAGCATGCAACATAGTGGCCGGGCTCAACTTCTATTAGTGGCGGCTCGGCTGTCCTGCATTTTTCTGTGGCGAATGGGCACCTGGGGTGGAACCTGCATCCCTTCGGTATGTCTATTGGCGATGGGGGCTCGCCCTGGATTGCTAGTCTCTGCCTGGTTTTCGCATATTTGGGGTCGGGTATAGGTATTGAGCTTAGTAGGAACTTTGTGTATGGGTGCAGGGGGTTCTCGAATATTTTATCTGATGGCCCTAGCTCGATGATTTTTCCTAGATACATTACTCCTATCCTGTGGCTCATGTATTTGACTACTCCTATGTCGTGGGATATGAAGAGGTAGGATATCTTCCTTTCTCTCTGTATGTCTTTAAGCATGTTTAGTATAGAT
>Ga0209739_100856_pt1 | contig 11317 bp, 10 predicted proteins | sample JossMetagenome_2_FD_184729 | JGI IMG/M metagenome (GOLD analysis project Ga0209739, IMG submission 184729) | Hot spring sediment microbial communities from Joseph's Coat, Yellowstone National Park, USA - JC3_ASED (SPAdes) (version 3) | ecosystem: Environmental > Aquatic > Thermal springs > Hot...
GAGATCCTGAGCTATGGATAGACCAGCCGCCACCACAGAAAGACCTTGAGCTGGGCATAGGCAAACATATAGCTTGGCAAACACCTCTACACAGAGAAGCAGTTAGAAAAGCTCTACAAGAAGCATCCACAGCATAAGTGCCAAACCTCTTCACAGCTTACAACCGAAAGCCTCGCCCTTCAGGGCGGGGATGAATAGAAAAATTTATAAGTTTTCTAGCAAAACATCTATGGAGGATCTCTGGCCACCCCGACTGCCCCTCAGATGACAGATGTAAACCCGAATAGATGAGGGGAACCAATGATCCGCCTGAAAGGGATGACGATTAATGATGACCTGAGGGCGGGCGAGGAGGTCAGCAGAACCTCATAACACATATAAAATAAAACAAGTTAATGTCCCTCTACTCGACACATCAACAATGAGCGTAGCAGATGTATTAACACTCCTAGCACTAGCTCTTGCACTAACTCACTTCAGCATCCCACTACTGTACTACCTGTACCTTAGGAGCAGGTGGCTTAACAAGCCCTGGGATATTAAAAAGGATCCTTCTTACAGACCTAGAGTGACTATTATTGTTCCAACTTATAATGAGGCTGATCTCATAGAGTCTAAACTTGATAATATTTTTGAACAAGATTATCCTAAGGATCTTATGAGCATAATTGTTGTCGACTCTGCAAGTACTGACGGGACTCTTGAGATTGTTGAGAGATGGAGAAATAAACATCCTGATGCCAGGCTCATGATTATTAGAGAGAATGTTAGAAGAGGAAAAGCTTATGCACTTAATAATGCTCTTAAACATGTTGACGGAGAGATCATTGTTATCACTGATGCAGACTCTAAATGGGCATCTAAAAATGTCTTGTCAAAAACAGTTTCATGGCTCTCAGATCCTAATGTAGGCGCCGTAACATGTGTCAAAAGACCTGAGAAGAAAGGTCCTCTAGATATTGAGGCTGGATACAGAGATTTCTATAACATTGTGAGGATCGGTGAGAGCAAGAAATGGTCTACACCTATATTTCATGGAGAGCTTGCTGCCTACAAGAAAGATCTTCTGATAGAGATAGGAGGATTCCCATCAGACATTGGCGCTGATGATAGCCACAGCGCGACACTTATAACATTGAGAGAAAAAAGATCTGTAGTGGCTGAAGATGTTGAATGTATAGAAATTGTGCCTGAGAAAGAATATGAGATGTGGAGAATTAGAAGAGCACAACATCTTGTACAACACTTCATCAAGACAATAAGATATATATGGAGTGCTCCGAAAAGGTTCAGATCTATCCTTTTTATAGAGACATGGCTACATTTATTCAATCCTTGGCTACTACTAGCGGCTGTAGCAATACTGCTATACAAAGTATTAACAGCTTCACTAATAGCAGTAGCACTGCTGGTGACAGGAGTAGCATTACTCATTTTCAAACCTTACAGAACGTGGGTGGTAACACAAGCATATCTAATCATAGCAAGCGTTAGAAATCTGTGGACAAAGAAAATTGTTTGGGAGAAGCAGAAGAAAAGCTAGTTGCAAACAGATAATTACATGGCTTGGAATCATAATGTTTTTCATGTTGATTGTCTAAAGCTTATTAACTTGATATATAGATTTGAATTTGATGTTAGAAGCCTTGGACGTTTTCAGCATTCTTGAGGAGGCTAGAAAGATACTGTCTAAGGCTTTTGAAGAGCTTAATGAGGGTGTTAAGAGTGGAGATATGCTGAAGATTAGAGATGCATGTGAGAAAGGCTGGTTGGCAACAGTTAAAGCTGTTGATGCTCTGCTTCTTAGCTATGGTTTTGAAGAGACAAAGACTCATATTGATAGAAGGAAAAAGCTTAGAGATTTATCGAAGAAGGTTCACAAAGTTGTAGAGTTGGGGATATACGATAGGGTTGAGGCTAGGAGAAGCATACTACATGGCGATGGCTTCTACAGTGGCATTTTAACACATGAAGAGGTTGAGGAAGAGCTTAGAAAAGTTGAGAAACTAATAGAAGATGTAGAGAAGCTGATAAAAAGGATTTAACTCTTTATCACCACTTAATGCTTTAGAGAAATACATTAGTGAGACTAGGAAGGTAGCATGTATAAAACATATGCTTACATCCTCCTTGAGTACATTGAAACTTTTTATGTCTCTAGGCAAAGCCTTTATTGGTGATGTATTATGGGTCATGTATGGATTGATGTTGTGATTAAAAGTCCTGACATGAGAAGGAGCGTGTCTCCGAAAGCTCTTGTTGATACTGGTGCTACTCTTACTGTGGTTCCTAGAAAAATCGTTAAGGAGCTTAAGCTTCCATTGATAGGAAAAAGAGTTGTCACCACTGCAAAAGGTGTTGCAGAATTTGATGAGTGTCTAGGCATCATAGAGATCATGGGTAGAAAAGCTTATTTACATATGCTTGTCTCAGATGAGATAGATGTTGTGTTGATAGGCACAGTAGCTCTCGAGACCTTAGGTTTTGAAATAGATCCTGTGACAGGAAAACTGAAAGAAGCTAAAATATACCTACTCTAGATCAATGAGAGTATTATATACGGCATCCTCCTACTATTCGCTCAGAGGTGGTGTAGAGTATGCAGTCAAGTATGTCGTGAGAGACTTATTAAAAATGAGAATGAGATTACTGTGCTTGCTGGAAAGCCTAAGGTTAGGAGTTTTTATGAAAAATAAAGTTAGCACTATCAAAAAATTGTAAAGTTGATCTGTTTTGATCATTAGAGAACTTATTTATAGAAGATTTTGAGAAGCTTCACAAGGTTTATTGTGAAAATTTTATGAAGATGCGAATAAGGTGATAGTTGTGAAAATAATTCATATATCTACTCTTTTCTCACCATTTGTTGGAGGTCTTGAGATAGCTGTTCAAAGAGTGGCAGAAGAACAGGCAAAACTGGGTCATGAGGTGTATGTGGTTACTTCTGATGCTCACTCTGGAGATAGACCAAAGTTTGAAAAAAATCTTATCACTATTGTGAGAGTAAAATCTTGGAAGAACTCTTATCCATACCTCATAGTTCCAAGGGAGATGCCTCGAGAGATTTTAAAAAATGCTGATATAATCATGGGTTGGGGTCACACATACTACTTTATTTATAAAATGGTTAGAGAGGCAAAGAAATTCGAGAAGCCTGTAGGTGTTTATTTCATAGGTGTAGATTATTTAAGACATCATTATAATATGCTATTTAGAGTATTTGGTTATCAATATCAGAGAATGCTTACTAAGAGACTTACAAAAATTATAGATATAGCGTTTGTGACTAACGATTATGAGAAAGAGTTGCTTAAGAAAAGATACGGCCTAGAATCTTTTGTAGTGCCTCACGGCATTGATGAGAAATATTTAAAGACGCCTAACATCGCTGAGAATTTTAAAGAGAAATATAACATCAAAGACAGGATCATAGCATATATCGGAAGGATACACCCGACAAAAGGAATAGACTTGCTGATTAGAGCATTCGCAAAGGTAGCTATGAAGATGCCGGATACTATTCTTATTATAGCTGGCTCTGGAGACGAGAAATACATAAAGAAGTGTTTGAGGCTTGCTGAGAGACTAGGAGTAAGAAAAAGAATAAAATTTATAAGATATATTTCTGAAGAAGATAAGATAGCACTTATTGACGCTTCTAATGTCATTGTTCTTCCAACTAAACATGCAGGCGAGAGCTATCCTTTGCTAATAAATGAGGTTCTAGCCAGAGGAAAAAAGCTAATTATAACAAGAGGCAGTATCGCGTCTAGATGGATTGAACAACTAGGCATCATACGGGTAGTCAATGGTGACCCCCACGAAATTGGGAAAGCAATTATAAATGAGCTAATATATAATGAAAGCACAGCTAAATCTAAATTTAGAATATTAACATGGAGAGAAATAGCTAAAAAGTTGCTCATGATTTATGAGGAGTCATTAGTGAGAAGAACGAGGTAATAACATGAGCATTACTTTTTCAAATGCATTAATATTATTTGCCATAGGATTTACTATGATTTATCTATTTCTTTCAGTGTATAGCCAAGATGCAGGAGGATCTCCTATGATTAAAAATCTAAAGGTCTTAAAGATACTTAAAGTAGCTACTGTTTCGCTTGGTTTAACGGTCTCTGCCCTTACATTATGTACAAACTGGTTTAAAGATTCTCTATGGTACGTTATAGCTATAATTATTTTAACTATTTTAGTATTTCTCAATATAATCAGCGGCAATAAAGCCTCGGCGTTCATTTTCTTGTTATCATTTCAAGTAACGCTTCATTTCGTTCCAATTCCTAGGCTAGATATGATTATTCTTGAGGAAGGAAGTGAAATGCCTGCTTGTTTATCCAGAAGCGGGTTTTGGGATCCTATTTGCGCACATAATCCAAGTTATAATCCCTTCCCTGTGGTGGCATCTATCATAATTATGCTTTCACAAATAGTAGGAGTAGAATGGTATCGCTGGACAACCGTACATATCCTATTTTACATCCCCTTCTACATAGCTTACGATTTATTATTAATAAACTTCAGCAGAGCTTTAATAGAGGATTGGAGAATTAGTTATATATCAATATATTTGATAACTATAACCCCAGAGACATTTCTGCATGGACATAGTTATCAATGGCTCGCTAATTTATTAAACTTAACATGCCTATACATATTCATTAAAATACTACGCGGATCTCTATATAGAAGTACAAGTATAGTTTCAATAGTCATAGCATATTTAACAGCTATATTAACTCATGCAACAGCCATGAATTATCTTCTTGTTCTGCTTAGCATAATAGTAGCTTATCATATTACAACAAGAAAATATAACTTTGTTATCTTAATTAAAGACGTCATTAAAAATAAGAGATTTAGACTTATATCAAATATAGCATTAGCAATTTTAATTATCGCAACTTCAATTACGTTTATAAGGGCAATATATATATACAATTATGAAAAATATGTTATAGGCTCACTGATTGATTTTATAAGGACATTTATTTCACCAGAGATCTTTGGAGAAAAAGCTTACAGACCTCTTTACGAGCGAGCTAATGTAAATCCTATTCAAGCATATGTATGGAGCTTAGCAATAGCTATAGCCACAGCTGATATTCTTTACGCTATATTAAAAAAAGATTTAGAAACCTTAGATCTAGCTTTATTTATAGGATCTACTCTGATATTAGCTCTTGGTTTTATATACGTTTTAATAACACCGGGCACGCCAACCACAGCATTATACAGAGGAGTATATACAGCTATCCCATATATTATTCCAATAGCTTCACGGGGGCTTTACAGGACTTTAGAGAACTCCAGAATAACCTTAATCATATCTCTTATCATCTTGGCACTAGCAACACCTATTGCCTCCCAGGATCCTGGGATCAATTTTAAAATTTATGAACAAATTAAGGGGGGCCAGATAATTGAACATACTATTAGCGATTATATCGAAGCTTTAATACTATATAACATGATCTCACGTACATACTCGGGAAGTTCAACCATGGTAGAAGATAAGTGTCTTCTCATCAGTGAAAGGATATATAAAGCGTCACTACTAACGGCCGCCAGAGGATATTTAGGTGTGGAATATAAGTCACCTACTATTGATGTATTAAATATGTTGCGTCTCATTAATGGAGATAGTCTTTTAACTAGAATCAAAATATTAGAACAATCTTCAACTGATATACCCTTTATACCCTTGGTATATCATAGTAGTACAAACATGATCTTCTGTGAATGGTAATGTTACTTACAATCGGCATACCGACAAAGAACTCCGAGAAACATATAATGTATGCTTTAAAATCTATAGCAAGGCAGATATTACCAAAAGACTTAGAAACAGAGATAGTAATAGTAGATGGCAACTCAAATGATAAAACATTAGAATACATCAAAAAAGGCTTTCACATTATTAAAGAATCTCTAGGAACAAAGCTTACAGAAACTAAAATACTGTTCGAAAATGTTGGAAGAATAGGATATGCCAGAAATATGATCGTGATGAATTCACAAGGAAATTGGATTTTATGGCTTGACTCAGACAATCTCATTGAAGAATATTATATATGGAAGTTTTGGCATATGATCCGTGGTTCAGAAACAGGTGTAGCCGTAATTTATCCTTCAAGAGTTATATTTATCGGTAAAAATTTTATGAGTAAAGCCATAGTTTGCTATTTATATTCAACTTTACCCAAAGTTAATGTAAACATTCATAAAGAAGAACAATTACCTGTCACAGCAATGCAAGGAGTTTTTACACGAAGAAGTGATATACTCAACATAGGAGGATTTGATAATAGATTAAAAGCAGGCGAAGATATAGATCTGTTTTTAAAACTCAAACAGAAAGGATATATCTTCAAACAGTTTAATGGTAAACTGTACGCTTTTACCAAAGATTCTCTTCGATCATGGTTGCATCAAGCCCTTATTTGGGATTATTATAAAACTATAATTCAACAAACATATAGTATCGAAAGAAAAGTTAATGGAAAAATAGATCTATATCAGGATCTATTTAGAATTTTTGAGAATTACATATTATCAGCGGTATATGGAGGTCGTTGGTGCAATACTTCACAAATTCTTATGACGCCCCTATTATTCATATTACGTAAACTATCATTTTACTTAGGCAGAAAACTTGCTCTTTATGATTATAAAAGAAGGTATTTAAGATGATCTCTGATAACCCAAAAATAAGTATTATCATACCTGTTCATAATGAAGGTGAAAATATAATTAAAGTTCTTGAATCTGTGAAAAACATTAGCTATTATAATAAAGAGCTAATCATCGTAGATGACTCTGACGACATTATAACAAGCAAACTCATAGAAGAATGGATCGAGAAAAAAGCTCATAACGAACATCATGTAAAGTATTTAAAATATGAGAAGAGACTAGGAGTCTCAAGAGCTAGGAATATAGGTATAGAACACGCAAACAGTGAATTTATATTTCTGCTTGATGCTGATGTAATATTAAAAGAAGAAGCTTTCCTAGAAGCTCTCAAAACGATAAAAAGCGATCCTGAGATCGGGGCTGTATCTATATTATACCTACATGAAAACCCTAGTATTTTAGAGAAAATATATGCCTCACGATATATTGGCAGAATAAAGAAAGGCTCCTTAGGTACAGGTGCTGTAATTATCCCAAAAGATGTTATAGAAAAAGTAGGTTATTTTAATGAATGTTTAGGTTATCCGCATCAAGTTTATGAAGATTGGGAATATAGTGTAAGGATCAATAAGATGGGCTTTAAAACATATATTGATGGGAGAATAGTATTAACACATCTCCCTAAGTCAACATCTGTAAAAGTGGCTAGCGACAAAATTTTATATCTCGTTTTATTCAGGTTAAAAGACTTTATCTCAAGTAAAAGGGCCGAGGCATTGTTTAGAGTTTTACTTTCAGGAGATTTAAAGCTAAAACTTGAATACTTACTATATGCTATAATTTCATGGATTATATTATTGCTACCATTTATGTCAGTAATATTCGATGCATCATTACTTTATAAAGCAGTACCACTTATAATAGCATATCTTATTATATGGCTCATTTATTACCTTTTCGATTTCGGTTTCTCAAAATTTAGAGAAGCTCTACTGTTTACATATTTCTCTTTAATATCAAGACATGTAAGAGCCTTAGCGTTGACGTTATGGTTTCCTATAACTGTTATCAAGTTAAGAAGAAAATGTTGAAGTGTAAACCTAGGCCTGTTATAGTGTTGACTTTCGATGATGGAACATTCATGCAGTATATCATAATAAAATCGGCTAAAATGATCTTCGACATACCTAGCACATTATTCTTAATAACAGGTTTATTAGTGCATCCTCACACTGGCGAGATGTTATTAATATCGCGATCAGAGAAAATAAAAGAGTTAGCTAGATTAGGTGTTGAAATAGCCTCTCATACTCATACGCACAGAGATCTTACTACGTTAAGTATCGAGGAGGTTGAGAAAGAGCTAATAAAGTCCAAACTCTTCATTAAGAAAATTACGGGTATCATCCCGGTCGGCTTTGCATATCCATATGGTCGATACAACGATCTTGTACGTAAATACGTCCTCAAACATTATAAATATGCGAGGATATACGATTTTAAAATCAATACTGAATTATCTGATTTAAGCACTATCAGTAGTGTAGGTGTAGAAGCTCTTAAAGTTATAACCTATTTAGTTTACTGGCTACTAAAAATGTGTAGAATGCCTAATGTTGAAATCAAAAGAAAGATGTTAATTATATTAGTATTTCATAGCCCAAAGGCGTTTATTGATCTATTTGTTGTAGTCTTGGCTTTTATATTTATAGTTTTTTTGAAAATTTTCGGTGGAATGCTTTTCTTAACGTTGAAGGATGCCATTAATACTTTGTCTTATGGACGGTGTTAAAAAATCTTTGTAAAGAAGGTGGCAGTTACGAACCCTACAGTTACTATCGGCATTCCTATGTATAATGCAGAAAACACTATTAAATTATGCCTAAAATCAATAATCGAATCAGATTATGACTTAGAGAAACTAGAGATAATAATTGTCGATAATTTCTCTACAGATAACAGCATAAAAGCGGCTGAATCTCTGCTTTCCTCAAGTAATGTCAATTACATGATATTACGGTATAAAGGATCTTTAGGACTATTAAGACAGGTAATATTAGATAAGGCTAGAGGAAAGTACATTATTTGGGTAGACGCAGATGCTATTATCAGTAGAAGCTTTATTAAAAAGCACTTAAAATTTGCTGAGAACTTAAAGGGTGTAAAATTAGGCGCTGTGCTACCTATAATCCTTCCTTATAATACAGAAAGTATTTTAGCACGTGGAGTCGGCTATAAATGGGCTATTCCAACACTCAGAGCACTGCTACGCTCGAGAACACCATTCCTTGGAATGCTCGGAGCATTAACCCCCAGAGAGACTTTGAAAAAAGTAGGAGGATTTAATATTAGGCTTATGTCGGGAGAAGATGTGGATTTATTTTATAGAATGAAGAGATTCGGATATAAGATATTTATAAACCCAGAGGCAAGGATATATCACATTATGCCTACTAGACTACGTCAGATAATTACTCGTGCATATAGGTTATCATATTATTACCGGTTTTATTTTTCTTGGGATTTTCACTATATGATAACAGCTCCGAGCATTAATATAATTTCTGCTACTCTCCATATGTTATATTGTTTAAAGATAGTAAAAGACGTGAGCTGTTTTACATTGCCTTTCATATCATTTATTGAAGAAATGACTTCGATCATTGCTACACTCTCTTTATTATCTAAGAGACGCTGTTAGACCTTTTATGGGATATTATCAATGATGCCTAAGGTCTCCATAATTATTTTAACATATAATGCTGTATCCACACTCGGTGAAGTATTTGATAAAGCTGTTTATAGTGCTCTTAACCAGGATTACCCAGATATTGAGGTAATAGTAGTGGATAATGGCTCTTCTGACGACACATTTGATTACGTTAAGACGAGATATAAAGATAAAGTCATGGCTGTTAAACTCCTGAAAAATTATGGTTATTGTCTTGGGAATAATTTAGCATTAAAATATGTAAGTAGTGATAGCATATATATCCTTTTTCAAAATCCTGATGCTATTTTGGCGAAAGACTATGTCAGAAAACTTATCGAAGTCTTAGAACAGATTCCCGATGTAGTAGCTATTCAAGGACTTGAGGTTCATTCTAATAAAAAGTGGCTGAGAGTCGGGGGATTTCTGAACACAGCCGGCTACTATTATATTGCCGAGGTAAGAAGTCAGCCGAGTAGCCGGCTGTGTTCAGAAATCCTGTTCGCCTTTGGGGCAGCTCTCCTTGTTAGAAGAAATGTTTTTGAGGCTGTTGGCGGCTTCTCTCCTGAGTACTTCTTGTACTATGATGAAGCTGATCTAGGTATCAGGCTTAGGGCTTTAGGGCTTAGAGTTCTCGGATGTGTTAATACAGGCTATATGCATTTTATTCAAGGCACAGTTTCGAAGCTTCATGGTTTTAACCCTGTTATACTCTACTTTAGTAATAGAAGCAGGTTATTAACGATCTTGAAATATTTCTACGGTTTATATTTACTTAAGGCATTAATACTTAATATAATAATTATGCTTATGCGTTTCATTAAAGGTTCTGCTATAAGAAGAAGAATTATCATGCATGTTTTCGTAAAAGTTTTTACTAAGCATATAAAACGTGCTATTAAAATCCGAAAAAATATATGCTAGAGCTCTAAAGAAGAGGAGAGTTCTCGAGGAATTTCTTGAGCCATAGTCGTAACATATATTGCTAATAAGGGAATCACGCCTTGAAAATCGCTTTGATTAGAAGAACTCATATAACGTATTTAGATGGTGTTAACAGGTTTATTGCTCTCTTAGCAGAGGGTTTGAAGAGGCTTGGTCACGAAGTAGAGATCTTTGGCTGGTGCTATAGAGGTGTTAATAGGGAGGGGCTAGAGGAGTGGTTCAGAGAGATCCACGGTCTAGACATGTCGATACCTATCCATACGCTTCGCGAAGAATGTTGCGAAGTTGATTCATGGATTAGGATAGCTCTTGACTGGCTTTTGAAAGGCTCAGCAATGCTTCAAGAAAGCAAATTTGATGCTACGATTGTGAGCGGTATTATTCCCCTTCGGTTTAAACCTAGAGTAGCGGTAATTCACGATCTAGGGCCTGCTTTCACATTCAATAAGTTGTACGTCCTACTTGGCAAGATCGTCTTAAAGTATTACAATGAAACCATCTGTGTTAGCACAAAAACACAGCAAGAATTACGTTCAATACTAAAACTTCCCTGTAAAGTTATTCCTATACCTTTAAAATTAGACGCGTTTAAGCCTCGAAATCCGAATGAGCGGGAAAATATTGTTGTGCATATTGGTACAAGACCTGATAAGAATCCTTGGGTTAGTATAGAAGCAATTAAGATTCTGAAAGAGAGAGGGCTTGATGTTAAGCTGATTATAATAGGTCCTTCCGCTCAACTTCCAAGGACTGAGGAGGTTGAATACGCATTTGAGGTTAGCGAGGAGAGGAAAAAGCTTTTATTATGTAAAGCAAAAGCACTTATTTTGCCATCAAAATATGAAGGTTTTTCTTATACAGCTCTAGAAGCCATGGCATGTGGAACCCCCGTAGTAGTCTCAAGTGCTGTGCCAGAAGAGGTCGTTATCAACAACTTCAACGGTATCAGAGTAAACGGCTTTAACCCCGAGGACTATGCAGATGCCTTGGAGAAGCTGTTAACAGATG
>Ga0209739_100858_pt1 | contig 11277 bp, 9 predicted proteins | sample JossMetagenome_2_FD_184729 | JGI IMG/M metagenome (GOLD analysis project Ga0209739, IMG submission 184729) | Hot spring sediment microbial communities from Joseph's Coat, Yellowstone National Park, USA - JC3_ASED (SPAdes) (version 3) | ecosystem: Environmental > Aquatic > Thermal springs > Hot...
CTTCACAGATCTTGTCTTTAAACTCTGAGATGTCTATGCTTACGGTAAGAGATTTTTTAATAAGATCCTCTATCACATCATTAAGTGATGACATACCTTTCTCTTTTTTGATCCTTTCAAGTTCAATGAAGATGTCCTCTCTTACGGTAAGAGATTTATATCGTTTTGGAGGCATGATCTCCCCTCGTTCTAATTTCTGCATACATGACTGGGATCAACAGTTTATTGAATAGAAGCTCATTCTTATTTTCAATCCTATCCTCCTCGATAAAACTATAAGTGATTTTCACATCAATCGAGTTATGAGTTAATCGCTTCAATATCTCGACTGCCGTAAGCAATTTAGAAATTTTGTTTCCTCTGGCTTCAATTATAACTTCTCCATAAAGATTAAGATCGATGAGAGCTGAAAGAATTAATTTTTTCGTTGGTAAAGATCCTACATCATATTTTCTAGTATTCATGTTTTCACGCCTACGGTAAGATTACAATATTGTCAGAATCTCTCTCTGATATCCTTTTCTAACTCCTCTAGATTCGCCACCAGCCAGAGGCCCTAACTGAGGAGCCACGCTAAACAGCGAAACTATTGTGAGAGGCATTCCTGTCGCTGGGATCTCTGCAGGTGTTGGCACTTGAATTGCCGTCTCAGGAGTGATATACTGGATCGTTAGAAGCGGAAGCTGAACTTGTGTCTGAGTCTGTGTTGGTGTTATTTTTGTCTGAAACTCCTGAGCAATCTTCTCGGTCATGATAGGCACAATAGTCACTCTTCTCCCCATGAATCTTCCTATTATAGGTACTGGAATGTATTGATCGCCTATTTTGATCACAGTCCACTCCTCTTTTGATGGTATAAACGGTTTTGGTGTTGGCACAGCATATATTATGATGTTATCGAGAGCCCATGTTATTTTTCTTATGACATCCTGGATCTCTGGAATAGCGTTTCTAAGTTTATCAACAAAATCTATCAATGTAGTTACTGGAAGAACGTTAAAGATGTTTTTGAGAAATCCTTCAACACTTATTGATTTAACAAGATCATTGAATGACATACCTAATTGTTTAAGAATGTCTGGATTGTTGAAGAAATCCATCACTCTTCTCATTATATCTCTGTTAGATCTCATAAGCTTCTCAATAGCTGGAGCTATTTGTTCGGTTATAAAGATCTTCGGGTTTACATATCCCACAGGACTATATCCTTTCTCAATAACTTCTTTAGCAATCACCTCAGGTGTTGCAGTAATCAAAGGCCTGGTCACATTGATCAAAGCATCTTTAGGAGCGGATGCAGATGCTAAGAACAATTGATCTTCAGTCGTTAATTTCTCAGGAGGCTTAGCCTCTAATTTCGCCGTAGATAAAATGCTGACTAGTCCTGAAACAGATGCATTTAGAAGATCCCCTATTTTGACTAGTCCTGTGTTAGATCCATAGACGGCTATGTTCTTCCACTTATCGAAATCAGGATCAATCGACTCCATAAATCTCTGAGGATCTTTATATAGCTCATCTAATGATTCACCAATTTTATATAGAGAGCTTTTAGTGTTTCCACTCACATAATCTTTATACGCTTGAACTAACACAGGATCCATCGAGGAGTAGAACGTCCTATGGACATAGCCGTCTGATATTCTTGTTGATAATCCAATCACAGCTTCTCGACCTTCTGGATAGATCAGTCGATACTCGACAGTAAACGTATTAGTGTTAGGATCTAGAACTATGTTCTTGTAAAGCTTTATATCAACATCTCCTATTTTAATCTCTTTAACCGTTCTTCCTTTGGCAATCTCCTCTCTAATCCATTGTCTTATCTCTGGAGGAGCCATAAGCATTCCAGCCCGAGAGGTTGAGATGTCTAGAGATACAAATCCCCATCCTTCTATCTCTGGAATGGTGTTAAGGATCCTTATCAGCTCATCGGCTATCGGCGATAACAATTTAGCTAGTCTAACATCATCTGAAACATTATTATTCAAAAGATCTATGAATCTTATTAAAGCTCTCTTCAACATGCCTGGCATAACTCCAGCATCTTTAAGAACTTTAGAAGCCTCTCTGAGAACATTCATAACTTCTTTAATAGTTTCCTCATTGATTTTTCCAGCTGAAAGCTCTTTAGAAAGCTTGTCTAATGATGTTCTTAATTTCTCTTCTAATGATGGTGAAACTTCTTTCAGAAGTGATAACACTGTTTCGCTCTCTCTTCTAATTGTTGATGACAATCCCTCAATAACTTTCATTCTAGTCATCTCAACTCCTCTGGAGATGATTTTTTCAGCCTCATAGATCTTTTCTTCAACATTTCTCACAGCAATATCTAAGTATGTTCTTAATTCTGGAGGAATCTTCTCAATACCTGCTTTAACATCCTTTAATAATCCTTTTAACGCATCTGTGATAGTTTTTATCTCAATCGCTCCCGCACCTACAGGCGTTATTTTAGCAATTTCATCTGTAAGCTTTTCTAATTCAGATAATGTAAGCTTCTTTTCATTAATAGCTTTCTTCAATATTTCAGATGCCTCTTTCGGAAGAGATTCAGGCGTAAGCTTCATTAATAATATTAGCGTCTCAGGACTTAGTTTTATTATAAAGCTTCTAGGCATCTCGACTTTTTCTATCTCATAGACATTTGATAGAAGCGTGTTTATGAATAATTTGAATCTAGATGCTACAGAAGGATCTTTAGCTAAAAAGTCTAATAATTCTCCGAATCTCTTAATGATCAGCATGGATTCAGAAGTGATATATCCTCTCAGCTTGTTGATAATCTCATTATTGATTAAAGCTCTTAAATCATCAATATTCTTTATGTTAGGAATCTCCTCTCTAATTTTGTTTATATCAATGAGCTTCTGAAGATCTGGATGTTCTCTAACAATCTTCTCGATATCATTAGTGAAATCAATAAACACACTTTTAATCTTTTCAAAACCTTCCTCAGATTTTTTAACTTCTCTAAGCTTCTCCTCGACTTTCTTAAGGCTTTCAGATATTTTGTTTATAAGATCCTCAAGCTTAACAGCTTTAGATGTTATTTCTAAATATCTTGTTGATATAGTTTTTCTAAGATCCTCAGGAAGATTCTCAGAGAATATGTTAATAAATCTCAATGCGTCTTTAGAAGATTTGATCATCTCTCTAGAGCTTTCAGATGCGAAAACAAGCTTTCTAACATCATGAACAGCTAATATATCTGATAAAGTCTTAAGATCTTTCTCAATGATTGTTGAGACTTTAGATATAATCGTCTCTGGAATAGTGATCTTTCTAACAGCAAATCCAAGATATTTCTGAGCCTGTCTGAAAGCTTCAGAAATCTTCTTAAACTCTTCAACAAGATATTTAGCTCCTTCAACAAGATTAGATAGATTAGGCCTCTGAGGAAGCATAACAATTATTTGTTTAAACAGATCAGAGTTAAGACTGATTTTGATGTGATCTATTATAGGCTTAAGTTCTTTCATATAAATTGTATCAGCCAATCCTCTGAGAGTGTTTATCAAATCAGAAGCTGTGAAAGGTTTAACGTATTTGTCCACGAACTCTAGATATTTCAAAGCAAGATCTCTGAGATTATCAATACCATATCTCAAAACATTTATTTTCACATCACTCATTGATGCCTCTAAAGATCCTTTCTCTCTAAATATTCTCAACAAATCGTTATTCAAAGCTTTAAACGTTTTCTCAATCTGATCGCTGTATTTAGTCGCTCGTTCTAAAACAAATTCCTTCAGCTTGTTCACATACTCAGAGGCATTGAAAACCTTGCTGTTCTCAATGACTTCTCCAGCTTTAGACACTACTACATTCCTCAATAAAGCCACAGGCCTTTCAGCTGTGACTACTCTAACAAAAGGCGTAATAGGATCTCCTAAAGCAAGGTCTGTTACGATCCCTCTCAGAGTAGTAGGAATTGGAAGTCGAGCGACAGCTTCAGCCGTTATAACGGCTCCAGCGAGAGATCCAGCTGTGTATAAAGCTCTATCAAGAGATCCGAACATTTGATTCGCTAAAAACTGAATGTCTTCAACAAGACCTCTAAAGCCTTTTTCCTGAATATTTCTTAATCCTCCCATAAGCATCTCAAAAACTCCTTTCATTTGATCAAAAGCCGTCCTAGGTCTGACCAATAATAAAGCAGTATCTATAAAACCTATGAGAAGTATCGTGGCCCCAGATGATATTTTAGAGGCTTGAGATGTTGATCTATTCAGTTCTAGAGATGCTTTTTCTCTTTCATCATTTAATGCACTTGTTAATAGTATATCAACTATGTTATATGATTCTAATATGTTTAAATAGAATTTTATCGCTTCTGAGGATCCTAGAAGATTCATAAGCTGTTTAACAAGCGATTTAACAGGCTCTGGAAGTTTATCTATTATCTGATTAATTGCATTGATAAGCTTTTTACTAAATCGAAGATCCGCTGGAAGAGAAATTCCTACTCTTTTCTCAGCATCATCAAAAACATAGAGCCACCTGGGATCTGTGTCAATAAGATTTTGTTTATATGCTTTCATTGAGTCATAAATGCTATTAGCAAATGATTTAAGTGATTCCATAAGATCGCTGTTAGATAAAGATGCAGTATATAATCTATTAGTCGTTTGGAATAACAACGCTAAAGAATCAACAATTGATCTTCTGAAGCTCTCATTACCTAAAACCTTCTCGTTTGAAGATCCTAATGATCTAACAAGATCGGTGAAAGACTTCAGGCTGGAATATACATCATTAACGTAAGAGGAGAATGTATATAGATCATTTAGAGTTATCTTAATACTATTGATATTATTGAAAACTTGTTCTAACGTCTTTGGAAAACCTGTTAGAATAGATAGATTCAATGAGGAAGCAATGTTCTTAAGTCTATTCTCAACATCACGGATCTTATTGAGCTGATCCTGTGATCTGTTTCTTAAGCTTGTCCATAAATTTATGGATTCCTCTAGTGATCCAGCCTTAGCATTCTGAAAATCGTTGATCAATGATTTTGTTTCGTTCATTACGTTAGAAAGATCTTTCACAGCTTCTTTAAATCCTGATTTCAGCAATAATTCAACATCACTAACAAATGATTCAAAGAATCTCATTTGTTCTGGAGATAAGTATTGAGATGTGTATTTTCTTGTCTCAGGCTCGAAAAAGACTTTAATCCTATTGATTGTCTCTTCAAGCTTCTGAAACGCTTGATCAATGTTTTCAAGACTTATAGCTTGATTCAATGATTCAACCGCTTGATCAACTAATGATGAAAGCTTCAGCTGTGTATCGAGAGATTTTTGAATATTCTCAATTTCTTTCTCTCTGAATCGAGAATATATTCTATCAACAAGATCTTTAGCTCTTCTTAATTTTTCTACAGGTCTCTCAGGGCCTGATAAGATGTTATTAAGCTTAACAATCAATGATGCTAAAACTATTTTATACTGAATATCTCTAGGCAATCGATCATATACATCACATAATACTCCCATTTACCACATCACCATCCTTTTAAAAGATCTTTGGAAGAGCTAAAAAATAGTGGGTTAGTGAAAGTTTTGGAGAACCTGATCATTTATTTTTTCGCTATGATTTTCTCGAAAAATCTGAATATTATAAACCAAATGCCTCCCGCTATAAAACCTGCTATCGCTCCTCCGCTTGTTAAAAGTATTGAGGTTGATAAAAGCTCTTCTATATCCTTCTCTAAAAACAATTCAGACGAAAACGCATATGATATTATCGCTATTATAAATGGAGATGCTATAATACATGAAAGAATTCTATATATTTTAAAACCTTTCACAGTCTTCAGCTTTTTCGAATAAAATTTAAACGAGAAGAGAAGAATTGAGACACTAGTAGAAACAAAAGGAAGAATAGAGAGAAGATAACGAATAATTATATCCATATTATCACCCTGCCAATTTCAGATTATCTTTTTCACCTGACAATAAATATAGATCTCTGATATATCCGCCTAAAGCTAACTCATATATCTCTTTAATACCTGCAGGTTTATCATTGATATATATCATTCTGTTTTTCTTAAGAAGATCATCTATCACAGCTGTGAGCTTTTGATCTTTAGATATCTTATCTATAAGATCTATAAGATCTCTCCATTTCTCTTTCGAGACAAGATCATAAATCATAAACATATATCTATATGATTTAAGAAGGATCTTATCTTGGTCATCAACCCAGACCCATCGATCAACCTCATTAGGATCTATCACAAAAGCTATTGAAAACGTATATATTTTGCTGAGAAGATCCGTTAGATCAACACCTATAAATCTGCTTACTTCTTCAACAAGATCCTCTTTGTAAGCCTCTTCAATTGCGTCTAACATTTTAATCACGTCTTTTTCTTCTAAAGCTTTAATCAGTTTCGCTGTGATCTGATATATCTTCTCAATCTTCTTATCTTCATCCATATTCATCACCTAAAGCTCGATCTCTTTTTTAAGCTTCTCTAAAACTTCTTTCTTCATAGCATATCGCATTTCTGAATAACTTGCCTTTCTCTTACACACTATGAATCCTTTTCTCTCATAACTTATTTTACATTCTATATTGAATTTCTTCTTAGAGATCACCGCATGAGGATCGTATATCTCAACAAGTTTTTTAACAAGCTCTGAGTTTTCTTGTGCCAGGACAATCATTATATTATATCCTAGAAACATATATATTGAACCTAAGACGATCTCTCCAGTCTTTTGATCATACGCTATGAAAGATCTGTTGAGAACATGTCTGAATTGAGGAAGCTTTATATAATTATGTCCTTTCTCAATCATATTTAAGATCCCAATGAGATATTTAATGTACCATATGATCCTTCTTTTCGCTCTAACTCTTTTATCACGGATCCTCCCGTCGCTTTCATCAATATAATAATTATGAGATGGATACTCCTCAAGGATTATTACATCATCACATATGCGGTAAGCATAAAGATCTTTGTAATAATTAAATAGATCAATGCCACATCTGTTTCGAATATTGTTAGGCTTTAAATAAAATGTCATTTTGATCACCTACATAATACTTCTTTAGAAATCAATGTTTTCTTCATAACATCTTTCAACTCATTTATCGTTTTTCTAGCATAGTCACGGCCGTAATACATGTATAATCTCTTTCTATATGAATCAATTATCAAATAAAATCTATATGGGTCATAAAGCTTGTCTAAACATATTTTTGTCATAAGAAGCGGAATGTTCATCTCATGAAGATCTTTTTTGTTTTTAATATAAATATTAGGATTCTCGATAATAAAGATCTCTTCTCTAATTTTGATCAAGCCGAATCCATGTTTAAAAAACAAGATCTCTGGGAGATATTTCATAAGATCTTTAGAATATATAAGTTTAATTTTCTCATGTTCATATAATTGTCTGAATGAAACCTCTTCATTTAAAACTAATTCATTTAAAAGCATGATGATTTTAAGAATGTCCTCAGGGATCTCAGTTAGATCAATGTTTTTCATGATATCACCAAAGAATGTTTTGGAAAATCAATTTTCGTGTAAATAATTTGTTTATATTTAAGAGAAGATGATTTTATCAGAAGACCTAATAGATATAGATCAAATAGATTATGAACCTTATATTCATATTCTTTATCACCATAGACAAGAAAAATTTTGTTATTAAAGATCTTAACAGAGTTTGGAATGCCTCCTTTCGTTCTATATTTCGCTTTCACATCAATCTCTATATAATTGTTTGAATAATTAGTGTTCATCAAAAATCTCTTTCTATAACGACTTTCAATTGATCTGAGGATATAAATTCGATTAGAGATCTGTTTAAGAAGACTATATATAATTTTCTTCTCCTCAGGCCTGAGACTTAAAAGCTTCTCTCTCAACTCTCTGAGATTAATTATATCATCCTCAGAGATCATGATCTATCCAGATAGAAATGTGGCTAAAAAAAGATATAAATATAAAGTTAGAGGAAGTCATTGTGAACATGTTTTTTCACATCTGTAGAATCATCACAGCTGTGATATAATTGGGATCATTTACATCAAGAAGAGAAGAATAACACAATTGAAAAAATATATTATATTATAATATGATATTATGGATGATTCATAGGTCGAAATGTTTAAGCTTTTGTTTAAGCTCTAGATATTTTTCTACGAAAGATCTTATTGTGACGCTCTCTAGATAAGCATATTCCTCAGAAAGATTATATTTCTCAATCTCTCTATCAAAACCTTCTAACTCTTTAACAAGCTCAATGGCCTTAGGATCATCTGGGTAATCTCTTCTAAGAACGTCTATAGATGCTTTAACATCTGAGATCATTGTCTCAATAATTTTTCTAAGTCTATCATCAATCTTATTGCTAATATTTCTAATGAGAGACCTCATTTTCATAGTGTTCTCAAAATCTCTCTTAAACTCCTCAGGATCTATAGACACAGGCTCTTCAGAAGCAAATAAACTTAGGATCTCTTCAAGATATCTTACATAACGATCCTCTCTTATCAGACCATAGAAATCCAGGTCATGCATCATAGACACATAAGCATAAGAGTCTGTAGGGCCTAGATAACACTTTCTCCTCTTCTTTTTATTACCCTCAATTTCCTCATGAACCGCATACAGATAAGTTCTTCCATGAATAGTTTCCTTATAGATCCATCTGAAAGGCTTTCCACACCTAGGGCATATACCTTTTCTGAGGAGGGCCTCACGAGACATTTTTCTCAATCCATAAATTTATGGATTTCTAAAGCTTATAAATACAAACCTGATAGAAATGATCGGGGTTTAAAAAGGGGGTTTAATGTAAATTCCCGCAGTCCATAAATCTATGGACGGCTGAAGAATATCGCTGGACAGGATCCTTAGAGAGACTATAGCTGTGGGCTTGTGATGTTTATCCAATAATCCATAAATTTATGGACAACTGATATCACAGCTGTGAACCTTTAGATCGCTCAGAGCTTTTTTAGGACTAGTCCTGAGGGATCCTTTTTCAGCGATCGGGCCTATTATTCTATTATTTTTTCTTATGAATAAAAAATATATATTATATATATATGATCTTAATGGCTCCATGGCTCCATGGCTCCATGGCTCCATGGCTCCATTGGCTCCAAAATTTTCTCATTAATCTATTTTGATCTGTTTTAAAAACTGGGATACCTATAGTAACTATGGAGCCACGGAGCCAGATGAAAATCTGGTTGGCTCCAAAAAAAATTTCTTTAAAAATTTGGGGGTTTTGTTAAAAATTTTTTATTAGATTAATTGTTTTTATGAAAATCATTTATTTTCTTGTGACATGTTTTCATCGATTGATCCGATGATTTTATCTTTAGAAATGATCACTACCCATGTGTTTATGTTATATCTTCTTATACGTGTTTTAGTATATGATCCTCCTAATAATCTTGCTAACTCTTCTAATCCTGAGATCCCTTTCTTCTTATTTGTTCTTAACCATTCTAAAAAGTCTTTAATTATCACTATGTCCTCAGTCTCTGGATGTAATATTATTGATGATGGAATATTATGATCGACTATATACCTCAGTCTTGACATAAGATCTAAACGTTTCATTAATTCATCTCTTCCAGCATATCTAACAATTATTTCAGCAACATATTCTCTTATTCCTTGTTTAATTTCTTCTACAAGCTCTTCTTCCGTCTCTTCTAAACTCTGAGGCTCATATCTTTTATTTATCCATTCAGGCGTCTCTAATCCAGCTTCTTTATATAGATATCTGAGGATCTCTTCTCCAATCTCTTTCCATTCAAATCTCATATCTTTCAAAAGGATCTTGTCCCAATTGATTTTAAGCCATTGATATATAAAGGGGGCCATATAGATAAGCTTCATCCTCAGTTTTGATCCCCATTTCCCGTATTTCTTATCAAACTCCTCGATCTTCTCTCTAGAGATCCTTGGTTTTCCAGTTAGATTGAAGAAATGAAATCTCTTTTTCTCATCATCATCAAGCGTCTCATATAATCCTCTTCTTGATGTAAGAATTAGAGGGGCCATCGAGTATTCAGGTATAAATGTTGTTCCTCCAGACGTATATTTCTCTCTGAACTTTAATGTGTCCCAGGCGTCTCTAATCATTGCCCAGACCTCTGGGTTCACAAATTTAACCCCTTCAGCCTCATTCATGATTATCGGATAAGTCCATTGGCCAATTTTTCTTCCCATTCTAGCTGGAGTCACGTTTCTAGATATTGTGGCATCTTCAGAAGGATTTTTATCAGAAGGATTTTTAGAAGGTGCCCCCCATATGTATAACGATAACATGGCCAATGTTGATTTGCCCGTGTCTGGTGGCCCTTGATATATTGCGTAAGGTAATGGATTTCTTCCTGATTGTTTTAAAGCAAAACTGATTGGTGATAATATTGCGTATTTAACTGAGTCGCTGAAAATCTCTATCGCAAAATCATAATATCTACTCAGATCATTAAGAACCTCTAAGGCCTCTCTCAATTTTTCTCTATCAGGTTGATAAAGACCCTCTCGACTCCATCTCAATTCATCATTCAATATATATAATCCCTCTATCTTCATCTCCTCTTTAACTGTTGCGATCTTTTTATATTCAAATGCTTTAAAGATTACTGAGACGCAATCATGAATATTTTGTCTTGATGCTACTACGCCTTGTCTCTTCAATTGTTCTACATGATCATCTATCACGCCTTCTGTAACGAATCTTCTCCCATTGGCCTCAAGCCATTCAGCTATATAATAAGGCTCGTTTCCGCTTGTTCTATATACTATAAGGTTCTCTAGTGATGCATATATTATTATTCTATCTTCTCTCAGGTCATCTTTTGTTTTCACAAATTTTGATGTTCTTCCTAATCCTCTTAATGTGATGAAATAATCAGTCTCTCTCTTATATTCGTTATAAACAGGATCTCTATATGGGCTTGGTCTTCCGATTTTCTCTTCTAGTTTCATCAATAAATATAATGCTTTTGATTCGTTTCTCAATTTTCTTGTGAAAAACTCGAAAAATCCTGAGACGTCTATGTTTATATCAACATCTTTTATATATAATTCATCTATTTTTCCACGTATCTCATATTCAATATCTTCTCTATATTTTGATATATCAACACCATAACTTTCATATATTTTCAGTAATGGTGAAAGTCTTATTGCTATAAACTCTTTATCAGATGAATAATCATAAAGCTTCTTAAGGATCCTTACTATCGAGACAGGACTTATCCCTGCATAAGCTCCGTATT
>Ga0209739_100860_pt1 | contig 11255 bp, 9 predicted proteins | sample JossMetagenome_2_FD_184729 | JGI IMG/M metagenome (GOLD analysis project Ga0209739, IMG submission 184729) | Hot spring sediment microbial communities from Joseph's Coat, Yellowstone National Park, USA - JC3_ASED (SPAdes) (version 3) | ecosystem: Environmental > Aquatic > Thermal springs > Hot...
TTTGGACAAACAGTAAAGATAAACAACAACCAGAATAGAGACCTGCAGGCCCTGATAGTTCCAATATACTACAAGGAGGCTGGAACCTGGACACCGAACGGGCTAGTAGTAAAGGTTTCAAAGGCCGACATAGGAAATGCGTACTCAGCCTACATAGTGGTCCAGGTACCTGCAATCGCCAGAATCTCCTCAATAGTACTGCCAAGCGGACAAGTAATACAAAACGTAGAAAACTACACTACTGGATGGCTTGGAACATGGCGCACAGCCGTCCTCGAGAAAAACGAGGCTACAATAATGGTAAAGAACGGCGATGCCATGGAGGATGGAACCTACGTCTTCAACATTAACTGGGCACCACTTACACTCAAATTTGTCGACTCGAAAGGATACCCGATCTCAGGCGTAAAGGTTCACGTGGAAGGCCCAGTCTCACTTGACACATTGAGCGGAGCCGATGGCACAGCAAAGATAAACATCTATGCTCCGGGCGTCTACAAGATCACTGGAACATTCAAGGGAGTCGACATAGCCTCGATAACTCTTGGCACCCTCATGGACCAAGACATAGTACTCAAGTGCCCAGTCTACAACCTACGTGTCAAGGTAGTTACTGCTTTGGGGAACACCCTCACCGGAGCAACCGTAACCATTACAAATGACGGTGGATATTCCCAGTCAATGGAGACAGATGCAAACGGAATAGCGGTCTTCCAGCAGCTACCAACTACAAAGTACACCATCGAGGCAAGCTACAAGAGAATCTCAACCAAGACCACAATAACGCTTACAGGCGACCAAGAAGTCACAGTCAACACAGGCATACTACTAGACATCCCACTCCTCGGACCAATAACTGCGGTAGAGACACTTGCGGCAGGAGCCGCAACAATGGTTGCAGGCGTGCTCCTTTCAGGCGTAAAGAGAGGCAAAGACAAGGAAGAAGTAGAAATCGAGCTCGACTAACCAGGTATTTTTCCGTGGTTTCATGGACGAAAAAATAGACTTCTTTATTCCTCCAGCATGCCTCGATGAAACAGAGAAAGTTTTTTCTGAAATCAAAATTTTCCTAGCAAGTAATGGTTACCGAGTAAGAACTGAAAAAAGAAACCTTGTCGTAGCCGAGAACATATACAGTGCAGAGAAGATAGGTATAATTTTTTCTGGCCATAAAGTGTCCTTTTTTCTAGACAAGAATCATAAAGGCTTAGACCCGAAAAAACTCTACCAAAAAATTTTTTCACTCTGCGGCTCAAAACGAGAAGTTGTATTCATTTTTCCCCTCTCGAAAGGAAAAGCAAAGCCTAAAACATTCTTTTCGAAAAACAGGGAAGTATATAATTGGGCGTTCCTTGCAGTCCCACTGCTAACTTTACTTATACTCATGGCAGAAATTTTCCAGGCATCTATTTGGTCTCTTTTCCTCTACACTGTTCTACTGGTCTTCGTCTTCATTAGCCTAGTGAGCCTTGTATTACCCATCGCATTAAAGGCAACGAGAACTGACGACAAGCAACTCCTAGTTATCAAGATACAGGTTGACGGTCAAGAATTGCCAAGAGAAAAATATCTCTCAACAAAAAAAGCTCTATATCAGGTAGTTAGCCAAAAAATCGATGAAGAAACCATATCGACAGTGTTAAGGAACAACAGTGTAAATCCTACGAAGCTATCAATATACGTCTTTGACTTTAAAGAACTCTTCCAGACAAACAAAAAGAAGCCACGGGTCTACTTAGTTAACACGGTGAAGCGTGTATCGTACAGTATCTCATTCCCAAGGCCCCTGATCCTTATCTCTACTGGACTATTGGCAGAGCTAACTCCGGAAGAACTAAAAGGCGTCCTGATGCATGAATATTCTCACATCAAAAACAGGGATACAGTAGTTTTACCTCTAATTGTTTTGTCAGGCATTCCAATAGCCTACTGGATCCTTTCTTCAAGTCTTCCTCTGTCATTCTTTGTAGTTTTTCTCGTAGCATATTATGTTTCTTTGTCTCTTCTTTTTAAAGCTATAGAGCTCAGGGCAGACGTGTATGCTACAAGAAAAGTCGGTGGAGACGTATACTCAAAAACAATAGTCAAGCTCGAGTATCCAAGATTGATAAGACACGAGACAGCCGTGACAAAGATATTGAACCTGCTAAACATTGCTAGCTACCCTCTGCCCACCCAGAGACTCCATGCAGTAGAGCATTCACATTTCATTAAGGGACACATTTTCGAAATGATAAAGTTCCTTTTCAGCTAGCAACAGCTACTAGACATTACGTTGTAGGAAGAAAGTATTACCCCTATATTTACAAGATTTATGGATCGTGCCAGATAAATCTTGGGTCTTCCAATTATTGTATGCTATGAGTATGAGGAACTATATTGGGGAAGCAATGCAACTTATAGAAGACCTCGTTATAAACGAACAGATACCAGACGACAGCAAAAAGGTTCTCATGAGGGTTTTAAAGCTACTCTCACAGGCAGAAGACTCACTTGTCGAAGTCAGAAGCCAAGTCAGGGACATCACCTATACTTTACAGGAGCTCGTAAAGTCTCTGGGTCTTGAGGTTAAAGTCTCTAACCCAAGAATCTCGAGCAATACCCAAGATGTGTTAGATCTCTTACGTAAGAGCGACATAGCGGACCTGGAAATAGATGAGGAAAAAGCCGTAGTCAAAAAACTCGTGATGCCACAACAAGAAGCATAATCACTGCAAGAAACGATAACAACAAATATTGAAAAACAACATGGATTTTTGGTGCTAGAATTTGCCTTTAAAAATACCCGTGAGAAACTCCAGGCAAAACCCTCGAGAACCAAATCCAGCTAAGATCAGACCAGAGCTGTCCCCAGAGAAACTACGCGAAGAAGCAAAAAAGTATCTCTATATTTCCCTAGGCGTGACTGGCTCTGTACTGATTTCTGGAATACTTGTGTACTCGTTTCTAGGACAGAACATACTTTTTCTCCTAGCTTCAATCGGCGCCGAGATCCCCGTTGCTCTCGTCTCTACCTATCTAGTAATAGACAGAACAGTCAGGGCATACACCTTAAAACTCAAGCAACTCTATGAAGCCCTCCCAAAGACGCCCATCAAAGAAACAATTATCCAGCAGCCACAGGCGCCCCTCCAGGCAGCTCCACTAGTTCAGCCGTCTCCAGTAGTAGTGCGGCCCCCTCCCATTACTCCGCAAAGAAAATACGAGGCACCACCAGTTGAACAACCACTCATTGAACAGCCTAGACGGGCACCTATGCAACTCGTGAGACAGGAACCGGTTCAGGTTGTGGTTCCTGTGGAGCCTAAACAAGAACAAGTTCTCGAAGCTGGTCAAGACAGTATAAAACGTTGCCCCCACTGTGGACGCGAGTTGCCCTATGGCGACCTGCACATTATATGCCCATACTGTGGAAAATATCTCCGATGAGAGGCAAGCATTAATCCTCTTCGACTGTGTCCCATCTTTTACTTATTAGGACTAGTGCTATTGCCAGGAGTCCCAGCAGAATCTCGGTGTCCAGCACGGGAGTCGGCGTGTTTGCCTGTATAATCTCTACTATCAGTGATACCTTGGCATCATTGTTTGGGGCGTATAGTATCAGGTAGTCATTCGGGTCTCTATTCATAACCTTGTAGAGAATAACTACATTGTCGAGGGCTACCGCAGAAGCCCCCTTTATTGGATCCCCAGTATTCGCGGTCGCGTCTATAGGTACTCTTTTGCCATCGATATCTATCACTGTAAACATGTGTGGATAGGCACCCCTCGTTACAAACGAGTAATTTGTCGAGTTAGAGGTTACAAGAGCTTTTGCATCATACACGAGGGCGTAAAAGACATAGGATTTGACTCCTCTAATCTTGAAGAGCGCGGCTATAAAGCTGGCATAGTCGCCGCACGCCCCACTAGCCTGCTCGAGGAAACGCGAGGGACAAACAACTCCGCCGAAACTGTTTTCGTATTTAACACCCCTGTTTTTCAGCCAGGAAACAATTTTCTCCGCGTATTCAATGGGTGACGCAGACTGCATGGACAGTGTCTTAGAAACATTTTCTAGGTAGGGTAGGTTAATCTTTGTCCCGTTGCAACGCCAAAAACTGTTCCTAGGGAGTTCATCCTCGGGACGTAGAGGCCAGGGCAAGTTGCCGGCAGTTTTAAAGAAGCCCCGGGCAGAGGCCAGATAAACGACGACTCTTTGTACAAGCGTTATGTTGAGGCGGCCTGCATAGCTTAGGCTCACAAATGGGTACTCGTTTCCCTCTTCGTCTATCCCGATGGAGAAATTTACTTCTCGGGAATTTACGTAGAGCTTTGCAGAGACTCTTTCTTGGAAGCCTGGCAGTGACGGGACAAGGTGAAGATTATGGGAGAAAACTTCAAGCGGCAGTTGTCCTGATCCACCATTTACTATGTAGCTTGTCCTTATAATGTACGTATTTGAGCCTATTGGGGCTGCACCTGCAATAGAAATGGACAAGCCGAGAAAGATGATACCTAGATATATTACAGTCCGGTTTCTCTGTTTGAGCACCATATTCACGACGGCCATGGACTTGTACAAAAATAAATAATAATAACCTTTGTTTCTAATCTTGTCATAAACTAGAAAATAGGGATTGATGATGTCTAGCAATAGAAAGGGGTACATTGCCAGCATCTCGGGCCCCGTCGTAATAGCTAAGGGGATTCCCGACATAAAGATGGGAGAAGTCGTCTACGTAGGAAACGAGGAGCTCCTCGGAGAAGTAGTAAGAGTAATGCAGGACTCTTTCGCTGTACAGGTATACGAGGACACAAGCGGTGTCAAGCCAAAAGAGCCAGTAACAGCCACGGGTAAACTCCTTGTCGCAGAGCTTGGTCCAGGACTAATGGCACAAACATTTGACGGTATACAGAGGCCGCTTAAAAACATAGAGGAACTTGTAGGCCCATTTATAAAGAGGGGTGTCAAGGTTAACCCCTTACCCAGGAACAAGAAATGGCACTTTATCCCTAAGGTAGAGAAAGGGACAAAGGTTTCAAGCGGAGACATAATAGGCGTCGTCCCAGAGACACCACTCATCGAACACCGCATAATGGTGCCAATAGGCGTCAGCGGAACAGTGGTCGAAGTTGCCCCAGAAGGAGACTACACAATCGAAGACCCCGTCCTCGTAATTGAAAACAACGGTAAAAGACAAGAACTAACAATGAAGCAAGAGTGGCCAGTCAGGCAGGCACGCCCCTACAAGGAAAGGCTTACCAGCGAGGTTCCCCTTTTGATTGGGCAAAGAATCATAGACACGTTTTTCCCAATAGCTAAAGGCGGAGCAGGAGCTATCCCCGGAGGATTCGGAACCGGTAAAACAGTAACACTGCACAAGGTCTCGATGCACAGCGATTCACAGATAGTTGTCTATATTGGTTGCGGCGAGCGTGGCAACGAGATTGCGGAAATGTTGAAGGAGTTTCCAGAGCTAACGGACCCCAAATCAGGCCGTCCAATTATCGAGAGGAGCATTGTCATCGCGAATACATCCAACATGCCTGTATCCGCAAGGGAGGCCTCAATCTATATGGGCGTAACTATTGCTGAATATTATAGGGACCAGGGCTACGACGTAACGCTGATAGCCGACTCAACCAGCAGATGGGCAGAGGCACTCAGAGAAATAGCCGGCAGGCTTGGAGAACTGCCTGTAGAAAGGGGATACCCAGCCTACCTTCCAGACAAAATAGCAGAGTTCTATGAGCGAGGAGGCCGCGTATTGGCGCTGGGGCAACCAGAAAGAAGCGGGTCAGTTACAGTCCTAGGCGCTGTTTCGCCTCCTGGAGGAGACTACAACGAGCCAGTAACAATACACACCCTGAGATTCGTAGGAACAATGTGGGCACTAGACACGGACCTGGCATACAGGCGCCACTTCCCAGCAATAAACTGGCTTAAAAGCTTCAGCCAGTACGCAGACATCGTTGAAAAGTGGTGGGTGAAGAACGTCTCTCCAGAATTTCCAAAGTACAGGAAGAAAGCCCTCAGGCTCTTAACCGTTGCAAGCGAGATAGAGGCAATAGCCTCCGTCGTGGGTGAAGGAGCACTGCCAGACGACCAGCGCCTAATACTGTTGACCTCCGAAATAATAAAGGAGGGATTCTTGAGGCAGACAGCCCTCAGCGGCGAAGACGTCTTCTGCAAACCAGAGAAACAGTACTGGCTCCTCAAGCTCATGATGGACTTCTTCGACAAGTCATATGAACTCATCAGGAGACGCGTATCAATCGAGGAAATATCCAAGTTGCCAGAAATATACGAGATGATGCGAGTAAAGGAAGACGAGAGAGGGCTCGTAGCCGTGAAGGAGCTGTATGACAGGGTCATGTCCAAGTTGGACGAGATAGCTAAAAGACATGGCGTAACGATAGGCGTTACAGCTGAAGAGGTGGTAGCCTGATGGCAGAAACAATGCTCCAGAAATTGATACAGCTGTATCCAGGAAGAATATACAGAGGAGTACGAGAGATCAGAGGCAACCTCCTAATCGTCGACGGCATCGAGGACGCCGCATACAACGAGGTTGTCAGGATCTACGGTAAAGACGCCCGCGAGAGATTTGGCAGCGTACTTGAGACAAAAATCGGACAAGCGACCGTACAAGTTCTCGGCGACAGAGAAGGCCTCGACACAGACACAGTCCTCAAGTTCACGGGCTCGACATTCAAAATAAGGGTCTCAGAGGACGTAATCGGCAGAATATTCAACGGGCGCTTCGAGCCACGCGATGGGTTGCCTCCAATAGTCACGGGCGAGCTCAGAGAAATCACTGGCGAGCCAATAAATCCTGTATCAAGAGAATACCCCAAAGACTTTATCCAGACAGGCGTCTCAGCCATAGACGGGCTCTTCAGCTTGATCAGAGGACAAAAGCTTCCAATATTCAGCGTCTCAGGGCTACCCCACAACCTCTTAGCCGCACAGGTAGCCCGACAGGCAACAGTTAGAGGCGAAGGAGAACAGTTCGCAGTTGTATTCGCAGGTATAGGTCTAAGGAAAACAGAGGCAGAATTCTTCCTAGAGCAGTTCAGGGAAACGGGAGCAATAGAGAGACTAGTCGCCATATTAAACATGGCTGACGACCCAGCAGTAGAAAGGCTATGGACCCCCAGGATAGCCCTGACCGTCGCAGAATACCTAGCATTCGACCTAGATATGCATGTCCTAGTAATCATGACAGACATGACAAACTACTGTGAAGCCCTCCGCGAAGTAAGCTCCGCCAGAGGAGAAATCCCAGGACGTCTTGGTTACCCAGGATACCTATACAGCGACCTCGCCACGCTGTATGAAAGGGCAGGCGTGATAAAGGGCAAGAAAGGGACAGTCACTCTCTTCCCAATACTAACAATGCCAGGCGGCGACCTCAGGCACCCAATCCCCGACCTAACGGGATACATAACTGAGGGACAAATCTTCTTGGCACAAGAAATGTATGCACAAGGAATCTACCCGCCAATCAATGTTCTGCCAAGCCTGAGCAGGATAATGAAGTCAGGAATAGGACCCGGAAAGACACGTGAAGACCACCGCTACCTCGCCGACCAGCTCTACGACGCCTACTCAAGGGGCGTAAAGGCAAGAGACCTAGCCAGGATTATAGGCGAGGTTGGACTAAGCGAGAGAAACAGGCGCTTCCTAAAGTTTGCGGAAGAATTCGAGAACAAGTTTGTTAACCAGGGCTTCTACGAGAACAGGACAATCGAGGAAACACTCGACATTGGATGGCAAGTCCTCTCAATACTTCCAGAAGAAGAACTAGTAAGGATTCCGCAAAAGATCATCGAAAAATATCATCCAAAGTACAGGAGCTAGGGAAGACTATGGCCCTACAAGAATTAGCCTTTCTCCCGGCCTCGAGGGGCACACTACAGTATCTACGAAGAAAGCTTGAGCTCGTAAAGAGGGGAAAAGACGTCCTGCAGATGAGGCGAGACCAGCTTGCCAAAGAAGTTCTAGCAATTATGGACGAGTTGAGGAAGCGGCCGGAGGCAGAGAAACAATTCATAGAGGCTGCAAGGTACGCCGCCATAATGCGTATGGCCAGGGGCGAACACGAGTTTAGGTCAATGTCGTCGCTGGTAAGGCCGCCTAAACTTACACACATAATAGTCAGCTACCAGGGCATACCAGTCCCCCAGATAAGGATAGCAGAGGAGCCCGACTGGACGAGGCTAGCAGATCCCGATTACCGGAGGGTTATCGAGAACCTGTGGAACGCCGTCAAGACAATGATCGATGTAGCTAACAAGGAGGTAGCAGTAGAGAAGATAAGCGACCAGCTACTCTACATAAACAGAGTCGTGAACAGCCTCGAGAAAAATGTCATCCCACAGCTCGAGTCTGCACTAAGAAGGGTCGAAGAAAAAGTGGTAGACGAGGAGCTAGAAGACTTCGTACGTGTAAAAATCCTAGGTGGCAAATAATGGAAAACTATATTGCTGTGAGGGCCCACGGCTTAAAATCCAGGCTCCTAACCAGGAACGATTACGAACAAATAGTAAATGGAGACAAAGATCTAGGCGCCTTCAAGGACTATTTGTTGATTGGCGAGAAGGATACACTAGAAGAAAAACTAGAAAGAATATACCGGGTATACGTTTCACGCATAACCCTCCTAGCAAAGGCGTCACAAGAATATTCGCCATTCATCTATGCGCTCTTAGACAGGCTTGAAATTGAAAACATAAAGATACAGCTAAGACACATACTCGGCTACGCAAGGCCAGTCATATACTACCCCTACGGGAGGCACATTGGCCCAGCAAAGATATCAACCCTAAAAACAGAGTCCTCTATATGGGAGGCACTCAGAGAAAGAGACCTACTGACAACCGATGTACCCAAATTCACTACGGGCTTGGTAGCAGAGAGAGAAGCATTTCTCGACTTCCAGTACTATGCCTACCTCATAAGGCAATTAGACGCTATAAGAATTGACAAGGAAGAAAAAGAAAGACTTGTGGAAGCTATAGGTAATGAGATAAGTCTTTACATGACATACTGGTCAAAGGTCTTAAAACCACAAACGGTTGGAAACCTTGCAAAAAACTCTAAGTTACATATAAAGCGTCCAGAAATTGCTCTGAAAGAAGAATCCACTACAGATCTCTTAAAGACTATAAACGAGATGGTAATGAAAAAAATAATTGCAAGAATAGAAAATAGAGATTTTACAACTTTACCATTCGTCTATGCATACAATTTCTATGCTAGGCTAGAGGCTCAGAACCTCGAAAAAATACTACTAGGGAAAACGATAGGTCTGCCAGGAGAAATAATAATTCGAAGCCTGGTTTTTCTTGAATAGTTTTATCTATATTCTTCCAAGGATTAGTATTGCGAGCAACAGCCCATAGACTGCAATACCTTCTGCGAGACCTCCCATGATCAGTAGCCACGTGGTCAGCTCAGGTTTTTCTGCTGCTGCTGCGAAGCCTGCTGTAGCTACACCTCTAAGTGCTATACCTGAAGCTAGAGTGGAACCTGCAACGGCTATTGCTCCAGCCAGTAAGGCTATTGCGTCTGGGAGCTCAAGCCTTTTAGCTGTTTCCTGCCCCTCGGTATTAGTTACAGACATCCTCGATGTTGCTTGGGCTAGTGCGCTTAGCCCGAGCACTAGTATTACTATGTTGGCTATCAGTAACAAGTAGGCAATTTTCTTTTGCTTCATACAAAAAAGATATCCTGATAAAGAGTATAAAAATGTTATTGAATATTATTCTTCTACTTGCTTATACTTTTGTTCTTCTCAACTATTGAAAAGGTGGAGGCTATTGGCTCGAACTCCACCCCGGTGCCTTTGAAGAATTTGGTCGAGAACTCGTAATATGTTAGCCTCATGGCTTGGATTCCGACTGCTAGGGCCTCTATCCCTAGGACCAGGAAGTTTGCAACAATGTAACTAGCTATGGGTCCCGCGAAACTAGCCAAGTTTTCTGCGAGTATCCCGAAGGCCTCGTGCGCCATAGCGAATGCAGCTAGCCGTATATACGACAATGAGTTAGCTGGGAATGCAATAATCATTTCTATAACTTCGCTTATTGCATGCATGAGTTTCTCTTTTTCTCCATGATGCAAGGCCTCGAACATGCCGTAGCCCACTACGCCAAGCAAAGCTATAATCAGGACAGAGATGAACGGGGCTAATTCGGGAGATGATAGAATGGCTAGATTGAAGCCAGAAGTAGCTAGCTTGTAGGCGATTGCAACTCCTGAACCGTAGAAGGCGAGTCCAGCGCCGCCCATGCCACTAAACAGTGCACCTAGCTTGTCACCGTACATCCACAGGTTTACAATGTTTAGGACGAATGCCAGTGTTAGCTGTGCAACTCCGAACCATAGAGCTACAGCTATTATGCCGTAAACGTCATGTATAGGCGCGATAATGGGTTTGCCGAGCGGCACCAAGAAAAACATGGTTCCATATATGTAGCCGAAAATCATGCTCGCAAGTCCTGCTAGCAGTGAGAGAACCCCTAGTGTGGCTGCTCCCTCCCTTGTTATTCCCAACAGCCTGTATTTCGTTTTCCACATGAATGCTCCGAACAGCGAGAGTACTAGTCCGTGTCCAATATCGCCGAACATCATTCCATACATGACTATGAATAGCCCTGTAAAGATGAGTGTTGGGTCTACCTCCCAGTAGGCCGGTGTACCCCTCATAGACGTAAGCGTATACAAGTATTTCTTCAGGCCCTTTCTTTCAACATAGGTAGGAGCAGTGCCTGTCCTCGGGATTTCGAAGTACTTAAAGTACAAGAGTCTCGGAACCTTGCTTTTTAGTGTTTGTTCCAGCAGTGGGACATATTTTACTGGGACATACCCCTCTACGACCGTGATTCTCCTACTCCTGAAGACCCTGATCTCACTCAAGAGTGGCTGTGCCCTAAACATTGTTTCAACGACGGACTTGTATGAAAGTAGCTCGACAAGCTTGCTCGAGACATCTACGAGTGATTTTTCAATGTTTCTGAGCCTCTCAGTAACCTTTTCATATGGAACCTCTTTTACAAATTCAATTTCCTCGCGGAGATGGCTTATCTCCTCGGAAGTCTCATCTGCGAGCCCTGTTAGAGACTTTAGATATGAATATATGTCTCCCTCTGGCAGCCCCCTCTGTGGAACACCACTTTTGAGCTGGGATATGTAGCTGTAGGCTTTTTTCAGCTCCTCATTGTTAAGTATTGAGAGGATCCTTTCAGGCTTTGTACCTGTTTTAAGG
>Ga0209739_100862_pt1 | contig 11243 bp, 24 predicted proteins | sample JossMetagenome_2_FD_184729 | JGI IMG/M metagenome (GOLD analysis project Ga0209739, IMG submission 184729) | Hot spring sediment microbial communities from Joseph's Coat, Yellowstone National Park, USA - JC3_ASED (SPAdes) (version 3) | ecosystem: Environmental > Aquatic > Thermal springs > Hot...
TTGGGGATTTGGGAGTTTATTTGGGAGTTCATGTATCCTAACGAAACCCAGATTTAAAAATTTTACGCCCCACGTAAAAACGTCGGGAGAATTGAAATATCAACGCCGCGCCGATTTAAAAGCAAATAAAGGGCCCAAAAAAGCGCGATTTAAAAGGACCTATAGAATAGAAAAAAAGGCTTTAGGTCCTCACCACGCGATATTTGAAGCGCCACGTATTCGTGCCCACGTGTTCTATAGGGTCCTCAGAGAATACATGGAACCCACTGCGTCCCAGCGTCTTTATCAGCTTTACAGCCACTTGAATCGCCTCCCGCATGTCAGCCGCGTTGATATCAGCCCAAAGTTCCGTCGGGTCCTTAGTAGTGTCCAAACCCCACTTAGCAATGCGCCCGGGAAACCGTCGTTTAAATTCCAGCATTACGTCCTCCACAAACACGGCCTCACCGGGAAAATCCTCCGGAGTCAAGCCCACGGCCGGAGGCACCCAGCCCTCAAAGCCGTAGTAGTAGCCCCTCCTGCCGCGCCTAGCCATAGCCTACCCACCCCTAACCCTCGCCTCCAGCCTATCGAAAGCCTTAACCATGTCATTAACCGTCGGGTCACAATACGCACACACAACCCTCGTGAATCTGCCGTTTTTCAAATCCACGCGGAAACTCACCGCCCCATCCCACATGTTGTGGCACTCTTGGCACCAGATATTGCTGTTAACGTAGTCATTGATTAACCTATGCGCCTCCCGGTCGTCAACGTCCTTATTGCGATACACCACCATTAGGTAGCCGTCACGCCACCTATGGTTTTCCGCTAACAGAATAGTCTCCGTATCGCCCTCCGTCCTCACGTAGTAGACAACTCCCCTATGCTTTATGTGGAAAAACTTGGTCCTTAGTATTACGTCGGTCACAAACCTTTTTGTCTGGTTTAGGGAGGTTTTTGGGTCCATGTATCCCTACGAAAGCCAGATTTTTAAATTTTACGCCCTACGTAAAATAAGCGAGACAATTGAAAGAAAAAAGGCACGCCGATTTAAAAGCCACTTAAGCGCCCGCCTCAATAGGAGGGCCAAAAGTTATACGCGTACCTAGCCACCTTAACCAGCTCACGGTAGAGGCTCATATAGTCAATTTCCTCACCGTAGCTAACTTTCTTAACCACCTTATGAGAACTATCCGCCATTATTCCATCATAGCCGGAGAAGCTAGCCGCCACCTCACCCTCCCACCCGTGTTGGTCCGTTTCATCATCAATGTAGCGATACAGGTAAACGCTAAGCTTCAGCCTTTCATCATCCCCAAACTCCACACCCACACCTCCCCACACCACCTTAGCACCCAAATCTACAGCCGACATGACATGGTTAACCACCAAGACAGCCGCCCTAACCACTTTATCGGGAGGCTCATTATACGCCCTTATAACCCGCCTCACGACATCCTTAATGTCCTCCTTACCACCCATCGTCAGACCCTCAATTTGAACCCCCTCATAAGACGCCACATACTCCGTATATTCCTCACCCACCTTCACCTTCAAAAAAACCCTCTTTTTAGTTGGACCCTGTGGAGTTTCGTGTCTAGCCATGTATCCTTATGAAATCCGCATTTTAAAATTTTACACCCCACGTAAAATAAGCGGGAGAGTTGAAATATAGACGGCGCACCGATTTAAAAGCATCTAAAGCACTAAACTTAAAAACCCACAAAAACCAATAATAAGAATCCCAGCATCTCAAATAGAGAATTGAAATCACTGAGGGGAGTCCACGGCCACCATAGCCACAAATCGCCACACCTCTTTATGCGGCACCACAATAGTATCCAGCCTATGGTCAACCACCTTGACATTATGAGAGCCCAAGAGGTCCAAAATCTCTTTAGCCACCCCCTCAGCACTCTCCCTATCCTCATAGAAAATATCCACGATAAGCACCACCACGCCGTGTCTATTCGCACGGTCAACCACATACAGCATGGGATATTTGCCCCTCTCCCTGAAATTCCGCATAATCATGTTAAGCCTAATCAACATCCTAGTTACTGGGCTAACGTCGCGTGACACTATCAAAAAGAAATAGCAATATAAAAACCTATTGTTTACCGGGCCTCAGCCGCGGCCCCAGCACCACCACGCGGCCCAAGATAAGGCGCGGCCAGCTCATAGATGTCCATAAGCGTGGCGTAGTCCTTATGAGGTAGCCGTATACGCCTCACCCACCTCACCTCCATGTAGACATGTGAGCCCTCTACATAGCTCACTTTCTCAAAGACGCGCCACCCATAAGCCTCAAGCCCGGCCCTTACGCCGCGGATAAACTCATTAATCCTAGAGACAGCCAAAGCCGCGGCCTTACCGTCCTCCGTAGGCACGGCCACCCTAAACACCGTGCGGTAGAAACATGGACCCAGCTCCGTGCCTCCGTCCACCACATCAACGTCGGGATAATTGGACCTCAGCATGTCCACCGCCTCACTAAGGTAACGCACCCTATTGACACACGCCGCCCTAATATTCCACTCACCACGCATAGCCGACCACCGGGAGGTATTCAATCCTATAACCATTTTCCACCGGCCTAATGTACGTGAACCACCCAAATTCCTTAAGCCACCAAGCCACCTGTCTAACCACGTCACCTATGAATTTGCCACCGGCCACCGGAGTAATTGTGACATAGCCCTCACCCACCCACACCTCATATTTCTCAGGCACGTCAGACAGCACGTGGGCCACCACTGCCTTTACCCTGTCTACCGGATTTGTGATTTTGGAAAAAATCCTTTTTATTTCCTTGGGGTTATATCTGGGGAGTTTGGTCGCCATGGTATCATTGTGAAAGCCAGATTTTTAAATTTTACGCCCCACGTAAAAACGGGAGGACAATAGAAATAAAAAAGGCACACCGATTTAAAAACAACTAAAGCGAATAAGGTATTAGCGCGTTTCCACTAAAGCCACGTCAACAGCCTCATATGCCGCCAAAGCGTATCTGGCACACGGCTCACAGTCATCACAAACAGCCGTGCTTAGGTCAGGCTCACCGTCCTTAACATGCACCATTGTGTAAGACCCCCGCCGGCCGCATATGTGGCACGTCCTATCCGAAAAAATAACCTTGGACACTATCCTATCCACCTCAGCCTCCGACAGCTCCCTACTAGTCATAACCAGGACCCTCCTAACAAAATACCTAGCCGGCCCCACGATAACCCTCTCAGCAATACGCCTATCGTGGACCAAGACATAGATTATGGTCTTGATATTCCACTCATATGTCCTAACCAGCCTTATTGTCTTAACCACCGCCATGTATCCTACTGAAATCCCGACTTATAAATTTTACACCCTACGTAAAATAAGCGGGAGAGTTGAAATAAAAAGGCACGCCGACTTAAAAACCAATTAAGGACCCAACCGCCGCAAATACAACCCTTTACGCATGTCAAAAACTAAAGCGGATACCCGCCGTGTCAACGTTGCCCCCGAGTTTCGAGGTAAAGCGGGAGTCCTCCCTAGGAAAAGCGGGAGAAAAAAGCCAAACCAAGTTTAGAGATTTGTCAAATAGCTGCATTATATATTTGTAAAGAGGAAAAAAGGCGTCTTTCGAAAGCCGGCCTATTCGAAAAACGCCACGAAAGACAAGATGTATAGGTTACTAGAGGCCCCAGAGTGCGCATAATACCTCACGTTACACGCCTCAAACAAAGAGGCCAAGTCGTGCGCTATGCTATTCATGTTCATTGCGGTAGCCGTACGCCCAAAGCTGTCACATTGCTCATTTACCTCAGCACGGCACGCCTCCTCACACTCAGCTAGAGGGATATTGCTGGAGACACACGTGTATACGCAATCCTTAAACTCATAGTCGGAATTCTTACGGCACATAGCCGCCGGCTCAGCCACCTCAGCAATAAACCTAACCAAAAATGACCGGCTCAGCTCACGCACATCATACCTCACCGGCACGTTGCCCAATGAACCGATAAAGCGATTAATGATATCCCTAAGCTTATCCCTAGACGGGGGCATGTCACACACCTCATGTGGAATACCCAACACCCAAGTCAAAGCAATCCCCCTAGGGAGGTAGCCCCTAATCCTCATATTCACAACCAAGCAACACCCGCGCCTTTTTGACATCCACCACAATGCGATATTTGTCAGACAGCTCATGCACAATAGCCTCATGCAACATCAAAAGGGTTAACCTCCTTACAGCCGCCTTACACGCCGCAGAAGGCTGGTCCACACCGCTAATTTCCTCACATATCTGCCTGGTCTTAATGGTGTAGATATTTCCGCGGGCCCCGCTAAGACGCTTACACAGTAGCGTCCTAACCAATTGCTCCGACAGCCTAACGCGCACCCTAACGTCTCTAGTCTCCCTCATACCTCACCACCCTCCTTAGACATTAAGGGCCCGTTAGTCATAGCCGCAAACTCCGGATTAGACACTGTAGCCCTCATAAGAGTAAACCCCCCGTCCTTATTCCTCTCATATACCAGAGACACCGCGTGGCGCGGCGCCTGTAGTATTAGAACAACCGAATTTTTCAGCTTATCCACCAATATGCCAGCCGTGTAATCAACATCATGCGGCAACACCAAGTGGAACTTAGGCTTAGACCGGCCCTTAGGCACATAGCTAAACACCCGCCTAGTGTAGATGTCTAGTATAACCTCCACTAGGGAGGTGCAATATTCAGCATCGCCAAGCATGTCCATACACGCCTTGTAGACATGCACAAGCGCCCCCTCCCTAGCCATAGCCCCCACCAACATCCCCACACATGCTATCGAGTGATAGGCTTTCAATTTCAATCCTGCCGTCGTCGTGGACAGCCGCGTGGACCGTAACCCTATAGGTGTCCTTTATGTACACGACCGTGACCCCCATGGGCTTTTTGTCCTCAGACACCTTAACCCACGTAAACATATCCGACCCAATTGAGGCCGCCACCTTACGGCCATGCGGAAACTCCACGCCGTTTAACAGCAACTCCCTTATCCTTTCCTCTATCGCCCAGATACCCTTAGCCATGTGCCTCACTTGCCAGACTCACTAGCCAGCTTGTCAAACATGGGGTCTATGCCGTCTAAGATGATAACCGGCTTCAACGTCTCAGCGCGCCCGTTTCTAACAACGTCCACGATTTCCTCAAAGCTCCTATACAGAAACACCGTGTCGGCCTTGTACGGCACCCCGTTGTAGCTAACCTTAGCCTCAATGACTAGATACCCCATAGCCTCTACCTCACGCCTAATGAACTCCCTAAGCACCCCCATCGGAATACCGTCTAAGTACTTATCCAAGGCCTTAGCCACCGACCTAGCCAACGACGTCAATGTAGTGCTTAGGCCGTACAACTTACGTTGCGCCATCGCCACCTTAAGTGTAGCCCTAACCAACTCAGCCACGTCACCAGGTATCGTGGCCTTATCAGCCGCCGCGGCCCCTTGGGCCGCACCCGTCTCAGGAAAAACAGTATCTTTTTGGGGGGCCTCCAGCCCCTCCTGGGCCCGGTCCTTTTTCTTTTTTGCCATGTATCCCTACGAAAGCCTGATTTTTAAATTTTACGCCCGCCGTAAAGTCGGGAGTACAATTGAAAGAAAAAAGGCGCGCCGATTTAAAAGCAAATTAAGGACCGCGGCCAGCGGTAAGGCCGTCACTCCGTAGGCAACGCATTAACAGCATGCCTTACAGTACCCAGCAATTCACGCCACACCGTGTCTGGGTCAACGCGGCCCTTAAACAGAAGCTTACGCCTAACCGTGTGCCGGCCGTTTCCATCACTGCCGTCATATCCCTCATATGTAGCCGTGGTAGTGACAAGCCACCCCGGCTCAGCCGGCTCAAGGACCTCCCCCACGTAGTCCATAACATCAACCTGTTTCGTGCCCACCTCAATGAATAGCGTAAAGCTACTATACGGAGATGGGCCTTGATATTCCACCGCCGTGCCGACTAAGTCATCGCCCAAGACATCTATGTGACGTAGGTAGGCCTCAATGTGCTCAAACAAAAGCTTAGCCGTCCTCACCACCACCTCAGGCGGCTCAGACTCAGCCCTCACCATACGCCTTAGGATTTTCAGAACATCATACCTATAGCCCAGCGTGGTGCCCTTAAACTCAATATCGCGGCCCCATGCACGGTAGCTAGACCAGCCTGAGTGAGACACCACCCTCACATACAGCCTATCACGCACAGACACCTCGCCCCCCTTACCCCCTTTCTTAGCCATATATCCTAATGATACATGGATTATAAAAAGTTACCGCCCACGCGGTCATGGAAAAACAATTGAAAGAGAAAAAAGCGCGCCTATTTAGGGGCCAAGACGGCCGCCCCCAGAAACTGGCCTAACAGACAAAGCCCTCACCGCCCCATACGCCACGCCACCCGTCACCATAGACATCTTAAGGAATTCCGACAGGTCAAAATCAAGGCCGCCAAAGCCCAGACCAAAAACCGCAGACAAGCCCACCGCCACGTTGTTAGCAACAACAAGAGCCTTATGGACCAGGTAGCCGACAAGAGGCATAGCCGTCACGTAGTAGGCACGCATAAAGCCACGCCTCTTTTCCAGATAAGCCAGATATCCCACCCCAGCAACAAAGGCCGCCTGTGCTAGGAATATCGGAAACAGCCACACCGGCGCCTCATTGACAAAGAGGATACTCGGATTAGCCTCACGGCCCAGCCCCCACGTGATAAGCACAAAAGTAGTCAAGGCATCAAGCAATTCAAGCACCACACCAACCACGACTAGCCTCATTGCCCCTTATCCTCACAGAACTTAACCCCCCCACGCTCAAACTCCCTATACCACTTAAGGATATACTCCAGGTCCTTCTTAACCTCACAGAGCTCCCTAAGCACCTCCGACATGTGCGTCTTAGGCACCGTGTGCGTGCTCCCATCGGGGTGCCTTATTATGAGATACTTATAGCCGCTTTTCGTGGTCACTACGCTAATGGACCCCTCAGCCCCGCACCTTGGGCATTTACTGACATGCATCATCACGCCCAAGCCACGCAACATCCGCACCAGCTCCGTAGCCGCCTCATAGTCCATATAGAAGTATCTTGTAGCGGTCAGCTTAACCGGCGCGTCCTCCGACTTTTCCCTCTTTTTGGGCATTGGACCCTCCGGAGTTTCAGCCATATCCCTAAGAAACACAGAGATTAAAAAATTTTACGCCCCTAGAAAAAACTACTGGGCCGGAGTAACTGTAAGCGCGGAATTGACGCTAGACGTCGGCTGGTAGTAGAGTAGCGCCCAAACCGAATAGAGGACATAGTTACTCACATCTATTTGCGCAATACCGTTGACAGTGACAGCCGTGGTGGTAGGTATAGGCGTAAAGCTTGTCGCGTTGGTAAGGCTGTAATATTTCGCGGTAACCGCGCCAGTATTGTCCACGTAGTCAAAATATACGGTGAAAGTCTTAGTGCTGGGGTCATAATTCACATAATCGGGCTTAGGCTGAAACACGTAGATATTCACATACCCCAAAGCGTTCATGAGGGTTTTCATCACGTTTAACGTGGCCGTGTCATAGCTAGTAACGACTGGGTGGTAGACAATCCACCCAGTAGTCCCCACTTGGACCTTCTGAGCCACAACGCCTGTAGTACGTCCACTATACAAAATGAAAGCATGCGTGGCGTTAATCTCCCTCACGTATACAGTATTAACGCCTAAAGTAAGGTCCACATCACCCGTGCTCCGTCTCACCACCGTAAGGACCCAGTCATCCTGGTAGTAATACCACCCCGTCGTGTTAGCCTCCAGCTGAAGCTTACCAAGGCCAGCCAGAGTGGGATATACAGCATAAGAACCCGACGCCACGGTCACAGTAGTTGAATACGTGCCAGTGCCCGTGTCAAGACTCGTGGCAGAGCTCTCAATAGGCGCCACGACGGCCGGAGGCGGCGCCAACACAATAATCTGAATAATTATGGTGACAGCCACGCCCACGGCCACGGCTACCGCAAACAGTAGCGGAATTGGAATCCTATAGAGCCTACGCATAGGAAAAAATAGACACAAATAAAAAAGCTTAACCCACCTTAACCGCAAAATAGGCTGGGTCAGTATCAACTACATACCAATAGGATAGATAGATGTCCACGTTGTCCACCGTCACTTTATAGTAGGTCGGAGAGGGATACAACGCGGCACTAGTCACAGAAGACGCCACCGAAACCCAACCCACCGTGACGGAGGACCAGCTACTGTAAGCACAATCATAATACTGGCCGTCAAGCACGGCATAGACGTACTTATAGGCGCTAGTAAACGGTGAGCCCGCGTTTTTCAACACGGTGCACCCCTCAGCGGCATTTACAGAGCCCTTTTCCATGGGATAGATAAGAACGGAGTCGGTCCCCTTATAGTATATAGGCACAGCCACGTCAACCCAGACACCGGCGCCCGACGCATAATACCGACCCAACACGTAGCCCCTAGTGGTGCCGTCCACTAGATATATCGCCCTAGTGTCGGTAGACGCCAACGGATTAACCCACTTTATGTAGGTGTTGGTAGGCAAAGAGCCAGAGGTAACCATAAGCCTAATCGGCATGTATTTCCCTAAGTCACCGTCGCCGCCGCCCGCCCCGCTCCTTACCTTATCCAGATAGTAGACAGAGGTCGGATTTTGGAAATAAGCCGTGCCAAACCCCAGGTATAAGGTCTTGTAAGTCGTGGCAATCATAGGGGCTGTCTGGTATACATGTGTGCCGTTGAAAGCCGCATAGCGGTCATCCCACGACCCCAGCACCTGGAGGTTAATCTGAATGACAATGGTCACTATAGCACCCACCGCCACCGCCGCCGCGAATATCAATGGAATAGGTATACGCATGGCAAAAAATGTATATGGGGATTTAAAGCCTTTCCCTGACCCTGACCACCGATTTGTTGGTCCACGACAGCTCCACCACAATAGCATCACTATATACAACTACAATATCCCCCGACGTGGTAATCGCCCTAATCCTGTCAATGTATATACCAGCCTCTAACAGCCTATCGCGCAAATCACGCATAAACCGCCTAAAGTCCTTATTCATCAAAGACCCAGGCAATTCGCTAGCCATCACAAAATTCACGGCACCAGCTTAAAGCCCAGCCACCCGCTTATGAGGGCCAGAGCGCCGTATATCATGAGGGCCAGCCCCACGCCGTATATTATGTGTCTGCCGCCGAAAGCTAGGATAGCCCCCACAATGAGGCTAGTTAATGGGCTCTTTACCACCGCCGCCAGCAACTGAAACAGCTGAATCAGCACCTGCCACAGAGTCTGGAGGATTGACGCCAATTCTGGTGAAAGCATGTATCAAACTAGGATACTTATTTAAACACTTTGCGGCAAATTCCACAATAGCTGGGTCAATGGTGCCTTTCCTATACTTAACCACCGCCACAACCAAAGCCGCCATTTTGCATAGGTCCTTTTCATCCAGAATCTCAGCCGCCTTTAAGACAATGCCGTAGTAATCACGGGTCCTCGCTCCTAAAACCGTCTTAAGCACAGTTTGAATATGCATGGGAGTGTAATATCCCCACTATATAAATGCTTTATTCAAAAACCGTAAAAAGAGGGAAAAAATTAGGTTAGACTTACGCGAAAGCCGCAATCTGTGCGCGTAGAGCCGTAGGCCACTTGACTTTCCACATGTCAAAATTCCTATCCGCGTAGCTCCCAGCCTTAAGCGCACAGTTACGCAAACCAGCGTCACCCGCGCCGAATGTTTCCTCGAAACCCTTGGGGTCGGCCTCCCTCAGCGCCGTGCACACACCAAGCGCGTAGCGTAGCTTATACTTTTCCTCGGCGGCCTCTACAAATGGGGTTCCTTGAACCGTGTCGGGGTAGCTCCCTATTGGCATCCCACCACTTATATTGTATGACATGACCCTAGGTATTGTCCAAGTATTTAAATTTTTCCAGAACTATCAATAGGAAATGTCAAGAGTCACCACACCCTTTTGCCTCTGTAGTAAATTGCGGTAGTCAAGGCAACGGCCATTATAATAATGACAATGGGGGCCGGAATCACCGCCACCACCTCAGCAACACACTGCCCGTTGTATTGCATAGCCACCCACTTAGGGTCAACAAGCCTATAGAAATAGTTAACCACGTTGCTCCACACGTTATCCGTAAGCACGTAGTAGTTGAAATACTCATAGGTAACAGACCCCACCTTAGCGAAATAGTGCACAACCGGCAGATAGACCTTAGCGCCGAAAAAGCTAGCCTCAATAAACTTGACGGCCCAGCCGTCACATGCATTAGACGGCTTTACAACCACAAGAGAAAAAGGGGGTATGTACGGGTGAGCACTAGGAGTCAAGACAAAACCACCCACACTGGGATACCCCAAAAACCACATCAGCTGAAGCCACGAAAAGCCCAAAAAAGCCAGATAGATTAATACAACCGCCTTACGCAAAGCCGTCATCTAAAAAGCCTAACCGCCACGTCTTTACCCTGCCCACAGTAGGACATCAGCATGCCCGTCTTTTCATCGCGCTCTATGATACACACCTTTTCCTTGTCCACGATTTGCCTAATGGTCTCCTGTGTAATGTTGCATTGTATGCTGAAGTCAAAGGGGCCCGCGGGCGTCACTACGCACACATTCCTAGGCGGTGAGGTAGAGCCCCTAATGAACTCCCAAACCATAGCACCACATAGTCAGCACTTAAAAAACCTTTCATTGCTTAAGTGGAATTAGGATTTGCGCCCTACACGGAATAAAAACGCCTTGAGGCGTCGTGGTTACAGGACAGGAGGGTGCTGATATAAATGTAAATAGTCCTTGAACCACGCCACTCTGAAAATCCACCTGAAGCGAGTCATCGGTTTTAAGCATGCTATAGACAACGTCGGCACATATGGATACACCCCCCACTTTTAGGTATACGGCCCTAGTACATGCAAAAGGCCCACCCACCGGCGCCGGGCCTCCGGGCTGAGAGGCATTTTGCGCCCCAGAGGGCTTAACCACGACAACCTGAGGCTGAGAGGGCTTAAACATGGTCGTGCCTAGGTAGTACAAAGCCGTAAGCGCCAACATCACCGTTATTATGAACCCCAACCTATTCACGGCAGACATATCTCATAGATATAAATCTCTTATCCCCCGCCGACACTTTACACATGTCAAAAAGTAAGGCGAGAGGCCGCCATGCCAACGTTGCCCCCCAGTAAAGCTGGAGAGGCCCC
>Ga0209739_100871_pt1 | contig 11161 bp, 11 predicted proteins | sample JossMetagenome_2_FD_184729 | JGI IMG/M metagenome (GOLD analysis project Ga0209739, IMG submission 184729) | Hot spring sediment microbial communities from Joseph's Coat, Yellowstone National Park, USA - JC3_ASED (SPAdes) (version 3) | ecosystem: Environmental > Aquatic > Thermal springs > Hot...
TTTTCTTGTATATTTTCGCAGAAAATTGTACTATTGATAGACCCTTCAATAAAGATGGAAATTAATGTATTTTCTTTATTATATTTGGAGTGCAGTTTTATGTCGGATAACAGAAATTATCCGTCATGGTTCTTGAGAGGTTATGGGTATAGAATAGTTAGGTATAATTTTTGAGATAAGTTTTGGTATGGTTAACCTAGATTAAAAATTACAACATAAACAATTGAAATTGAAATTATTACTATTGATATGAATGCATATGTAGAAGCTATTTTAAATGCATCTATCCAATTAACATGAAATATATATGCATAAATAATTGTAAATAATATGAGAAGAATAATAGGGAGAATAAGTATTACTAAAATTTGATTCATGTATGGAAAAAGAGCAAAAGTTATTAAACTTAATACTATATTTGAAAATAAACTAGCAAATAAAGATCTTAAGAACGAGACATTTTTATTTAAACTATTAGCAATAAAATAAACAAATATCGAAGGTACAATCAAGACAATTATTAAAAGTAATAACATTGTCCAAATATTTTTTACTAATATTTCTACTATAGTACTTATATTATAATAGACATATGTCCAAAATGAAATTGCAAAAAGACTAAATATAATGAAAACTCTTATTCCCTCATTGATTTCTTTTAATGAAGGAACGGAATCTCCCATAACCCTAATTTATAAATTAATTTTATGAATTTTTCTGATTGCAATCTATTTAATCGTTAAATGCTTATATAAAGGTTCTAATCTTTTAGATGTTAATATCTAACTTGATGTAATATTAGAAATGACACTATATGATCATTAATATTTATGAAAAAACAAATGTAAAAATTAAATGAGTAAAGTAAGTCATCTGTCATGGTTTCTGAATAGCTTATAGGTAAGGTTTATTTTGATATAAATTTTGATATAATCAATCTAAAGGTTAATTGATAATATATATGTAGTATTACTATTTTTTATTTTCATTATTTCTTTTGGATATAGTAAGAGATCTAATTCCAGATATAATATAGTTAATTAATGATTTGAACGATATACAGTTATATATTTCTTTAAATTCTTTAAACCTATTATAATATATTACTATCATATTCGTTGTTACATATAATAGACTAATCGCACTAATTGCATAGTACGCTTCTACTAAAGATGAACTGAATATTGAAAAAAGATAGGTTATATTACTATTATTTAGGATTATTTCGTAAATATAAAATTTTAATTCAAAATAATCTATAATCGATATCAAAATAATTGGCAATAACAATGAATAAACCATATTAAAGAATAATATAAGTATTTTAGTCTTATTTGATATATTAATGCTTAAAATTATAATTAAAATTATTGCTGGTATAATTATTAACGTTAAAAATATCAAAGGATAGTATGATAATGATGCAATATCATTTACTGTACTTATTATTGTATAATTTGTTGAATAGTTAAAACTAAAGTTTGATGTCATTATGCTATATTAATAATTCGATCTATATCTGGAAAGTTCGGCCTTTAAATAACAAATTAAATCTAATAAAAAGAAAATTACTGATGGTATAGAGATTATAAGTTCAGTATAATGTAGAAAATGAATGTTCTTATGTATACTTTGTGAAAGTAATTCGATTTCTGTAGTAGTTATATTCGTCAGGGTACTTTGTTGATTAGATGCTACTAATTGTACTACTTTAAGAGGTATTAATGCGATTCCAGATGAAATTAAGAAGGATATACCTAGTATTGTTACTAAAATTATTAATAGGTCCATTGATAAATGTATTATATACTTAATAATAAAATCATCTCTACTTATTATAAATAAAATTTTTTGGTATTATCTTTATATAACTTTAGCAAATATATATTAAAATATTCCTCTTACAGTTTTAAAGTTTAACACTAAATTTATAAAACTTTATTAAAATTTCTACTGATGATGAAGTATATTTTTTGTAGTTCTATGGATTCGGTATTAACTAATTTTGATCATAATAATGTTTTTGATTTGTATAGGAAAATGAATTTAATTATTATAAAAGCAAAAAATAAAGATATACTTAATAGTAAAAATAGGAATGAAAGTAAGGAAAGATGAAAGAATAAATAATATGAAAAAATATTTAGAAGATAAAATAACAGAAAATTTAAAATCTAAATTTTATATTTTATACATTATTAGTATTTTTTTAATTATTTTTTCTATTCTTCTAATTTTAATATTCTCTAATGTTGTATTGGCACACATAGCAGCTATAATAATATTACTTTTAAATATCATAATAGAATTTTTGAAAATTATAAAGATAAAAGAAGAAATCAGAAAGATCAGAGAAATAAATAAAAGTAAGGAATTAGAAATTAAAATAAGAAAAATGGAAGAAGAAATTAAAGAAATGATAATAATGGAAAAGATACTTGACAGATATAATCCGCATTTAAAAGAATTCTTTAAAAAACTAGAAGAAAAAGGAATTTCGTCATTAAGAGAATTAGAGAAAGAAGTAATTGAACAATCAGAAAAGGTAATTTTTATTATAGAATCTGGAGAAGGGACTTCGAAAATTTTTAGATTGGTTTTTAAATCGAAAAAGAAAAAAGAAAGAAGTGAAATATACTTTTCTGAATTTATGGAAAAAGAATTTAAAAAGATAATTGGAGATAAAATAGAAATATATCGTATTACAATACCTGGAATTAGTAGTTTTATAGTTTTTTGTAATGAGAATGAACAAAAATGTTCTGATATAAATAGTTTATATAACACTATATATAAGGGATATTCAGATTATATTGATGTTAAAGTTAAAGAAGATTTAAATGAGCTAAAAAATGAGGGAAAACAGAAAGAATATGAAGTATTAAATAAGTGGCATGAAGATTATAAAAAAGCTTTAAATGATAGATCGAGACCATTAATAATTATAACAATGCCTTATAGGATTTCACTTCTTACTTTATTAAAAATAATAAGTTATTATTCTAAGAATAAAGATCGTAAGATTATGAATGAGGAAGACAATAGTCTAGAAAAATTGATAAAAGATAATATACCCAAAACCATTGAACAAAAAATAAACAATATTCTTGATCAACAAATAAAAAAATATGAAATAAGATTTTCATATCTATTTGAAGTTGTTGGATTCTGTGGTGAACTATTAGAACGCTTTAAAGAATTAGAAAGCAGGATAATAGAAGAACTTAAAAAATCTTATAGAATAGAAAATATTGATAATTATTTTTGGGAATTATTACATAAGGAGAATTTTATAAAAAATTTTGAAGAATCATTGAAAAAAATTGATGAGAATTTTTATAACGAAATTAAATATGATAGACGATATAAGGACTTAAAACAACTAATAATAGATATTCAAGTAAAGATTTTTGGAGTACCTGTACAAAATATATCAATTTAATTTTTTAAAATTATTTATTTTTTAGACGATAATAGCAATATTCTAATTAAAAATAACTTTAAATAGCTATTCGCAAACCATAAATTATGTATTATAATTATTAGCATAATTATTATTAACATTAAACTCCGTTCCTACCTATATACATTAAGGTGAATTCTATATTTAATACTCTCTTACATTAAACTATTGTTTATTATAATCTTTTTCTTTATTAATTTTAAGAAGACAATAAATAAATAGAGAGATAACAGTTAAAAACATATATATAATTGCTAAATATAAAACTTCTACAAGAGGGTAGAGAATAGTAAACGAAATTATATATACTCCCAAAATAATACCTAAAATATCATTCCAATTTCTTTTATTAATGTTATTTGAGATACATGAATGAATATATAAATACATATACATAAGAATAATAAAAATTAAAATTCCTATTATTATATACCAAATTGATCTTTTTCCAAAAAGATAAATAGCAAGAAGTGAAATTGAAAATGCTGCCAATATAATCCATTTTATCCTATTTTCTAAGTTTCTATCTATGTTTACTGCGTATACGTAGAGTGACATTATAAACATTAAAAAGAAAATTATTGCTACAATAATAATGAAAGTAACTAATGGATATAGGGCAGAATAAAGTGCAAATATATTTGCTATAGACTCTATAATCTTGGAAAAGCTTAATAATAATATATAAGACCACAAAGTTATCATATCTAAAGCATGTTCCGATAACTCGGATAATATTTTTATCATATTTTTCTGATTAAATAATAGCATATATGATAATATAAATGCTATTAATAATATTAGAAAAAAGAAACGATCTATATAAAATCTAGAATGTGTTGGTAATATAAAAAAGAAAAGAATGAATCCAGATATAAGAGATATAATCGATGCTACTTTAAAGAATCTTTTATTTTTATTAATATATTCATAATATCTATAAAGAACTATCATTATAATACTTATTATTACAATTATTACATATATTAGTAATAATTTTGGAATAATTAGTAGTAGTAATAATGAATAAATTATATTAAAGAGTAATATAGGTATTTTGGTCTTATTCGGTATGCTACGACTTAAAGTTGCAATTAAAAGTATTATTGGCAAAATTATTAATATTAAAAGTAATTCAGTTAGATAAAAATAAGTAGAACTTAATATAAAAGGTAATATTATTCTAAAAATTTCTAATACCATTGTATTTATCATTATTATCACAATAATATAAGTAAAACTTAAAAATACATATTTTGGCTATATTGCTTTCTATAAAACCCGTTTCACAGTAAAAATAAACTTTATCCAAAGATTTTTATAAAAAATATAAATCCTTACCCTAAGTTAAGAAAAGTAGTTTCTTTTACACTTTCAAAGACTATTAAAGATACGGTTTCTTTTACTCCTTTAATTTCTCTTATCTTATCCAAAACAACTTTTCCTAAACTCTCAACATCTTTTTCTCTAACTTTTGCTATCATATCCCAGTCCCCAGCTATTATATGGACTTCTTGAATTTCTGGCAAGTTTGCAACTTTCTCAGCAACTTCTCTTTGCGTAAAACCAGAAGAAGGATCATATTTTATTAAAATGAAAGCCAAAACATTTTTACCAATAGTTTTAGGATCTAAAATTGCTCTATATTCTTTTATTACTCCTGCTTTTTCTAACCTCTTTATTCTAGTGAAAATTGTTGTTTCTCTCATTTCTACAAGTTGAGAAAGTTCTCTTAACGAAAGTTTGCAATTCTTCTGTAAAAGTGAAAGTAATTGTTTATCTTTTTCATCTATCCTCATAAAAAATTCATATTTTTAAAAAATTTAAGTATTTTATTCAAAATACATTCGAATTTTATGAAATTTATACATGCCATATCTTCTCAATATATAAATTAAATTTTGAAAAATATTCAATTTTTATACCAAATTTAAGTAATTTATTGAATCTTTTTCAACAAATTTTATAAAAAATTTAAGAACTAGGAATATCAATATGAATAAATGGCGGTAGAAGAAATGATATCCCACTTGAAAGAAATGAAACCAATACTTAGGATACAAACTACTATGCTAAGGGAAATGCAATCATTTATGATAGATAGAGGCTTTGTACAATTAATGCCAGTAATAACTTCAAAATTTACAGATCCTTTATCTCCAGATCCAGCATCTAGTGTTGTTTTTACTCCAACATTTGAGTATTATTCGCAAAAATTAATGATAACGCAAAGTATGCTTTTACATAAACAGCTTTCCCTTCTAGCAGCTGATAAAATATTCACTTTTTCGCCAAACGTTAGATTAGAAAGAAGTGAGAAAAGAGAAACAGGAAGGCATGCTTTTGAATTTACACAAATGGACTTTGAGATTGCATATGCAAAGATGAAAGATGTAATGGATTTGGTTGAGGATCTAATAATCCATGTAATCAAAAAAGTTAAAGAAGAATGTAAGGAAGAATTAGATTTTTTAGGTAGAGAATTAAAAGTTCCTTCAAAACCATTCAAAGTTTATAGATATTCGGAAGTTTTAGAAAAATATGGTAGTGACGATGTTTTAAGTGAAAAAGAAAAAGATCCGTTCTGGATTATTGATATAAAAAGGGGATTCTATGATAAGGAAGATGAAGGTCATCCAGGACATTATTTAAACTATGATTTAATTTTGCCAGAAGGATATGGAGAAGTTTTATCCGGAGGAGAAAGAGAATATAAATATGAGAGAATCATAAAGAGAATGAAAGAATTAGAAAAAGTAGGTAAAGATTTTTCATCTTTCGAAAACTATTTAGAGGTTGCTAAAATGGGATTGTTGAAACCAAGTGCTGGAGGAGGAGTTGGTGTTGAAAGATTATTAAGATTCTTAACTGGAAAGAAACATATAAAAGAAGTTCAATTATTCCCAAGAATTCCCGGTGAGGAAGTAGTTTTCTAGATTTTTCTTTAATAAAATTTTTTAGTAAATATTATAGAAAATGAAAGGATTTTAGAAAAATCAAAAAGATAGGAATTGCAATTTATCAAACCAGATAATGAGAAGGTTTATTAAAAGGTAAATTAATTAAAGTATTAAACTTATAGAAAAACTTTTATCTAAAGTAAATACAAAAAGTCTTAATAAAAATTTTTTAAATACTTATTCATTAACCATAAATAATAATCCTAAATTTACATAACCATTATTATCACTAAACAATATAAAAAGATCATCAGCATAATAAAAGTTATAGATTATCTACATAGATGTTTATCTTATATAGCATGTACAACATGCGCGAAGAGAAATAAGATATATTAAAAGATTTATCACATTATATACTATAATGATAAAAGGAAGATATGCTAAAGCGATTATAAACGACATAACAATAGCCACTTTTAAATTTGCATTGGACAGAAAATTATGGGCGATTAAACTTGTTATAAAAATTGTAACTGCTGCAGATTCTAAAATATGATTTACAGATACAGAAGAATATGAAAATAAGGTGATAAATATAGATATTATTCCTGAAATCCCGAATAAAAAGAAATCTCCCAAATTCTTGAAAATGACATATTCGAATTAAAATAACGTTTAGTAAGTGAAAGAATAAGTTTTGAAAGTATGTATGAATATACGATCAGACCTATAGGAGGCAACGATAGTATTAAAAATAATATTAAGGTTTCGATAGTTTTTAATATTATTATGCTTGGATCACCCATTTTATAATATTATTATCCCAACATATAAAAACATATTTTGGTGATTATAAAAGTATTATTTTTGTTGTAATTGAAATATTTATCCTTTGAAGAAATTTTCATCAAAAATAGTTTTACAATATTAATAGTGTTTATCTATATTCGTTGAATAAAATTGCTTATGAAAAATTATTAATATTTTTATAAGTAATAATAAAATTTATTTTCCAGAAAGGATATCCATTAATTCTCTAAATCCTTCTAATTCTTCTTTAGAAATTCTATATAATTCAGCAACTGCTAAATCAATTTCATCTTCAACCTTTTTAAGTTCTTCCTTTGCATTAATATTTTTGCAATAATCGGGTTTGTTATTAGAATATATACATTTTGCTAATTCATGAGCTTTTTTAGATAGATCTGCAATTTTCTTATGTAAATTATTATTAGGGTCGAATTTAGGTATCTTAATATTATCTATAATATGAGTTTCTTGTCTTAACTCATATGTATATGATGCTATAATTGAACGAGCAATAATTGAATTTAAGATACCAGCAATGTAATATGCTTCCTCATTAGTTTTAGTATCTGTTAATATTGTTGAATCATCAGATAACACGGATTTTCCGTCAATAGGTTCAACAACTGAACAGGAAAAACTTGCTGCTTTACCACTAATAGCTCCAGAAATTCTCTTCCATACTACTTTATAAGGCGCTAGAGAAGCTTTAACGTTGTTCATAACATAATAAAATGGTACAGTCATTTTCTCAGCTTTATCGAATGGATACTTTTTATAAGGTGCCATTTTTTGTTTGAGGAATCCTCCGCTTCTATTTATTAAATCATTAAAGAATTGATAGAAATACTGATATGTATAAGGATATTTCATTTTCATTATATGATGAGGAATAGGATCTCCTTCTATATCATGTGGCAATATTATATATCTATCTTTAAACTCTACGTACCATTTTTTTACATCTCTACCTCTAATTAATGGATAAACAAGATCTGGTTCAACTATAGCCTCAACTTGTTTAACTTTCTTTTTTTGTCCACTTTCTGGGGGGTTTGTAATAATTAATAAGCCTTCTGGTGTTCTTCCTAATACCTTGATATAATAAACCTGATTAAGGACGGTACTAATGCCTATATATGCTTTATAATATTGGTTTCCACTTATTACTTTTCTAATTACATTTATAATATTAGGCATAACTTGCATCCATGGTGATGATGGATCATTAGGAATTAAAGGCATCATTGCTATTTCATAATGTTTTGTTATTTTGAGAACATCTTCTAAAGACGTATCAGGATCAACTTTCTTTCCATTCCATACAATATGTTTAATGCCATTTATATTTTCTTTCTGTACTTCTTTAATAATTGTACACTCATTCATATTATTTAATTCGCATACTTTTTCAACAACAATAGCTCCAGTTCTATTTGTTGCACCTTCAAATGGCGCTAATGTTACTAAATCATGAATAACATGTATTTTTGTGTTTTTAGCTAAGAATTCTCTAAAACCAGCGCCAGCCTGTGTTTTAAATACGGTGAATGTTAATACAAATCCTAATTTTCCACCTACTTTTAAATATAAATCAAAACATCTTGCTAAGAATAACATAGATAAGTCTCTATGAAATCCTCCAATGCTTATTGTCTTTGTTAATCCATATTTTTTCCAAAGTTCTTTACTAGACTCCCTATATTGTTCTGGTAAATTTTCCCAACTTATCCATGGTGGATTACCAATTACATAATCAAATTTACCTTTTAATATTGGAGCAAATGCATTTCTAATTATAGCTATCCATACATCATCTTTTTCTTGTCGTCTAAGATCAAGTAATTTTTTATAAAGATCAATTAAACTCTTTTTCTCTGAAGAATTTAAATTATATGGTGAAATTCTAAATTCAAATTCTTTAGGTGTATATCCATTTTCTAAACACATTTTTACGTCATCTAATATTTTTCTTAAAAGATTCGTATTTTGTGCAATATTAACAGGTATTTTAAATTCGCCAACTGCAGTTCTTAATATATAATACTTTTCAGTAATTTCTGCTTTTGTTTCAATCATTATAGAATCTGCTAAATAAATTGGAATTTCAATACTTCCTAATCTACTTTGTTGTAATAGATTCACAATGGTTAATAAATAATTTGTTCTTGCGGTTAAGACTGCTAATGGATTTAAATCATAACCAACAACATTTTCAAGTATGTATTTAGCTAATGTATCTGTTAAGAAATGTTCATTAGCATATCTTATTAATCTACTAATATAAAGTATAAGAAAAGTACCCGATCCGCATGCAGGATCTAAAACTCTAATTTCTAAAGGTTTTAATGGATCTTCTTTTCCCATATTTTCCAAATTTTCATAACTTAATCCAACTTCATTAATTATTAATTCTGCTAGCCAATCAGGTGTATAATATTCACCTAAACTATGCCTAATATCTCTTGGAACAATATTTTGATATAAGTCTTTTAATAAATCTCGAGCATATTCTGGTTCTAATTGTGGAGTTGCTATTTCATAATCTGAAAGTCTTCTAGCAACTTCAGCAATAAAATCACCTAATTCTTGATCTATTTCTTCGACATACCATGAAAAATAATCTCCTTCTAAAAAGTTTTCAATACCCAATAATTTTTTAAATATACCTCCGCTTTCTAATTCTTTTAATATGTTTTTTAAACCTTCAATGCCTTTAGATGTATAAGCATCATCAAGCTCGACAACATAAGATTTAAGAAATCTACCACTTCCATGTAAGTAAGCTATTTCAGCAGCAATTAATTTCATTATCAATGCATAATATGTATGTATTGCAAAAATAAGAATATCATAATTAATATTAGATTTTTCAAATCCATATTCTTCCGCTAATTCTTTTAGTTCTTTAAGTTTTTCAGGATCATAACCTGTAGCTTGTTTAAATAATCTCATCCAATCTTCAAATAATATTTTTGTTTTTTCATTCTTTGTATTTAACAATTTTTTATAAAGTATTTTTATCATCCTTTTAGATATCTGAGAATTCATACCGAAATCTTTAATAAGCTCTTCAGCACTTAAAATTTTCCTTCTTAAACCTCTTAAAGCTTCTATTAATGTTATAATAGATTCTCTTCTAATTTCATAGGGTCCTCTTAATCTCCATCTATCTTCTCTTTTATTATATCTAACAAAAGCAATTTTATCGCTAATAATTATACCTAAAAATTTATCATAATTACTTTTGTCTCTAGCTTCACTAATTATATATTTAATAACTTGTTCTTTTGCTTTTTGAATATCAGAATCTGTCGATAATTTACCAGGAGCTTTATATTCAATAATAACATGTCCATATAATGCATCAATTCTCTTTCCAGAAGCTAAGGTATATTCATATTTACCTTCAAAAGGTATATTTAATGGTTTTAATATTTTTTCTTCAATACAATTTGATACTCTAATTCTCAAATCTTCTTCTGTACGTGCTTGAAGAATCCCATTTCTAATACATACTACTATATCATCAATATCTAATTGATTTAGAGAATTATTATTAGAAGGCATAATATTATAATTTATAAATGATTTATGAATTTTACTTTTGGCTTAATATGATATGAGTAAGGTGATTATATTATTTTATCTAATTGGATTTTTCTTAAATAATATGTAATAAAGCGATAATGGAGAAAATCTCATTAATAAGATAATATTGAAAATTTTTTTAATACATGCTATATTAATAAAATTTTATTAAAATTCATAATAATGGTAAAATGTCCTTTTTGTAATTCTGATGATTTAACATTAATTAGTTCATGGAAATATTGGAAGTTTGATGTATATAGATATAAATGTAATAAATGTGGAAATAAGTTTAATTATTATAAAGGAAAAAACACAGAATTTTATATACCAAAACCAAAAGGTCAAGAAATAAAGAAAATAGAAGATAAAGAGTTTAATTATGGTCATGAAGAAG
>Ga0209739_100875_pt1 | contig 11123 bp, 10 predicted proteins | sample JossMetagenome_2_FD_184729 | JGI IMG/M metagenome (GOLD analysis project Ga0209739, IMG submission 184729) | Hot spring sediment microbial communities from Joseph's Coat, Yellowstone National Park, USA - JC3_ASED (SPAdes) (version 3) | ecosystem: Environmental > Aquatic > Thermal springs > Hot...
ACCTAGTGGAGAAAGACGAGGTGAAGATGGCTAGGAAGATAGCGCCTGTTGTGCTTAAACGCGTCTCCATCAAGGACTACTACGGCGAGTCTGTGGCCGACAGCGTGTTGAGAGACCGCGAAAACAGGAAGGCTGTAGACCAGCTTGTATACCGCCTGAAGGTGGCATGATCTACGCCCACGCAGACGCCGTCCTCAAGTCGCGTTGTGTCCTTAGGAAAGAGGGCGTCATAGTGGACAGAGGCGTGAGGACGGACGTATGCATCACAGAAGACCTCATGTACGTCGTCATAGACCCAGAGCTCCCAGACGACCTACAGACGGCGTTGCTGTTGATTATGTTCCGGGGGGCAGTTCCCCCAGACGAGAGAGAGTACCCCAAGCTGGTAAAATCAGTAGCCGAAGGCCTCAGAGATAAGGCCATCTGGTCTCTCTACAGAGAATACAGAGATGTGGTCCACTACCTCCTGGACAGGTGGTCTGGGGCTAGGGAGTACATGGGCTACGGGGCGCTTGAGGTGTTGATGCGAGACCCCATGCTCACCGAGATCGTCATCCCCCAGCCCGTGGCGCCCGCCGCCAAATACACCTACATACCCAAGAACCTAAAGGAGCAGCTGGACTACATCAAGTTCCAGATGGTGGAGCTGGGGCGATATAGACGCGTCGTGGCGGTGAGGAACGAGCTCCGCCTGCCCACAAACGTCGTCATCCCAGAGCCGCTTATGTATGTGGTGGTTAAGCAGTTGTTGCCGTCGTTGACCATGGACAGGCCTATGCTTACGCGAGAGGACCAGATCTACAAGGCTAGAATAGCCGCAGACCTCCTCGAGTTCAATGTGAACATAAGAAAGGCGTCGGCGTACCCCAAGCCCTCAAGGTCGTTGTTAAGGCCGTATCTGGCGAAGCCTAAACATGTCGGCGAGGCTAAGGCTGAGCCGTACAGCCCAGAGGGGCTTGAAGTCCTTGCCTTCGCCTCTCTTGTCATCGAGACGCGGGGCTCCGTGGTGTTTTCAGGAGGCATGGGCACGGGCAAGACCACACAACTGAATCAGTTGCTCTACCTCACCCCGCCTTGGTTTCAAGTGGTGGTGGTGGAGCGGGGCGCCCGGGAGATCTGGGCCCCTCTTGAGGGGCAGATGCTCCATCTCTCCGTCCCCTCTGAGGACAAGCTGTGGATGGCTCTGGACCAAGCTCTGCGCTACGGCACTATGCACACGCTGGTGGCGCTGGCGGAGGCGAGGACGCCGCAGGAGCTTAGGACGCTTGTGAACTACAAGCTGACGGGACATGGGGCTCTTACGACGATGCACGCCGACACCGTCGGCGACGCTGTTCTGCGCATTAAAGAGGCCGAGGCGCCGCCGGAGGGGCTGGACGGGACTCTTGTAATTCAGCTCTCCGCCGTGGGAGGGACGCGCTTCGTCAAGGAGGTGAAGGCGGTGGTAGCCAAAGGCAGAGAGGTCGACGTGGCCGAGCCTTCTGAGCTTGCGGCTAGAGTTGCGTCTTATGTGAGAGACATGTACGACAACGACTTGAAGAAAGAGCTTTCTCTGAGGATGGAGGCGTTGATAAAGGCCTCGGAGGTGGAGGACCCGGCGGCCGCCAGGAGGACGGCCGTAGAGACGGTCTGGCAGGGTCGGCTGGACTTTAGAGAGTACCTCTACGAAGAGGCCAGGCGCTTTGGGTACATTTAAGGTTTTTTCGGGTGGTATAAATCGCCGTCTATGTTGAAGAAGAAGTCGCTTGCAGAGGTGTTAGAACAAGACGGAGAGGTCGGCGGCGGGAGGAGACCCGACGCTGGGCGGGAGAGCTGGCAAGACTGCCTCGTCAAGGCGCTTGTGGAGATGCCGTCTGAAGTGGCGGAGAAGGTGATACCGTCGCTTCCTAAGGAGGTTTTAGTAAAGGCGCTTCAAAGCAGAGACGACCCCTACGTGAAACTTGCCTTGAAGCTCCTCGGGCTGAGCCCATGAGCAGGCTGGAAAAGCTGGCCCTTAGACACGGCTTCACTCTATCCACGGCGAGGTGGCTCGAGGAGTTGGCAAAAGAGCTGGGAGTCGGCGAGAAGAAGCTCCTCAAGGCTGTGGTGAAGTTGGCGAAACACGGCATATGGCTAGAGGCCGAGGATTGGCGGTTCGCGGCGCGGCACATCGACCTCTCGCGGCATCTAGACATGGCCGTGGACTACGTCATAAAGCGCGTGGCGGCCGGCGCCTTCCCAGCCGAGGCCGTGAAGGAGATACCTGCCGCCGTCGAAAAAGCCGGAAAGCTGGCCCACATAAGAGAAGTCTTAAACAACTGGATCTAACGCAGTTTAAAACAGCGTCTTTAGCCGCCGAGGCGGAGGCTGGCTAGACGTGGGTGAGGCCGGCCGCGGTCTAAGACGACGTTTCCTCGGCCCTCGGCGGCTGGCAGGATTTTTCCCCTCGTCTCCTTTCCTCCGGCATGAGGAGGGAGGATTTCTACATATCGGCGGCGCCTATATTCGCCACATATATCGGCGTGACGTCGGGCAACGAGGCGCTTAAACACGCCTCCTTCAACACGGCTGAGCTGGACGAGACCGAGTCTAGGAGGCTCTTCGTGGCGTCGCTCATGCCCACCCCCTCCACCCAGTTCATCGAAGACAAAGACGAGACAGCTAGGCAGTTCGGCTACGCCCTTGCGCAGGAGGAAGCTGGCGTGGAGAGGCAGGTTCTTGTCCACTCCTTCCTGGAGAGCATGAAGGCCGTGGCGGTGGCTAAGACAGAGACAAAGGCAAAGATGTACGAATCAATCAACTCGTCGCTTGGGTCGCTGTTTCTGCTACCCCTGTTCCTCCTCTTCCTATGGGCCATCGGGATCTTCGACGCAGACCCCACCCTCCTCTTAGGCATCGTCTTCGGCATGACTGGCGGCTTGGCGGCGGTGGCGCTTATGTCGTCGCCGATGGACGTAAACATACTGCGCACCTACGAGTGGTCCATCCCGCTGGGTCTGGCCGCTGGCGCCGTGGCAGGCTTGTTCTATCCACCGGCGGCCTTCATCGCCTTCGGCGCCGTTGCCTACCTCTGGCTGTACTTCAAGGACAGGCTGTGGTGGTTCGGCATTAGGCGGGAGGTTCCGCCGATGTTGAGGTCGGTTGCGGCGATGCTTAAGGAGGGCGCCCCGCCCGACTTAATCATCGGCCGCCTCATTGGGCGGTACAGGGTGGCCGCCAAAATCGCCTACGGCTACTTCATACCCTCTAAATACTTCGTCTTGGCCAAGGCCATGTACCGCGCCATAGTGGAGGCCGGAGGCGTCGCCGCCGTCAAGGCCGTGGAGTACATACAGACCATAATCGACATAGAGTCATCCACAATTAAGAAGATGGTTAGGCAGGCCGCGGCCTACTTCACCTTGTTTATAGTTGCGGTGGTGATAGTGGCCTTCGCCATCTCCTCAGCCGCGCAGCAACTGTCGTCGGCTGAGCTCGGCTACATGCCCCTCCTCGCCCCGCCGCCGTATGAGGAGGTCAGAACCATCCTCGCCACAGCCATGTCTCTAATAGCCGCAAGCTACATCACGATATTCATGGCCCCCGAGGGGATACACAAGTCCGCCCTCCTAGGAGGCATCGCAGGCGTAGCCCTACAGCTGGTTTTACTGACTCTGCTGTGACGGCGGACGTAGGGTTTTTCCGGTCGGTTGTTCATCGACTCATGCCCAAAAACAAAACCAAAATGAGAGGCCTAACAACAGTTGAGGCGTTGCTAATCGCCGCAGCGTTCATAATAGTGGGCGTGATAGGTCTGCTCACGTTCCAAGGCATGGGCAAGTCCGCGGCCGAAAGCCTCAGAGCCAACGCCATAGCCACAGCCGACAGGGCGGGCTTCGACGTCACCGTGGAGGTGCTGAACGGGCGTCTGAGCGGCGTAATGCTGGCCTACGCCCAGTCTGGACAGAACTTGGGTAGCCCAATCTCTGGCACGTGTACAGTGGCCCGGGGCGGAAGCGTTCAGACTGGCATCTCGTCCAAAAGCATAAACCCGCCAGTGTCGGCTGGCCAGTCAATCACCTGCAGATTCCCTGCAACTCTAGCATCTGGTACGCAGTATACCTACGTCATATACGCCGTGGATGCCTCAAGCGGCAAGACGGTACAAATCGCCAAGGGGGTAGTTACGGCAGGCATATCGTAAGAAAAACGCCCTTTTTCCCCTACCCCTTTTCTCACCGGTAAGGTTTTTCCTTGTGTATTTGCGGGAGGGGTATGTCGAAAGCGAAGTGGGCTTGGGTAACATCTCTGTTGCTGGCGGCCTATGCGTTGGCGTATGTGAGCTGGGTTCCGCCGCATGCGGTGTTGACGCAGGCGTATCCCATGAACGCCACCCACTTCACCACGTACGTAAACAACACGACGGTCTACATAGTGCAGGCGAACCTGTCCTTCTACGGCTCTCCAGCCGAGACGCAGGCAGTTATGCAGTACCTCTACTCCCAGTGCCAGCACATGGCCGTAGACGTACTCAACGCCACGCAGATCTCCGAGGGCGAGCAACTCTGGCTCGCCGACGTGTACTGCTCCTCAGACGGCTCCATGTGGCTTTGGCTGAGGTGGCTTCCGCTCCGCTTCACAGCATACAGCGGCTACGTCCAGTTCGCCAACGCCACCAATGCGACTGTAATCACGCCTGTGGGCACTTTCACAAACTACATCCCCGCCGGGTGGTACCTAGACCCCGCGACTAAGGCCGTCTTCAAGATGCCGGGCGCCAACATAACCCTCTTGGCATACGTCGACCGCCTTTCGGCGCAGATCAAGGCCCTCAAGGCTGAGCTGGACAAGAGCAGGGCCGATGCGAACCAAACCGCCTCTCTGGCGGCCAAGCTGGAGGCCCAAGCGGCGCGGCTGGAGACGCAGAGACGCGCCCTTGAGGAGGCCCTGCGGCAGAGGGAGTCCGAGGTCGCCGCGCTCCAGGCCAACCTACGCGCCGCCCAGGCGGAGAACGAGCGGCTTAGGGCGCAGCTGGCCCAGCTCAGGGCTGAAAACGACCAGCTCAGGACAAAGCTCGCCTCTATGAACCAGACCTTGGCCAGCTTAAACGACCAGCTGACGTCCCTAAAGACGCAGCTGGAGACCCGGGTGTCGGGCGGCGAGGAGGGGCCCAACCCCTTGATCTACGTACTGCCAATTGCGCTGGCCGTCGTAGCCGCCGCCTTCTTCATATACAGGCAGAAGAAGGCAGAAGAGTAGGGACACAACAATTCAATTCTTTTTTAACCCCCCAAACTCTTTCAACATGACAGTTCCAAAAACAGCCTTGGTGGCGGCGCTACTGCTGGCCGCCGCGGCGGCGGCGGCTCCATGGCCGTCTTCAACGTTGATCAGCACAGGCCCCTACGACGTCAGACCGGGCACTAGCTTTCAGTATTATCTGCTGTGGTTTCCGCCGCATGCCGTGCCTATGAACTTGACGTTTCTCAACGTGACGTGGTTCAGGCCTGAGGCCATATGGTTCAAAGGCACGTACCCAGTACATATCTGCGACAGTGGGTGCAGATACGTGCCAGCTACCATCTACGTCGTCCAGGACGGCGTGAGGGTGGTCGATCCCTCCAAGACTCCGCTGGGCATCCTCGTCGCCGACTTCGTCGGGCGCCACATCCGGGAGATATGTAGGCAAGGCACCGCCATGGTCGCCCCCAACAAGATAATCGAGCTGAGCCCCACCACCCAGATATGGATCTCCGACGTCTACTGCCTACATGGCAACAACTGGTTCTGGCTGAGGCTACTGCCATACATACTCCGAGAAGAATTAACAGTCGAGGGGGTAGAAGCTGTCAACTTCACAGACACGAGTGTGTATGTAGACGTGCCAGCGGCGCCTCCCGGGGACTACGTCATCCCCGGAGGCTGGTATCTAGACCCGGCGACGAGGAGGGTCTTCAGAATTCCGAACGACACGGCTGTCATGGCGGAGCTCCAGAGACTCAGGATGAGGATATCCGACCTGGAGGCGGAGCTGGCGAACAAGACAGCCCAGCTGGCTCAGCTCAACGCCACGGCGGCCCAGCTCAACTCGACAATCGCCCAGCTCAATGTAGCTCTTGCTAAGGCGAGGGGCGAGGCGGCTCGGCTTGCGGCGGAGAACCAGAAACTGAAGGCCCAGCTGGAGACACTCAACGTTACGCGCATCAAGCTTGAGGGGGGAGGTCGATGCCTACAAGTCTCAGCTGGAGACCCTCCGCACCTCCGTGGTGACTCAACTTGCCCAGCTCACGGCCGAAAACCAGGCGCTGAAGGCGCAGATAGCCTCTATGAACGAGACTCTCGCCAAGCTAAACGAGACATATGCCTCCCAGACATCCCAGCTACAGTCTCAGATTGAGACTTGGACGCGCGCCGCCTGGATAGGCGCCGCTTTGGGCGCAACCGCCGGGGCCGCCGCCACGGCCTTAGTGTTTAGAAGGAGAAAGTAGTCCAAAGGTTTTTTCCTTCCCCTCTCTCTTTCCTCTCCGTGGAGGACTTCATAGCGGCAACGGTCTTCATAACCGCCCTCGCGGCGCTGTTCGTAATGGCAGTGGCGACGCTTAAGCCGTTCCTCCCCTCGAAGGTAGTTGAGGTGCCAGCGGCGCCCGGAAAGGATGTACCGACTATACGGATCTATGTCTACAACGACACGAATCGTCTCTACGCGGTGGAGTACGCAGGGAACGACGTAGAGGCCTTTAGAAGGGTGATGGGGGTGCCTGGCTCCCTCGCCGCAGTCTTCACGGTCTACCCCGGCGGCTACAACTGCACGAGGTATACGCGAGCCCCGGTGAAGATTGGGCCGGATCCCTACACTGGTTTGTGGTGCCCGCCGCCGTTTGATACAAAGGTGGAGAGGGGATGCGTCCCCGTGGGGCTTACCTCCAGAGGCAGATGGCTCCTCGTCCAGTACAGCTGTTCTGGGATGTCATGATCGCCTTCAGAGACATCCTCATATTCGCAGGGCTTGCGACCCTCGCCGCCGCCGTAATAGCTTCGCTGTTCCCCGTGGGGGAGGGAGCCTCGCCAGTGCCCGCTTGTTCTGACTGCGCCTTCAAGCTTACGGGCGGATACTGGATACAGCAGTACAGCGACTATGCCTCTCTCTACCTCGGCACAAGGGAGGTGGCGAGGTATGGATGGGCCTACAGAGCTGATGAAGGAAGACCGCTGAGGATAGGGGAGAACGTCACGTGTGGCTCAGCTATGTACCTCTGGGTGTTCGGCGGTGTGGCGTACGTGTCGTGCGACGGCTCGCCGCCGAGATTCGGCCGCGACGTTTTAGGGCCGAAACTGCCTTTTGTCGACGGTTGACATGTGGTCGCTGGCGTACGGCTTGATGGCTCTCGCCGTCGTTGCCTTTGTGGTGCTTTACGCCGTGGTGCATGCGCCGAATTTCAAGACTGTGAACTTGGCAGACCAGTTGTACGGCGCCAAGAAGTGGATAGCCGAATACCTCCCCTCGTTTCCGAGGGTGGACGTTGCGTCGCGTTTCCGCATCTTTGTCAATGTGGTGAGAGTGGTGAGGGCCAACGCCACGGCGTACGACTATGTCGCAAGGCAGTGGGTGGTGTTCCCGGTGTATCTGCCGGTGGGGTACAGGCTTGAGAGAGCTGGGGAGAATGTAGTTTACCAAATCTATCTAAATGTGACGAGATGTAGAAACGCAACGCTTTCTCGGGGCGAGCCTGCCGTGCTCTACGAGATTGAACTTAGACATTCTCTCGACCCACTGCCGTGGCTTGACGTCTACGCCGCAGTGCCGCGGAACGTCACCCAGTACTACAGCTGGCTTTACGGCTACTACACGGCGTGGCGCAGGCCGCCCGTTGTGGGTTTGTCCTCCAGGTTAGGCGCAGATGAAGCGTTTATGGAGCTCGTCAAGGCCGAGCACGTCCTCGTTTACAACGCCACCAGCGACACAGCCAAGCTGTACGTCGCCGCGCCGGCGGCGGCGCTTTATGTCCTGCTCGTGGACTACCCATTAAAACTACCACTTACCTGTCCAGAACAGATCGCTTCTGCATCATCCGAGTCACAAAGAAGCGGCGTAATTGGTCCTCCCCCACCACGTTAAGGTTTTTCCATAGGCGGTCATCCTTTTTCCCATGCGGCGCCTAATCCTAGTCCTAGCATTGACGGCGCTTGTGTGGGCGCAGATCACCGTCGAAAACGTGCAGTGCACAAAGACATGGGGAGGCAACGTGTACACAACCCAAAGCGTTTCTATTTCGTTCAGCTTCGGCGCGGTTGGCCCGCTAGGCGCCGACGCGCTCGGCCGATTTTATGCCTTCTTTACAGATACCCCGAAGGTCACGGTTTGGGATACGCCGTTTTACAACGCCACGCGGATATACATGGCACAGCACGTATTTAGCGGAGAGTGGGACAGAAACCTAAGCTACAGTGTCACGGTGGAGCACTGGAAGCCGGAGCCGTGGACGCTGACGCAGTACGAGTGCACCGCCAAGCTTAGATACGGGAATTGGACGTGGACTGAAATAAATTATTACTGGCTGGTCAACGCCACGCCGCCCCGCGAGATCTCCACCATCACGTTTACAGTCACCTCCGACGCGGTCTCACACTCAGAAACCAAAACTCTATACGTCTCTCTGAGACCGGATAAACGCGGCTACAAGCCACTCTGTACGCATCTGCCGACCACGTCTACGTGGCCAAGTTGCACGCCTTTCGAGGGCGGGAACAAGGTGACGCGGGCGTCGTCTCCAGAACTTTGGAGAGCTCTTATGATAAACGGGAAGAGGTCAGGCGACAAGATCGCGGGATATGGAGTAGAGGCCGAGGTGCCCTCTCCGCTGTATTACACAGACAAGCGGCTCTATGGAGACTACCCCGTAGACACTGCCGTCGTGTCTACAGACGAGGCGGGCTCGTGGAGCATATATGACGTACCGTCGGGGGGTTTATCATTTGGGACGTGGATTAAGGTTGACGTGCTTGCCGTCCCCACCAGGTGGGGGTATGTGGAAGCCAGACCGCCGAAGTCGGTGCCGCTGTACATATCTCGTGTTGTCGGAGTTTCCAGCACCAACGTGAGGTCTCCCGAGGGGTTTATCATGAGCCAGGTGGGCAACGCCACGTGGGTTGGCGATAGGTGGGTGTGGAACTGGACGCTTGCGGCAGTCGCCTACAAGACGCCGTTTGTCCTAACGCCGTATGTCGCGTTGGCGCTGGATCCGCTCGCGTCGCTGGGAGGGGGCGGAGTCGCGCTGATAGGCAGAACGCCCGTCGAAGTTCACATGCCTCTGGGCTCTGTCGCGTCTCTCTACGCCGCCGTGTTGTGGCGTTTCGACGCACGCGGCGTCTGGATAAACTCCTACCCAGGTACGTATCTACGCGCCGTAGACCAAGAAGGGAGACTTCTGGCAGACCACTACGAAGAAGCCGGCGGAAAGGCTAAGCTGAGATACGACGCTCAGAAAAGAGACAGGCCTATAGCAGGCATCAAGTGGTCGGGCTTCGCCGTAGCCGTAGATGACAGATTTAGAGCCGTAACAACGGCTTGGTACGCGCCGCCAGACCCCTGCAGACAGTGGCCGAGCCAGCTCCTTCACTGCACCTACTCACAACACGTCGTTACCAAGGTAAACGGAACGTGGACGGGCTACTCACGCATAGGCAAGCCGGGACGGCAGTGGCCTGTGAATAGAGTACCGCTGGTGGACTGGATGGTAGTTAATCATTATGGCCCGTGTGGGGGCTTTAAAGACTTCATGAACATCGTCGCCCGCGACCCAGTGCTCTACTACTGGTATCAATACCACCTCAAGCTCTGGGCGTTTAATCCTCAGACCGGCGACTGGGATATAGAGGTTGACTGCATTACTGAGGTGCCTCATTACGTGTCAATGCTGGGGTCTATATATGGAGGTCCGGACTACAGAAACACCACTAAGACTGACTTCATACAGCTTTACCACCAAACCGCGCAGGGGGGCTTCTACAACTATGTGCTTGACGTGGTGAACGGGGACGGTAGGCCGCCCGGCTTTACCGACGCCCTGCCTCTTGGCGTGGCTTCTATGGTGTCTAACTCCACATCTTGGGCTTTGTACATAGTGCCGACTACGGTGTGTAACTCGTTGATATGTGCTGACTTTAGGCCGGCGCTTTGGGGCCCGGCGCCTGGCCCTGCCGTCGACTTGGCGTTGCCGGGCGCCGGCTACTCGTTCCTCTTGGTGTACCTAGGCGAGCCCAAGGACTCGACGGTTAGGATTTACGTGGAGATGGGATACGTGGTGAGCAGAGGCAGAAGCGGCGTGGAGTACAGATGGGTTAGGAGCTACAAGCTCCACGAAGTTACGAAGAGGTGGGACTTCCTCGACGCAGTCTACATAGGGCCCGGCTGGCACCGCAACTACACGCCGCTTCCGCCTTGTCAGCCGCTTTATGTAGATGCCGGCGGGGTTTACGTCACGCCGGCGAACTGGACCGGGCCTATACAAGTGGTCGTGGAGGACGACAAGGGACATCACCACTTCGTCTTCTTTGTATCCAACGACGTCTCGTACAGAATCAAGACCATGACAGAGGTGCCGCCGTTCCTCAAGACTCCACGTCTCAACCTCACAATATTCTTCTACCTCAGCGGCGTTCCGTACTTCCACGGCGTGAACGCCTTCGGCGAGGGGGGAAGACAGACGCAGTTCTCGTGCATACCTGCGTCCGTGAAGGCGAGGTCGCTGTTAGGAGAGGCGGACTACGTGTCGCAACTTTCAGCCACCATGGACTACTGGGGTGAGGCTGAGCTGTGGGCAAGGCTCAATTTTATGAGCAACTTCACCAAACCAAGAATTGAGCTGGTCGACCCCCTCAAAGGCCTCGTGAAGATTTCGGCGGACGGCTCCGTGGCTGGCTTCGCCTTCTACGCCCAGCGCGACGGGGCGTGGGTCAAGATAGGTGAGGCCGGCGGAAGATGCATCTTAGTCAACGCCTCCAGGGTATTCCCCTGGGATCCAATCCTCGTCCTGCCACTTGTGGGTCAAGAATTGGCCGCGAGGCCTGGCGATATGGTCACGATCTGGCGCCCCGAGACTGCACTTTTGTTCAAGACCTGGGCCGACCTGGTGGGCTACCCCAAGGGCGCCAAAAGCGTCTTGGTC
>Ga0209739_100881_pt1 | contig 11084 bp, 7 predicted proteins | sample JossMetagenome_2_FD_184729 | JGI IMG/M metagenome (GOLD analysis project Ga0209739, IMG submission 184729) | Hot spring sediment microbial communities from Joseph's Coat, Yellowstone National Park, USA - JC3_ASED (SPAdes) (version 3) | ecosystem: Environmental > Aquatic > Thermal springs > Hot...
TTAAGGAGGACTACGAGAGGAACATAATGAGGCTCTCCTACTCGTTGGTGGAGTCTCACACGGTACTTAACACCGTGACGAAGGCTTGGTACTATTATGACGGAAGGTGGCTGCCCGGGGTGATAGGTTACGCCAAGTTCTTCCTAAGAAAAGGGATCAGCGAGCGCGATAAGGACGCTGTAAGGAAGATGCTGCAAGACGCCATAGAGATGGGCGTGGGGTCCGGCAGGGCCGCGGGCTTCGGCTTCGTGAAGCTGAAGTTCGATGTTACTAACCCGTCATAATGCGCCGCTCCTTCATAATACGCCGACTAGTGAGTTGGCGTCACTTGCATAGTTAGCCTCATAGTTAGCCTATTAGTTTTAGGTCACATAAAGCAAGTCTAAGGGCGGATCTTAACCTGCTGAGCGGGGGTTAGCGTAATAGTCTCCGAACCTTTCCACGTACTTTTTCATCTGAAATGTCATATGAGACTACAACGTACATGTTCTCCACGCACATTTATAAGGTTAAAGCATTTAAGTAACATGTTCCAGCCTTGAAGAGGAGATTGCTTCTAATCCACGTTCGCAAGAGGTCCAAAACATGGAGTAAAGGCAATACATTCAAAAAGGCTCAGATCAAAGTCTAATTAATTTTGCATACATATTATTATTTTCTTTCCCTTCGACAGGCTCCCTGCCTCCCCGCTTCCTTAACTTAAATGGGCCCCTAGGTGAGCCAGGGCGCCGCCTGGGCCGTAGACTTATAACCACGTGCGGAGGCGACGTGGAGGTGGGGCGCGAGGGTCAGTTGCAACGCAAAGAAACTAAAACTTGAACTTGTCGCAGGCCGACGCAGTGAGCCAGAGTTGCAACGCAAAGAAACTAAAACATCAGCGCGGCCAGGTTGTCCATGCCATTAATGACGTTGCAACGCAAAGAAACTAAAACAACAACTACCAACAGTGTTGTGCAAGCCTTGCCGTCGAGCCCTTGTTGCAGGCTATTAGAGCTGCTAAGGTGTCAGCAATAGACTGGTGAGGGCGTTATGTAAAACCTCTGTTACCAGCCAGCTTTTGGTCGTCCGCTGATTAAAAGCCACCCTGGCTTAGGAGGGCCAGAGCCTGTCAGGGCGTCGGCAGTTCTCTCCTACACAGAACTGCTGCGGAATTGGCAGGGGGCTGGCAGCGACGGCACGCAGGGAGGGCTATGGCTCTGACAGGCTGCTAGGCCCTACAGAGGCCCAGCAACGCTAGGGCGCCCGGGCCTCATCAGTTAGATCCTGCAAACCCTGCTCGTTAACTCCCCAGTTTACAAGGACTTAGGCCTCCGGCAGCTCGAGGCCATAGGACCTTGAGGCTGAGAGGCGCGATGACTAGATAGTCGCTGTAGCAGGCTTAACAGCCATGAGTTTGACGCGCTGACAGCTACGAAGCTCCTGGCCTGCCTCAGGGATCCATAAGCTTATCGCCACAGAGGGGCGATGGAGGTCGCGACGACACGCCTTGAAGCACGTTTTAGGGCCGCTGAAGCGGTTACATGTCCTTGTACGTTGACTTGCCCTCCCTGATCGACTGAGGTAAAGCCCTGCCCAGGGTCGTCGTAATACACACTAAGAGGGCAATAGCTTCAAGGCCCCTCAGGCCCGGCTGAAAACGCTTTAGGGCTAGGCTCACAGGCAGTGAACAGGGCACGGCTTGGTCAAGTGCCCTTACTGCGGCTACGAGGGCGAGTTCAGGGTTCTCAAGACGTGGCGCTTCAGGTTCTACAACGTTAGCAGGATGGAGTGCCCAAGGTGCCACGGGGTCTTCAACTACTACCGGGGCGTGAGCCCCAAGGGGAAGAGGTCGGAGTTCGTGATAAGGGTCAGGCCGAGGCCGAAGGCCAAGGCCCCTCAGCCCTGACGCCCTGCCTAAACCCTTGAGGACCTTAAAACAACATCAACTCCCCGGTTAACGCTAAGCCTTGATCGACGGCTATAAGAGTCAATGACCATAGGACGGCAAAAGTAAATATCAACAGGACTCGTGTCCGCTTCCAACATCTCTTATCATGAAACGCTATTAGCAATAAGGCCTCAGGAAGACGGCGCACTATAATCTTACTGTGCCACGAAAACGCTTTAAGGTAAATCCATTAACGACAAGCTAAGGGGAAGATCGCTTAGTCAAGCGTCCCCTGCCGTGGCTCAGAGGACTTAACGCCAATAAGACCTGGGGTTAGGTTTTATGAGGTAACAGGGTGTAGGTGTAGCAAATGCTGGAAAATCCCAACACTATCAGTAACATCACGAGTAGGGGCAAGCTCGATTCTAAAACTTCTACAACAGGATTAAGCCTAAGCTTCTCTCAACCCGCTATGGCTCTTTCTGTTCATCACGTAGTTCTGCAGAATCCTCTTCATAATCACCTCCCTAATGGCATCTACCTCCTCGGGCGGCATGAAGAAGTACAGCGTTGTGTAGAACCTCTCGTCATGATACCTGCTGCGCAGTTTTATGTGCACCAGTTCGTGAAGTACCAGGTACCTGATGACGTCCTCGCCGAGGTCCAGCAGGTCCTTATTTATGTATATAGTCCCTGTCGTAATGTTGCTTGACGCTGCCCTCGTCTTATACCTCCTTACCCTAACCTTAACATTATCCCTAATCCCAAGCATGAGGCTATACTCCGAGAGAACCTTCTTAATGATGTCCCTGTAGCTCATGTAGAACCTCACCTTCTATGTAGCTCGCAAGGTTATATGCTACTTGTTTAACATCCTCTGGACTAACCCCCTTAAGGGTATTGAAGAGGTCCTGCAACAGGGCTGTCCGTAACTTCCTTCTATCCCTCTCATAAAACGTTGATGTACGTACTTTTTTATAGTTTTCGATGACCTCTTGGATAATACGCTCGGTATTATCAAGTTTGATGTTCTTATCGCTTACCTGGAACTTGCGTGATAGGAACCTTTTGATATCATACTTGAGCCTCTCCACTAAGCTTAACGCCTCTCTCTCCTTCCTATATGAGATAACCTCTCTTATTAAGCTAGTGAGCTCGTCAATCGTCTTCCTGTTAAGTGCCCTGCTGGTACGCCACTCTTCCTCAAGTTCCTTTAACCTTTCATAGATAACCTCATAGACAGGGTTAGCTGGTTCAAGATCTAGGAATCCCCTAACGGTTAGTAAGGCCTCCGCGGCCACATCCATGGCCTTTTCCATGGCCTTCGGTTCTTGTAAATCGCCCTGAAGGCTACTCACCCTCTTTAAAACCTCCTCCAGGGTGTTGAGGTCTATTGTTAGTTCGCCAGCTAACCCTATGTTAGGTATTGTTGTCCTTTCATGAACAAGCTTAAGCAGATCCTCCCAGAAGCCCTCAGGTAACCCAACACCCCTCGCATAGTGCATGACCCCCTGATAGAGCTTAAGGAGCATCACCAGGTCGTCATGAAAGTCGAGCTTCTTCTCAAATGCGCCCAATGCTTGATATAATTGTTGAGCTCTCTTGATATCACTCATCAGCTTCAAAGCTTCGAGATCATAGTTGACGTAACCCTGGGCCAGCACCAAGGCAGCGTGCCCTAATTCCTCATAGATGTCTTTGTCTTGCTTAGCCCGCGCTATCAAATCATCGACGTTCAACCTAACCTCATGTTCACTGATCCTCACGCCCTTCGCGAGCCTTTGCTTTATACCCTCAATGGTTCTAGCTAACTCGTCATATGCTGTGTGTAATCCAGTAACGCCCCTTTCGAAGAGCTCGCTATGCGTTTCCTTATCTATCAACTCATACTTCTTCAAGGCCTCCTTGACGTTCTCCATTAACCCAACGAAGTCAACTATTAGGCCAAACTGCTTCTCAACATCACCATGCCTGTATGGTCTATTGACCCTTGCAATTGCCTGCAGGAGCCTATGCTCGTAGAGTGGCTTATCGAGGTACATCACCTTGAGCCTTGGGAAGTCAAAGCCTGTTATCAACATATCCGTCACGATTAATATGCGTGGATATTCTTCATCCTTGAATTTCTCCTGAATGCGCCTATTAACCTCCTCCCAATCCTTAACGCCCTCAGGCCCCCTCCACTTATTAAGCAATTCATTCATATAGTTACGTATCTCCTCAGGATCATTATTCGTGTATGTCATTAGGACCTCGCTCCAGCTCTCAGCATCCTTGTCAAACCTTTTGACGAGAGCTTTATCAAGGGCCCTCTTCACCCTAACGCAGGCCCGGCGGCTCGCAGTGACGATAATGGCCTTAAACCTGAAGTCCTCAGTGTCTTCTTTAATTCTATCGGCGATATACTTAGCTATTTGCCTCAGCCTTTTCTTATTCTCTAGGATAACGTTAATCCTATTGAGCCTCTCCTTAATCTCCTCCTTGGTTATATTATTGAGCCTCTCCTTACTCTCCTCCTGGGTTACGGCCTCCTCATCAACTAGGTCATCTAGGCTCCCCACCTCACTGGCATACTTAAGCCAGGACTCCAATAACTCCTTAATCTCCTCCTGGGACACGTTGATCTTCACGTTTCCTATTTTTTCCTGAACAACCTGGTACTTCAATGGTAGTGTGTAGCCATCGCTTATTGAATCCATTATGGAGTACCTGTGCAGGTAATACTCTCCTCTCTTGGGATAGGCGAACCAGTAAAACGTGTTCCTCTCATAACCCATAACGGGTGTTCCCGTGAACGCGAACTTTAAGGCATTGGGGAGTAACCTATTGAGCGTCGCCCCAAGCACACCGTAGAGGCTTCTGTGGGCCTCATCAAGTAGTATAAGTATTTCCCTCTTCCGAATGGGTTGCAGATCATCGAACTCCCCTGGCCTAAATTTTTGCACTAGAGAGACGTAAATTCCTCTAGCAACGCTTTGTCCCTTCACCTCTCTCTCCTTAATATCCCTCAGGATGTCCTTCAGCTCCTCTATGGACTCTATGGTCTTTACGTACTCCTGGAAATACTCCGCGTAAATATCCTTAATGAACTCATCATGAAGCTGCCTCTGAAGCTCTCTCCTATCGACGATGAAGAAGACTATAGGGTCCTTGTCGTAAAACCTCTTGAAGAACTGATAAGCAATATAGAACATTATGTAGGTTTTACCGCTGCCCTGCCACTGCCATATAAGTCCCCTATTCCTGTCGTCTATTCCCTGTAGGTAGCTAGTCACTCTATCAATAGCTTTAACCGTGGCCCAGTACTGATTATACCTGGGGACAACCTTCTCATCCTTCCTCGGCCCCTTATAGAAAGTGAACCACCTCAGGATATCGAGGACTCTAGATCTGTCCAGCAGGTCAAGTATATCATATTTATCGTTAGGGTCGCGCCACCTACCATACCACCTATCCTTACCCCTGTACACGCTGGACATCGGCATGTAAACGGAATTCTCATCAGTAGTGTAAACCACGCCGATCTGCACGTACTTAAAGAGGTCCGGAGACTCCCTCTCATACCTTAACAGCTGGTTATAACCCTCGCTGATCGCCCTTTCACCAAGCCTGAAGGGATCCTTAACCTCGATCACCAGAACGGGAATGCCGTTAATGTAAAGAACGACATCTGGTTTGTTGGGTTTTACTTCACCAGGGAATGCCACATTTCTGCATGCCATAAATACATTGTTATCAATATTTTCGTAGTCGATCAGGGTAACGTGAACAAGCTTTCTACCCTCCTGTACGAATAACCCGTCTCTCAGATACTCAAGAAACTTATAGGGTTCAGACTTGATAATCTCGTCCTTAACCTTACCTAACACGTCGTCTACTTTATCCCCTAAACCCTCGTTGACCAAAGCCTTTTCATTCAATTTCCTAAAACTCCCCTCAAAAATCTCATTCAGTATCGGGCTAGCGACAACCTCACCCTCAGGAGGGCACTTCTCCCTAGCCCTCCTCCAGCCACGCTTTTCAAGCTCCTCCAAAAGCCTGCCTGTAATCTCATCCTCACTCATGCAACTATCCCCACATCCCTAACATCACCTATTACCCTAACTCTACCAGTCAAGAGAACACTCATCAAACCCCTCCTCAGACGCAAAAGCCTCTCTTTCTCTTTACGATAAAGCTCGATGGCTTTATCAATCATAGAAAGGATTTCGACAATTTTTTGTTGTTCGTGAAGAGGAGGAAGTGGAATCTTTATTTTCTTTATATTCTTAGCATAAAGAGCACCAAGTGTTGTAGCTGAAGAAAGAGTTATAAGCTGGGACTTAATGGAAGAATGATAATTTATTAGGAGAGATAGATATTTTGGTGATAACAAACTTATTTTTACCCTAATATATGCTAAATTAGTATGAATTATTCCTCTCTCAGCTCCTTCAGGAAAGACTGCTGAGTAGCCAATGGAACCTCTGATCGTAAGCAGAACATCACCTGGTTTGACTTCCATGTTTTTTAATTGTTCAAACTTATCATAGCTTATATATAAGTTTCCTAATGAAAAATCATTTTTTAAGACATTTTCCTGTGTATAGACTTTTATGCCACTTTCAGAGAGCTCGCTTTTCTTTAACTGACTACCAAAAGGACCTGTTCTAATCGTTAGCGACACATCTTCTAAGCTAACAACCTTCCACTCCTTCGGTATTTCACCAATTTCCGTGTCTTGAAATTCTGTTTCTTTATAAAACGTTAACTTGCCATTCTCCTCCCTAACCCTAATCCTTCCTGTCAGTAGTTCATTTAATAAGGCCCTCTTCATCCCCTCAAGCTTAGCAACAGCCCTATCAACAGTCTCAATACCACTATCAATTATTGAAAGAATATCAACAATCCTTTTTTGTTCTTCTAGGGGAGGTAAAGGTATGTAAACTTCTTCTACTTCAGCTTTAGTTATTCCACCTATAATACCATGGAATAAAGATTTAATTTGATTTTGAAATATATTGGAGATTATTATATAATATAAGAATTTTTGATCTACATTATATCCTCTAATTATAAATAAGTGTTCATTTACAGCAACTTCTTTGGCAGGTAATTTTTCGACAAATGCAGCTTTTCCTGTGGTAGCACCATCTTTTACTAATAATATGTCTTTTTCTTTTACCTTTCCTGATTTCAAACTATTGTAAAATTCTTTAGAAATATATTTTGATGGGTTAAGGATTAATTTTCCATCTAATGATATATTTTCGCCACCAAGACTTATGACTTCTCCGGCTTCTTTTCCACCACCCTTTTCTCTTTTACCAGTTTCTATTTTTGCAATTTCTCTTAATTTCTTTATTTCCCAATCCTTAGGAAACTCACCAATCTCTGTCTCCTGGAACTCTGTCTCTTTGCGGAACATCATGGTCGTTCACCCAGGGCTTTAGTTATTTCGTTCATGATGTGGTTTACTTTATTCGTGAGTTCCTGTCTTTCCTGCTCTATCCTCTTCAGTTCCTCCCATTCACTAGCTAAGTCGATGCTCTCCTCTTCCCCTATTGGCGTTACGTATAGTGTTACGTTGAGGTTGTAGTCATACTTCCGCATCTCCTCTATTGGGACTATCCTTGAGAAGCCGGGTACCTCGGCGAATTCCCTGTAGGCCTTGGTGATTTTATCTATGTTATCCTCACCGAGCATGTTTAGTCTCCTAACTTCTGGGTGTGGTTTGTACTCGTTACTTGCGTTTATGAACAGTATCTTACCTCTCCTCTCTTGTGGTTTACCCTTATTGAGGACTAATATGGCACCGGGGGCTTGGGTGTTGTAGAATAGTTTCTCAGGGAGTAGAATTACGGCTTCTACCAGGTCTTCGTTGATCATCTTACTCCTTATCTCCCTTTCCTTTCCGCCTCTAAATAACGCTCCTTGGTCTATTACCACGACTGCCTTCTTCCTTGCTGTGTATAGCATTAGTTGTATCCATGCCCAGTCCGCCGTGTTGTTCGGCGGATAACCATACTTGTAGATTCTTCTTAATTCTGGTTTACCTAGCTTATCTTCCCCGTAACCATCTTGGTTCCATGGTGGATTAGCTATGACGTAGTCAGCGCCTAGGTCCCCTAATTCCTTCAGGAATTCTGGGTTTATGAGGCTGTCCGCGAATAATATCTTTGCGTCCGTCCTTATCCCGTGGAGGAGCAGGTTCATTTTTGCAACGGCGACCATTAATTCATTCCTGTCCTGCCCGTAGAGCTTTAACGATGGATCCTCATCTTTCAGTTTCGCCTTAACTTGGTTATATGACTCTATGAGCATCGCCGCTGAGCCACATGCAGGGTCTACTATCGTGCTGTTATTCTCAGGGTCCATTAACCTAACCATGAGTCTTATAATCTCCCTTGGGGTGTAAGTCTCTCCCTCCTTAGCCTTTGTTGGGGCGAAGTATGACAATATCCATTGGTAGGCGTCACCTATTACATCATAGTCGATCATGCTGAAGTCATACTTATCGAATAATTGCACCAGGTTCACGAGAATCGGTCTTAAATCCGGCTTGTTTGCTAGTGTGGAGAAGCCAACTCTGTCTATGACCCTCCTCAGCTCTCCTAGGCTAATACCCTCCTCAGTTTTATTTAGCTCTATTATTTGGCTTAAGGCTAGTTCAATATTTTGAATTGTTTGAGGGTTTCTAGTCACAACATTCCACGTGAGCAGTCTTTTGCCGTGTTCATCATAGAGTTTCAAGTACTCTTCGTTGGCTAGGATGTAAGCCTGCTCATCAGCGTATCCCTCGCTCTTATACTTAGAAACTATGCTAATCCACTTATCGCTCACGACCTTGTAAAACAGTAGGAGGAGTATAGATTCATACGGTACGGCGGTCCTAATGATGTCAGCGGCGCTCTTCAGAAGCCTTATTAGATCATCCTTACCAGGCGTTTTAGCTACATTACCGCCTGTTATCGTAAACCTGTAGAGCGTTTTGCCATCGCTGGTTTCGCCAACACGCTGCAGCAGGCCTATCTTCAGTAAGGGCGAAATTAACTTGTATATGTTATCTATGCTTCTTCCAGCCTTAGCTAAAACTCTCTGAGCGTCATCAGCGGTGAAGGCATTGTCTTTAAACTCATTGTAAAGTATGAGGGAGTACTCCCTAACCCACGGGAGCTCAATACTCGACAGCTTAACCCACAACTCTAGGGTCACGTGGGCTACCCAATTTTTCTTCTGGGTAGAAGCCTTAAATGCTTTTCCCACAGCTTCAGGGAGTAAGCCTGCGAGCCAAAAGCCTATCTGGCTTAGAGCCGAGGCCTGTCAGGGCAACAGCTGTCCTTTATCTGAACAAATTTGTATGGAAACCCATTGAGGAGGCTGACAGCGACAGGCACGTTAAGGGAGCTATGGCGTTGATGTCCACTAGGCCCTAACGGGCCGCATCCTCCTCGCTACTAGCTTAAAGATGCCCACAGCTGCTAGAGTAGCCACCGCGACCCCTATAGGCGTCACCACCAGGCCGTCGGTCAGCCCACAGCCTCCGTACACCAGGTAGGCCGGCCAGGGAAGGAGGCCCCTGAGCTCGGCCACGCAAGACAGCGCTACGGCAAAGGTGTCAGCGAGGAGCGAGAGGGCCAGGGCCGTGACGTAGGCCTCCGCGGCCAGCCAGAGCCCGGCCTTCTCTGCCAGCGAGTGAAGCGGCTGGCCCCTCGGCCTCATGACCTGCATCGCGGCCACGAGTGGCACCGCGTAGACGAGGCAGAGGGCCAGGACTGCCGCTACTGTTGCTGAGCCCCTGACTGCCAGGAGGGAGGCCACTGACGGCGAGGCCAGCGGGAGCAGGGCGCTTATGGCCAGGAGGGAGGCGGCAGCGTAGGCCAGGAGCCTGGCGACGCTTATGCCCCTCGCGGCGAAGGGCAAGAGGGCCCCAAGGCCCCTCGCCCTCAGGGCGACGGCCAGCAGGGCCGCGGCTGCCATAGGGACCAGCGAGCCGAAGACGTCAAGGCCAACGCGTAGGTCCCCACACCTCAGCCAGATCACGTACTGCGCAAGGGGGCGGCCGAGGAGGCGCTGAAGGGGCGACGGCCATATGACCGGCATGAAGGCCACGAGCGTGAGGGAGAACGCGAGGAGGAAGGCCAGGGAGAGGGCCTGGCTGTGGCCTTCTCCTCCGCGCCCTTCCCCTGTCGCCCTCTCCTGGGCCTCCCTGGACTCCCTAGGACCCGCCAAGCCCTCCCTCCTTGGGGCCTCGGCCCTCAGGGCTTAAGGTGTTGCCTTGGGGGCCGCGCGGACTTCGTTGGCTCCCTATTTAACACGCGTCCGGTGTCAGCATTTTAACGCCGCAAGGGGGCCCCTCGCGGGCCCCGAGTTGAGGTGGAGGGACGAGGACGAGGGGGCTGAGGGCACGCCGACGCTCTGCGACGACCTCGACGAGCTCTGCAGGCTCAACGAGAGGGCCATGATGGCCCTCAGGCCAGGGCTCCTGGACGCCCTTGACGCCATGATGGAGGACCTCCTCGGCTTCCCTGACGTGAAGGAGTACGCTATGAGCGAAGTGGTGAGCGCCGTGGTCTCGACCTACGCGTATGAGTCCATACGCTCAGCGCTCAGGTGCTCCCTCCCCTCCCTTTACCTGGGCCTTAGGCTGACCCTGGGCTCCCTGCTCGTCGGCCTGGTTGCCGACCTGGCCGTGAGGGGGCCAGCAGCAGAGGCAAGGCTCAGGAGGGCCCTTGAGGAGGGCTTCAGCCTCAGGGAGTTCGCCAGGGGAGAGGCGTACAGGGGCCTCAGGAGAAGGCTTAACGAGGCCCTTGGGTGGCTGAGGGGCGAGCTTGGGGCCAAGCCGGTTGACTTCATCTACAGGGCCTACGTCACCCTTTCGAGGCCAATTCAGGTCACCCCTGGCAGGGGGAAGGGGGCCCTCGCGGAGGCCATAGATGACGTGGTTGGCCTACCCCCATCGATAGGCTCATGCCTTGACTACGGGGAGGGCGAGGAGGGGGCCCTGAGGGGGCTCCTGAGGAGGATGCACATAGCCGTGGACCTTGCGAGGCTCTCCAACGGCATGGTCCTCTACGCCTGGGGCTACCTGACAAAGGCCGTTGACGAGGAGGCCCTGAACGACCTGAGGGACGCCAGGAGGGGCGAGGAGGGCGAGGGCTAGCGATAGGCTTCAGATGCCTTTATTAACCATGTAATAAATATCTTCAGCAGGGGTCTTCCGTGCTGACTTCTGACA
>Ga0209739_100882_pt1 | contig 11082 bp, 10 predicted proteins | sample JossMetagenome_2_FD_184729 | JGI IMG/M metagenome (GOLD analysis project Ga0209739, IMG submission 184729) | Hot spring sediment microbial communities from Joseph's Coat, Yellowstone National Park, USA - JC3_ASED (SPAdes) (version 3) | ecosystem: Environmental > Aquatic > Thermal springs > Hot...
TAGCACGGCTGATTTATACAAAAGTTGTTCACCTCTTCTCACTCTTCTGTAACTTAAGAATATAAATTTTATATTGAGAACTAGTCCATTACCTATTGAGCAGAAGGTTTATTTTCCTTACTTAAAACACTTTAAATTCTCAGTGGTGCAGGGCTTGGATATAAGCACGCTTATATCTCTTAAGCTTGAGGCATTGCTTCATGATCCCCCTCATAAGTCATTCTTGCTCACAGCATGTAATATGGATTTCAAGGCTTTGCATGAAAAAGAAGCTAAGCAGTTTAGAAGCATTATCTTAAATGGTACAAGATTTTATGGTTTGCCTCCCCAGGCAGAAAGGTTTGTGAAAATCTATGACGCATTAGCGTCTACTGTTGAGAGAAAGCTAGTTAGATACGCTGGCTGGCCCAAAGGCGTTTACCTACCGTATGACAAGCTGCACAACATTTTTGACCCTAGGCAAGGCATAGACCTCAGGTCACTGCTTCCTCAAGACACTGGGAACAGGATTGGTAGGGTAGCTAAAGAGCTCAACAACACTCTAATAGCTGTTGACAGTCTCAATGACTTTATACTCTTTTATAACACTCTCTACCTTCTACTTGAAGCCCTCTGGTATGTGCATGATTTGCCCCCAGCTCTCGCTGACACCAGAGTTCCTACACACACCATGTTTGACCATGTCTACGCCTCTGCAATGATGGCTAATATTGTAGGTGAGGTCAGAGGCGATTATGAGCCTGTATTAAGGGGGTTCTACGTCCTCGTGGACTTTCCCAGTGTTCAGAAATTCGTTGGTGTTGGCAGGAAGGCAGGAGACTTCTGGGCTGCTAGCTGGCTAGCTTCAAACACTATGTGGGGTATTGCAGATAGGTTTGCATTTAGCTATGGATTTGATGTTATCGTGTCTCCAACGCCACGCCTCAACCCTTATGCTGCAAAGAGCTTGTGGAGTAGAGTCCCTAAGGAGATTCGTGAAAAAATTAGCAGAGACTCTCCACAAAGCTCCAAGTTTTTAGAGGGCCTTGGGAGGTATGCATTAAATCCCCTGGTCCCTGCAACAATATCTATGGTGTTGCCACAGGCAAGCACTGTACAACATGCTGAAGTCGTCTTAGACATGGTTAAGCAGGCTTATGTAGAGAGCTGGAAAAGTACTGTTGAAGACATTATCTCTACTACAGTTAGCCAGAAGGATGAGGTCTCGAAGCTCATTTACGAAAAGCTACATGAAGTTAAGGACATTATCGAGGCTCCTCCACAGGGTGTAAGAATCTATGTTGTTGACGTTAGTAGTGTGTATGAAACTGTTGTTGCTTGCCTAAGCGGTGACACTGCTAAGTGCAGTGCGCTAGGGCTAAACGTTGATGCAGAGAGGTTTGTAGAGTTTGAGAAGAGGCTTGGTGAAATCATCTGCGGCTCTGCAAAGTGTAGTGAGTTTGATGTTGCTAAGCACGACCTTGCCTTCACTCTCCTCTGGCATCTGCTCTACACAAGAGCTATAGACCTTGCAAAGAGCTTTGGCGTTATAGCAGTTCCTACTCAAAGACCTTTCTGGGTCTATTCAGGAGACTCCATTCAACCCATCACCTCGAGTTACATAAGTGGCTGGACTCCATGTATACTCTGTGGCTCAGAGCCAGCCATAATCAAGTTCGCTAAGAAGCCTACAGAGAGAGGAGAGGTAACATTTGACTTTCAGCACTCAGAAGGAATACCAGCATCTGCAGACCTGAAGAACCTTGAAAGAGAGGCACATGAGTTAGAGAGCATGTTTAAGCCTGGAGAAGTGCTAGGGCCCTACTGCCTACTAAAGAGGGTGCTCTACTTCACTAAGCCAAAGAGTTTAGAAGCACGCCCCAGGTTTGCATCTACAGATGACATAGCTCTTGAGTGGAAATCGAGGGCTGTAAATGTGCTTATTCAGGTTACAGGGTTACGCAGGGAGTTCTTCAATAGGGTGGCTGAAGAGCTTGTGAAGAAGCTCAGGCTAGACCCTGGTAGCCCTCAAGTAAAGGCGCGGCTTCACATCATTTCTGAAGCTCTAGAAGGACTCCTAACGCCCAGGGTTGAGATGGCTGAGGGGGCAGAGAAAGACATTGACATAGCAGCGAGGAAAATCAGTGAGACTCTAAACACTGCCGTTGCTAGTGATGCCCTTGTGTCAAGGCTTTCAGAAGCGCTTATAGAGGTGTGTAGGCAGAAGGCAGATGAGGTTACACCTAGATTGCTTAGCCTTGTTGAAGAGCTTAGTGCTGTTGGGGGTGGAGCAGCCAGCGAAGTTACAAAGCTGATGAACTTAGTGAAGAACTGGGCTAGCAAAGCAGAGAGTGGTGCGAGGGCTTACAGAGCTTCTGAGCTGTGTAAGGCTGTGGAGATCCTAACGACGTTCGCTATTCTGAGAAGCGATGCTGACTTTATTGGCGATCTTCACAAGGGTACTAAGCCTCTGTCACTTCAGGAATACATAAGCGTCTTGAGAAACACCATCAGTAAAGAGCTGAGAGAGAAGTGCCATGTAGCTGAAGGCGATGTTCAGAGGGTTGCCGCTAGGCTTGAGGACTTGATGAAAACATTCAATGAGCTGTCAATAACGGAAGTTCTTGTGAGCCCGGCGAGGACTTCAGCTTTGTCATTATCCCTGATGATGCAGGCTCTCGAGGATGCAGAAATCATTGAGAGAAGTGGAGGTATACTAGTGTTTAGTGGAGGCGATGACGTGCTAGCGCTAGCTCCAGCGCAAACAGCCTTGAGGGTTGCTCTCGAACTCAGGAAGAGCTTTGCTAAAGACTTAGTCAGCATAAGGGTTGGGACTAGCGACATGATGCTCAACGTGCTTAGAATGCACATTCCCCTCGGCAGGAGCACTAGCATAAGGTTTGCAAATATAGGGGACTTAATGAATGTAGAGATTGCTAAGGCCTTTGAGCTCCTAGAGGGCGTAGCTAAAAAGGCTAAGTGGCTTAGCACAGGTGATGCAGATGGTAAGAGGAAGGATAGCCTTATTGTGTCAGATAGCAGGATTAGTGAGGTAGCTGTCCTGCCCTTGAACAGTGAGATGATTGACTTAAGCGAGGCTGGCCTAGGCCTAGCACTACTAATGTCTGTTGGAGCACTGTCTTCAGGGCTTCCAGAGGACTTCAGGGGGGCTGTAGCGGAGAGCATTGGACAGTTGCCCAGTAGTGCACTGGCCAAGCTATTTGAGTATGTGTTAAAGCGAAACGTTGTACAGGCTGAGGAGGGGGACAAGAAGTTTTGCGAAGAAGTTAACAATGTGTTAAGGAGCTGGCTTGAAAAGGCTAAGGATTGCCACGTCGAGATTAATGGAAAGCAGTCGCCACTGCTTAGCGAGGTCGTGAGCCTAATGGCTATTTTGAGGCGTCACATATGAGAGCAATAGTGGTAGAGCCTCTAGAGCCCCTCTCACTCTCGTCAGCACCTATAACAGGCGTTGACACTCTAGCATCTGTAAATCCACTCCTGCTTCCACTACCAACAACGGTTGCAGGAGCTCTAGGAGCTCTTGTGGGTATTAGACTTGCAAGTGAAGACCCTGTTAAGGGGCTTGTTGAACTTGTTGAAAAGCTTGTGGAGAGGCTGAGGTGCAGAAAACCTTTGCTAATGGGCCCCTTAATCCAGTTCAGCTCTGGTGACAGCTGGTCAGAGACTATGGTTAGCGTTAGCTGGTCAGAGTTTGCAAGTCCCCTCTGCATTGACAGCTCAAGCCTATTCATAGATCTTGTCAATTGTGCTAATAGAGGAGGTATTGCAAAGCTTAAGCCTGCGATAGCATATGGTGTTCACCTAGAGAGAAAGGCTATTGAAGCTGGTGTTGTGGGTGAGAAGAAGGCTAAAATTGGCTATCTCTACAGATACCCACTGCTCATGTACAATTTGGTCAGCCAGTATAGAGAAACTCCAGCTAGACCCAGATTCATCTATGCACTGAATTGCGATGAGGATGTAGGTGGCTACACGAGATTTGGTGGTGAGGGCAGGATAGCCAAGGTGTACACTACGAGTGTTGATGAGGTGAGGAGGCTTACCTCTCCGCTGAGTCTCAGGCCGGGGCTCTACATAGCCCTTAGCCCTGTGCCCCTACTGCCCCTTGACAAGTTACTTCTCTATTTAGAGTTCGAGAAAGTAGTTGGGCTGGAGTTTGCAAGGGAAGTTATCGGGCTCTTGCCGAAGGAGAGGGGAAGAACTCCGAAGATAGCTGTTGAAGGTATTGGACTGGGCTTTTATGAGGTCAAGAGGGTTAGGAGACCAGCAGTCCTAGCACTACCTCCTGGCACAGTGGTTAAGGCAGAATCGCTAAGCAGACCTGTAGGTCCGGTGCTAGAGGCTTTATACAGCATTGGCTTTGCATCACTCTATCAACTGAAGTGAGTACAGTTCTTAACCTATAGAGCCTTTCCTTCAACAAACCTTTACAAGCCCTTTACTGGCAAACTCATAGATTTTCTTTCTGAGTTCAAGATCCTCAACAACGCTCTTTGCATATCTAATCCTATACACTCTCTTATCCTCAGCCATGACCTCAGTTACACAGTCTTGTAAGCCTGAATGTTGCAGAAAGTTTCTCTCAAAGTTCCTCTCGTTGATGTGCTTCAGCTCTTCAGCACACTTATCACTCTTCTCAGGCTCTATAACATCTACAAGCCTTGTCCACAATACATTGCCTTGCAATTTCTCTTCGATTTTGTTACGGATCCAGCCATAGTCGTAGCTTATGGTGATCTTCAGCCTCTCGCTCCAGCTGTAGAGAAGCTCTGTAGCCTTGCCGATAGTGTCTAGCTTAACGCCATGTTCATAGTCATAGCCCTCCCTTATAAGCCTAGACACAAGCTCCTTGGCTAGCAATATCTTTGCTAGCGCTTTTACCTGCTCTGTCAGCTCAACACTTTTCACAACCCTAATCTTTATTTGCTGGTCCTGCTCTGTGCGAGAAACTTTAACAAATTGTTTATACAACTCAAGAACGCTGCTCACAAACCTCTCTAGACTCACACTTGGCATTGCTTCTAGGGCTAGCAATGGCAAGCCATTGAGTAGCGACCCTGCAAAGGCATTGACCATGTCCACCGGGTTCAGCCCCAGCTCTTTAGCCAGCTCTTCAGAAGCCTTGCTGGCTGCCTTACCAACAGTACTCCTCTGCTCTCTGGGGCAGCACACTCTATTTGCTATGAACAGCCTCACCCTTCCCTCAACGCCTTCGAGTAGCGGTGGCGAAGAATACTTGCCATCACTTTTAAGCCTGACCTCCTCAACAACATGAATTGTGTAGAAATCCTTTGGAACGTCTCTCATCACAGGCTCACTGTTGTAAACTCTCATCACAACGCTCTTAGCAGTGCTATAACTAGCAACTATTGATAGTAGCTCTAGGAGTATAGCTCTTGTAAGCACTGGCACATAGTTCACCCCATGACTTAAGTCAAGGTGAGCAACAAGCTCCTCACCGACACTAATCCCATCAACTATCTTAAGCAATGTTTGCGCAAGCTGCAGAACAACAACTTGCTGAAAGTCCGCTAGAGAGCCACAGACATCCACAACTATAGGCACTTCCTTACCTCTGCTGAGAAGCATATTCTTGAACTTACCAACACCTGGCGCAACAAAGACCTCAAGCCCTTTCCCAACACCTTGATCCTCGAGGAACTCCCTATACACTTCCTCAACAACAGAGAGAAGCGAACTGTAATCCCCACTAATACCAGACACCTTCACAACAGCTGTGTCTTGAACAATAACCACAGTCTTTTCAGGAGGCGCTCTATACCGAGAAGCAATATAGTTGTAAAGCACAGGCACCGTAGTAAGTGATCTCTGAGAGTAATCATCAATGACATAGCTAACCCTAGACCAGCGAGAATACTGCCCCACGTCTTCATCTAACAGAGCAGAAAGCTTTAGCCCTTCTGGGTACCTGCTCCAAGGCATACCCATAACAGATATAAGTACATGCAAGTAGCTTTACACCTCTACATATTTTTTGACAGAGAGAGCTATTTAAAGTTGTAAATGGGAAGTGTGTAATTAAATGAGGTATATGAGTCTACGAACTGGGCAAAGTTATGGCTGGATTCACATCAATTGGATCGTAATGTATCTAAACATGGTTTGTGTCAGGCTCTTCGCATGAAAAAGCCGTAGAGAGATTTTTATTAAGTCGATAAAACACTTCTCTATCCCTAGCAAAGATCTTGAGGGTATAACGATGATAATAACCTCTAATTCTCTCTACTAATCTAAGTTGCTGAGGCTAGGGGTTGATTCACTGTTTTGAGAATCATGATGTTGATAGAGAATTTTTATTTGTGATGATTATCAGTGCTATTTATATTGAATAAGATATTTATATTGTTTCTTCCTATTCTAGTTACATAGAGTAGTAATGCTGCTGTTATCTTAGCCACTAGCTTTACGGGATATATAGATGCGTAGAGTGGGAATGAGTGTCTAGAATACTCAGATAATATTCTAAAGAATATCCTGCTTAGGAAGAGTAGTGTTGCTAGCACTTCCTTTGCTGTTAAAAGTCTTTTTAATAGCATGCTACCTGCATGTTTATGGTCAGCAATTGGTGATGCTGCGTAGGTAGCCGCTCACAAGAAGTGACTAGGAGACCTGCTGTAGATACCTATGGCTGTTCTGTGCATATAAGTCAGAGAATTATTGTGTGGAGAGGGTAAAGCATTAACTACTCTAATTTAAGGTATTTTTAGAATTTCATAATTCGTTGTCATGCATCTATATAGAGTTATGATCATTAATTATGAGGTCTTTTAGCTATAGCTACTGCTTTTAAATTTACCCTTCTCCCACGCTTTATGAGGATATAGTCATCAGTACTTGCTAAATCCCTAATTAAATCCCTTATCAAGTCTTTAAGATCTATGTCATCATATATAATCCTGTAGCCCAATACTAAACCTGTTAAGAGGCTCCCAGGCACTATATTTTCTTTAAGGGTCTCAACATCATACTACAACATCAAATGGCTTACCAGTTCTTAAATCTCTTAATGATTTAGATATACTTAATTCCAACTCAAGCTTTTCACTAACACTGCTTAGCTCATCAATAACTACTAGTAGGTCTAAGTCATTAGGATTCTTCGAGAATGTGCTGCTACCAAAGATTATTAAAGTCTTTAACACCTTGTTAAAGGATTTAAGAACTTCTGTAACTCTATATAATATCTCTTCCTCTAAGATAATTCCTCGTCACCTCAACAACCTTCTCAGTCACCTCCTTTGTAACTATATCCTCAGGCCCAAATATCTCACCCCTAAGCAGAAATGGGTATCGAGCCCTAGCATAATACTCTGTAAGGTATTCTAACGCTTCAACAACTATATTGAAACCCTCACCTAACTTATCTTTAAAGACCTCATAGAATGCTGTAATCAATTCAGGCCCATGGTTATAGACCACCCTTTGCCTAATCTCTAACAAAGCCTTTACACACTTCTCAACACACTGCTGTGTATAGAATGCAGCTTGCGGATAATCATTAAACGCTAGTGCTCTTCTACACCTCTCTAAATCTTTTAAAGCTTCCTCAAAATACTTCTTAGCAAACTTCTCAAACACACTCATTGCAACTCCATATACTAGCTAATTACTAAGGTTAAATTCCTTTTGGAGGCATAAACTTAAATTATGTGATATGTGTAAAGCTGTTGCAGAGTCCATATAAGTTGTAGACATTTGTGCAATGGTTGCGAATACTTGGGTTAGTCACTCTATATAACTACTAGCACCTTAACCTTCTCCCCGTAGAACCTCTCCAGCCTCATTTGATAGTTATTTTAGGCTGAGCGAATGGTGCCAGGATATACAGATTAGTTAAGGGGTCTATACAGCCTGGGTTTCCCCGAGGCAATCACTTGTGAATAGCTGTAAACAGTTTGGATATATTTTTCTTGCCTCGGGGTTCCGGGCTCTGTTCGGGTTTTCACAGCATCGTTGCCTGGGCTATCAGGGCTCCACTTAACCCCAAAGCCCCTCATCTGCTTCAACCCCTCGCCCACACCTTGGGGGCAGCCAGGGGGTTGCCAAACCCTCATCTATGTGTGTTCACAGGGGCTTTGGGAGTGTTAAGTGTTTGGCACGGTTATATTTTTAGGGGTTTGTGAAAGTGTTGTGTTGCTAGACCAATTCATCTAAAGCTATTCATAGGCATTTACAGCTGATGCAGACTTAGCTACGGCTATGCATTAGAGCTGTGGAGGAAGATAGCTGGAGTGTCTTCATAAAGTTTGTCAAGGTGTGTATACTAAGCTTTTTAACAGGTTTCATGGCTGGGTTTTGTGAGAGGTTCTTAGGTGATGGTAGTTGAGTAGGAGAGCCTTGATAGTCTTCATACTACTTGGTTTAGTGTCTTTAACAGCTGACATGGTTTATGAGGGTGCTAGAAGTGTTGGTGGTTCATATATTGAGGAGCTTCAGGGGCCATCAATAGCCTCTGCTATTGCGGCTTCTGGCGATTTTATAGGTTATGGGCTTAGGTTTGTATCAGCAGTTATAGCGACATACCTAGCATCTTCACTTGCTTTCTGGGGTTTTACAATACTTGGCTATGCAATGACAGCTACTGCAATACCTCTACTAGCATATGCTGGTTCGTGGGAGTATGCGACTCTTCTCTACCTTGTTGAAAGGGTTGGTAAGGGTCTTAGAGCGCCTGTGAGGGATGTTGTGCTTGCTGAGGTTACTGAGGATATTGGTAGGGGAAAGGGTTTTGGGATACATGAGCTAATGGATCAGATGGGGGCTGTTGCAGGACCGTTGCTAGTAGCCCTTATGATTAGCTTCTACAGCTATAGATTTGCTTTCCTAGCACTTGCAGCACCAGGAGCAATCTCGATAGCTCTAGTTGTTACAGCCTTTGCTCTATACCCAAAGCTAAAGTCTCTAGAGATCTCAAGACCGAGAATATCGTTTAGAGGTCTAGGCAGAAAGTTCTATGTGTACACCCTAGCAACAATCCTTCTATCCCTAGGCTACGTCCACTGGATGAATGTATCCTACTTCCTAAAATACTGGAATGTCCTTGGAGATGCAGACATAGCTCTTGCATACATGGTTGCAATGCTTACAGATGCAGTTATTGCTGTACCCATAGGAGTTCTCTACGACAAGATCAAGTTCAAGTCCCTCTACCTAGCACCATTATCAGCCCTAGCATCAGCCATTCTATTCATCTACACACCAACATTGATGGGTGCAGGAGAAGTAACTGCAAGGATAGCTACATACGTTATGGCAGCTCTGTGGGGAATAACAATGGGCTGCTTCGAAACAATAATGAGAGCATCAATAGCAGACCTACTACCACCAGAGAAGAGAGCACTTGGGTACGGAGTATACGGACTAGTATACGGAGTCTCATGGACAATCGGAAGCTTCATATACGCATACCTCCTACTACAACCCCAACCAATACCAGCAATATACGCAACAACAACTCTAATACTGACAGCAATACTCATATCGAGAATCTAGACACCCACCTTTTATCCATACTTCGTCTAGTACATCATCCCTAAGTCCAGTTATTTCTACTAACAAAGAATTGAAGAACACCAGCAACAGACCTCCCACTATAAGCACTACACCAAATTTAAGGAAGCCTCTTGTAGGGGGCCCAAGGGATTAGGAATGGCTAAGCAGCTGACTCTATGGTAAGACCCTACTGAGCTTATCTAGATCCATGTATTGTCTAGCTTTCTCTAGTAGTTTCTCATCATCAGTAACTAGGGTTAGTTTGTTTTGAAGTGTGTGGTAAAGGTATGAGGCATCATAAATGGTTATGTTCTCCCTACATGCAATCTCAAAGACGCTGTTTAGATCTCTAATCCTGTCCAATATAATAATTCTGAAGATTTTCTCAAGTAACTTAATCAAATGTCTGGCTGTTTCTTCATCGATATGTTTTAGTAGCGCATGCTCCTTCCATACAGCGTTAAGAGTTTCGTAAATAGCTAACTCAAGCGTAGTTGCGTTAACCAATGGTTTTAAGCATCCTCTCTTAATTAAGTTAATTAATGCACTGGCATCGAGTAAGTACAGCTTTACTCCCTCTTCTCCCTATCTTCACGTATCAAAGAAGCTATCTCTCCATCACTAATATGGGAAAGCTTTGAAGCCAGCTTCCTAGCCTCTTCTTCAAGCTCACTAAGCATGTGCTTCTTAACCTCTTCCTCAAGCACTTTCCTCACTATAGGACCCGGCTTAATACCATACTCATCGAGAAGCTCCTTTAGCCACTTAGGTATCTTAACAGATACAGTTACATAACCCATATCTTTACCACTAACAAATCCTTATAGCTAGTAGACAATATAAAGTTTACCTAGTAATAAGTTCTAGCAAAGGGTTTGCCACGCAACATTCAGTATTCTGGTCCTCTTCCTCAGCTCAATAAACTCCCCAACACTTAACCCGGCTATTCCAGAAGCTACATAGAGATCGCCAGTCTCTATATAGAACTTGAGAGCTACTCTAAGCTTTAGAGGCAAGCTCTTGATGAAGCCCTAGTCAACCTCTCTCCTACATATCTCCCTAGCTTCCTCCTCAAACCTATGCCACTTCTCAACCTTATCAGAGCACATAATCAGGAACCTAAGCATTTAACTCTGCACCAGATACCCTGCCACACAACATAATTTATGTACATGACCTATGAATGCTCTGATTCATCTAAGCTTAATATAGCTTCCCGAGATTCTCCTTGTTGAGGCGCCTGCCTATGTGCAGGGTTTTCGTGTTTACGTACTCTGCTGACTATAGGCATAGCTACATTGTTACAGCTGTCGAGGTTTTGACTAGGCTTGGTGAGAGGACAGGGCTTTTCGAGGTCTACGCCACTGAGGAGCTGGAGGAGTTTAGGAGGGATAGACTGAGGAATTTCAATGCCCTACTCTTCCTAACCTCTGGCGAGGTTCCATTTACTGAGGAGCAGAAGGAGCTACTGATAGAGTTTGTCGAGTCTGGTGGAGGCTTCATAGGAGTTCACAACGCTACTGCATCCCTATACTCCTTCACTAGATATGGTGAAATGCTTGGAGC
>Ga0209739_100887_pt1 | contig 11016 bp, 15 predicted proteins | sample JossMetagenome_2_FD_184729 | JGI IMG/M metagenome (GOLD analysis project Ga0209739, IMG submission 184729) | Hot spring sediment microbial communities from Joseph's Coat, Yellowstone National Park, USA - JC3_ASED (SPAdes) (version 3) | ecosystem: Environmental > Aquatic > Thermal springs > Hot...
TAAAAATATTTTTTCTAACAACAAAACAAATTACATATGGAGCGGGGGTGCCCGAGCCAGGTCAAAGGGGTCGGGCTTAGGACCCGATGGCGTAGGCCTGCGTGGGTTCAAATCCCACCCCCCGCATGACCTCACGGTCTCCTCGATCTTGTCGCAAGGCCCTATCGAGACAGTCTTCTTTTTTCTCTCTCTAGCATCATACCATTCTTTGATGAGATAGTAGCGATTGTTTATACGTCTCACTCTGTAGAAGACCATTCCCCTCTCCATTTCCACCATTGTCAGGCCCCTAATAACTTTTCACACGTCTGGGGAATAAAACGACTTGTATCAAAAAGGATTCTTAGAAAAAGATGATCTGAGGAAACAAAGCTGCATAGTGGGATGAAGGTGGGAATGGTAGAAAGCAGCCATTTATTTCATTATTTTGAAAATAATGAAAAATATCCAGGTGCCTGGACAATTGATCTCTCATAGATCGATAGGGTATCAAGAAATTCAGAGAGACCTCAGAAGTGGGATTTAAGCTATAAGTTTCCTATATACTCGAGTTAATAAGAAACCTATGATTTTTTAAAAGGACCTTTTTACAAAAAGTTCTAGGACCCAAGAATCAACTTTGGTTCTAGGACCAGAGGATCATCTCTAATAGATCTTCTGTAATAGATTATTTGTTCATCAAAAGATCCCTTCGGCGATCGATGGGGTAACAAAAAATTCAGAGAGAGAATCAATTGGTAGAAAGCAACTCAAATGATCCTGGCGAGAACCTGGTCCTGAAAAAAATTCAGAGAGACCTCAGATTTCGAGAAAGTTTTTAATAGATTTTTTCATATGATTTCTAATAGAGATCCTATGGGGATCACTGAGATCATTGCTTTAGTCATGGGCATCATATTCGGGATCGGAATAGGCTTCATAATGTCTGAATACTGGAAAGACTGATTAGGATCCCCATAGAATCAAATGGGGAAATGGGATTAAAAAAGGACCTACTTACAAAAAATTCTTATTTTCTCATAAGCCTCTCATATCTGTCTAAGATGGCTATAACTGTTCTCAGGGTTTTGTCTCTCTCTATTTTGTTTAGAAGCCTCTTTGCCTCAGGATCATTTATATTTCTAAGTTTTTCAATCATCTCATTAGCCAGGTTTAGAAGTTTTGCATAAGCCAGTTTCCTAAGCATGTCTGCCTCAATATATAGATCAATGATCTTTTTAATCTCTTCTCTGACATCACTAGCATCCACAGGTCTCTCAATCTCTTTCAAAATCTCATCTATTCTCATAGGCCTCATCAATTTGGCAAGACCCTGCAGCTTTTTATACCTATCTTCTCAAAAGTCTTCTCAAGAAACTTTATTAACAATTCCACATCTACATAAGTCTGAAAGGGATGGTCTTAGAGTCTGACTGAGAAACCTTATGACCAGAGCCAGAGAGGATATTTAAAAACCTTTTAACAAGTCGTTTTTAGTTTTCTCCCAAAGAATATTTTTGAGGGAATCCTCATGTTTAATGCTTTTAGACATGTTATGAGAAGAGCGAAAGGCTTTAGAGAAAAGATTATCTTAATCTCTCTATTGTTTCTAGGACAATCATACATTCTACTTTATGATAGGAAAATTCATCTATGAGATGGGTCTTAAATTCATTCAGGCGATAGCATCATTGATAGAGGCAATATTGCCATGGTGATTAGAAGACTGGGTATTTTTCTAATAGATAATTTCTGAGTTCTGTCAGTTGAGCCTCTATTTCCTCAAGGATCTTTCTGGGATCTTCTTCTCTCTTCTCGATATAGAGGTCTATAAGTTTTCTAAAGCTTTTCTGCAGCTCTCTCAGTTTTGTCTCAACCTTCTTATCCACGGCATTTAGCGATATTGCAGCCAGGATCTTCCTGAGAGATCTCACGGCCGTGTCTATGTCAGAGTTTTTCATGATAAGCTCTCTAGCTGTCTTCAAAGCCTCTATCACGTATATATAAAGCTTCTGAGCCTGTCTCACATCTCTTCCATCTCTACAGCTTTCTATCCTAATGTTATACACAGGCCTCATATCGTCAGGCGATATTCTGCCCTCTATCATAGAGATTATAATGCTTTGGATAGATTTGTATATCTGCATCTTCTTCTCAGGCTGAAGCGAATGATATTTCTCTACGACCTCGTCAGGGACTTTAAAGCTTATTGTCTTCATTTCAGACGCCCAATATACTCGTCTAGCCAGTCGAGATCTTCATCATCTTCTGAGATAGAGATCTCTCTGTAAGTATCGTTTATATAATCTGTCAATCCCTTGATCTCTTTCATAACTTCTTCTAATGCTGTCCTCATTCTTGTTAAACCTATCTCAACATATTTTCTTCTCATAACCTCATATTCGGGATAATACTCGAAGTGTCTTATAAAGAGATATTCCATTACTTCCCCAACTCTTTTCTTCATATAAAGGTCCAAGTCAGGCTTAAAGACATATACGGCTTTAGACTGAGGCGGGTTCTCAGAATATGATGATATAAAAGTGAAGATGTTAAGCTGATCTCTTACCCCTCTAACGATCTCACTATATGATGGTGCGGTAAAAACAATATGATGACAATGAGTTCTTATAGCATTGAGAAACTCTTTCACAGTCTTAACATATTTGTCTAGCCATCTCATTCTTCCAATCCACACGCCTGCATCATCCCATATTATGAGCCTCACAGGTCTTCCATCTTTTATTGCCCTGTCGAATATCGCAAGAAAATCCTGAGGCATAAACACGATGTGTTGTTTAACAACATCCCACGACTTATATATGTTCATTCCCAGCTTCAGGGCATAGACGCTTTTTCCAATCCCCAATGTCTGGAAAGACCATGGCGATGCGAAAACGCCTTCCAAAAACGATTTTCCAGTTCTCACAGCATACTCATTGATTATATATGACAGCGGTCTATACCCAGGACTTATATTAACCTCTCTAACGATCCTGAGAAACTCTTCAAGAGAGCCCATCACGACTCATCTCTTTCAAAAGTCTTTTCAGAGCCTCATTGATATATTTTCCTCTCATAGCCTCATACTCTGGATAATAGTCAAAATAGACATCAAATCTAACGACTTCCAGAGGATCCTTCTTTCCATAGGCCTCATAACCGTCTCTACCATAGATGCGGGCCTCAGCCGTGGGCGTGGGAATAAGAGGTCTGTAGATATAGACATAATAATCAATCTCTTTCAAAAGCTTCTTAGGTAATAAACTGGCTCTGTAGGAAGTCATGAAAAACATATCAATCTTCTCTCTAACCTTATTCAGCATGTTCATAAGCTTTTTAAAACTCTCTCTATGAGACCACAGACCTGCATCATCCCACAGGACCGCTGGAATCTTGTTTTCCTCATCGAGAAGCTTTATAAGATCCACAGGCCTATACACTATATATCTCTTCGCAAGATCCCAAGATTTATATACATTCATAAGCTGCTTCAGACAGAAGACAGATTTCCCATTGCCAAATATTATGCCTCTTCGATCTGAGAACACACCTATAAAACCATATAATCTCATGTCTACACCATTAGAAGTAAACGTTTACGGGGGTAAAAACGACTTGATTTTCCCTCTAAAGGTGTATATATAAGATCCTCTTCGAGTATATTATAAAAGTATATAGAATCTGACTTCTTTGCTAGGCGGTCTCTTCACGGGGCCAGGCCCGTAGTCTATCCATTCTTCATTCACTTTAAATTTTCTGCCTAGTTTACCATTTTCGGCCAGTTTCCTAAGCGTCCTCTCCCAATGATGCCATTCGGATGCTTTAACCTCTCTCTTACTCTCTAGCCATTTCTTAAAGTCCTCATATGTGAATTCTCTCATTCTAGTCTCTCTCACGAATTGAACAAGCTCTTCTGGGAAGCCGTCCTCAACAATATTCTCTCTAGCGATAAGTTCATAAAGATCCTTATGATCCTCGATTAATTTTTCAAATCTTATCGGGCCATAGCCTCTAGACCTTATCCTTTTTATCTCGTATAGGATCCATTTCTCACTAATCTCATCACATCTTCCATAGCTTTTACATGAAGCGTCTAGAAACTCTCTTACTCTTTCCAGGGCCTCTTCATCCTCTAGCCTCAGGACATTAATCAAATAAGGAATTATTGCCAGGGCCAGGATCCTTTTACGACCATCTTCTAAACCTTTTTCAATAATATCCTCTATCCAATCAATCCTATTATGAGATCTTCTAAGCCTATCATTCATATTAATCTTTTGAGGCAGGCTAAGGCTTTTAAGTATATACATTTTCACCTTAGAGAGATCAAGAGGCTGCAGAAGATCCCATGAGAATTCTGGCCATTTTTCTATTTTAGGCTGCAGCATCCAGGCCCAGGACCTTTTCCCATTTTTATAGTTTACTGTCATAGGGATCCTGGCCAGTCTATTAAACTGCAGCATGTTAGGATCACATAATCCTCTCTTATCCTCTGGCAGAAGATTCAAGATATGTCTCCAGAGGACTTGATAATGGTTCCATTTCACAGGCTGACTAAGAGGTATATAGACGTGTGCACCTTTAAACCCTGATTTAACTATTATAGTATCTGCATCATATTTTTCTTTCACAAGTCTAGAGAGTTCATAGGCAGTCTTAATAGCCTGGCTAGGATCCTCCTCAGAATCAAAATCATATACAAGTCTATCGTATAACATATTTTCTTGGATAGGATCCTGGTCAGGCGTCTCCCAATATCCTATCCCCATAAAGATGTTAGAATCATAGAATCTCTTCCTAATCTCAGGCCAGTATAACAATCTGAAGCCTTCAAAAACCATTGAGTCTCTTCTAAACGAGGCTTTAGAAGACATGTCACCAATAAAAAGGCCGAACTCCCTTTTAGCATCCAAAGAGATCTTTATAGGACCTAGAAACCATTCATGCAGATAATCAAGAAAACTATCCACAGATCCTTTTGATCGGTCGGTAGTCGGTAAAGTAGAGGAAGTGACATTACCGACCTGATCCGCGAGGGGTCTGGCGAGGTCGGTAGAGTCGGTAAAGTCGGTAAACTTTTTTGGGGTATATATATCAAAAAAATTTTTCTTCGGATGACTCATTTTGATCCCTCATCTAGTTTTTTATATATATAATACCCTCAAAAACATTACCGACTCTACCGACTTTACCGACCTCATCAGGGGGTTCGCGGGGATCGGTCGGTAATGTTTTTCTGACCCCTCTACCGACTTTACCGACCTGATCATTTTTTCTCAACTTTGTTCTCTTCTTTTGTTGCGGTAGGCTCATAGTCGTATCTTTTAGCTATATTCACGAAATCACTATACTTCACTTCATAGACGTATCTGGCTCCGCTTCCTTTTCCTTTCTTTTTCTTATACTTCTCAAATCCCAGGTTTCTGAGAACTACTCCTATCTTCTGCGTCTTCCATTTCTTCTCGATCTCTTTTTCAAGCTCCTTACATCTAGGTTCATTCTTTGTCTCTACTTTCTCTATAGTCCCTTCAAAAGTTATCTCTACACAATCTTCATCCTCTAATAGACGTCTCTTGATATTCTTCTGAAGATCTTTTGACATGAACGTTACAACTTTATCCTCTTCAGATGCTAGGGATGATGTCATGTTGAATAGCTTATCTATTGCTCCCAGGACAATCTTCTCCTCATCATATATTAATTCATTGGTTCTTCTCCTACTCACATCTTCTACTATATAATCTAAGACTGTCTTCTCTCTACCGATCAATATTGCTGCAGCTAAGATAGGTGCCCATACCTCTGCCTCACGTCCCCACACACCTAGATCTTCAAGCATTCTCAAAGCCTTATCTCTGGCGTCAAGGATCTCAGGCAACTTAGTTAGTCTCATGTAATAAAGAGTCTCTCTAATTTCTTTAAACTCGTTAGGCTGTGGGTCGAGAAATTTCTTAGGCTTTGCCTTCAGCATGTTTATCAAGATGTTTCTTTGAATAAAATAATCCTCATGAGGAGGATGTTTAAATGAAAAGATCCTTGGTGAAGTAACCTCGAAAAACTTAAGTATTATTCCATCCCTGGTAGGCTCCGCTCGTGGGACGGTCGCTCCCTTTTTATAACCTGCTGCCAGGATCCTTTTAGCATTTTCACTAAGAACACTCTCATCTATTCCTACCGTAGGTCCTAAGGCCTCGACCATTCGATAAAGAGACGCGTCAGAAGGATTCTCTACCCATAATCCTCTCCTAGACATATATGTTATTGTGATATTAGCTCGGGTCTTTCCAGATCCAGGCGGGCCGTGTAGATAAAGGTATGGGACTGCAGTAAAGACATCAAAAAAGTATGTCATCACTATATATGACGCAACTACATCATAGATCCTTTCATCATCAAGAACTATCCAATCTTTCAGCTTTTCGATTATCTCATTACCAACTTCTGCCCATGTTTTTTTAACCTCTTCTCCATCTAGTATCTTTTTGAATGTTAAGATATCTGGAAAGTTCTTGGTTAAATTAGTTTTTATATCTTTGACGTCTGCATGTAATCTTAACAATCTGTCTCCAACTTTGATCTTCTTTTGATATGCTGGATAGTAGAGTTTTTTCTCTAGAAGGTTTAAAGATCCTTTTTCACGTTTGTATATCATCACAATACCTACAGGCTCAATCTTCTCTAAGACGCCATTCTTTGTTTCGATTTCAGCAAATGCAAATGTAGACTCACCAATCACTACATAATCACCTAAATCAACAAAAGATCCGTGGGCATTGAAATATGCACCATCTGAGGCACGGATCCTAATTATCTTTCCCTCGACCTCATCCTCTAACAAAAGTTCTAGACCTTCTTTCAACCTCTCCTCTTCCGCCTTTAACTCTTCCGCCAGTCTAATGTTCTCCCACTCTTTAAAGATCTTTCTAAACTCTTCTGCCACAGCCTCTTTATCAAGACCTGGAAACTTCTTTTCAAAGACTAGTCCTATGCTTTGGAAACATTGTTGATTAACTTCATCATCTTTTATGCTACACTCGATTATCTGAGGGGTCTCTTCACCAATATATTTAATTGCTATTTTAACTTTTCTCTTCAGCTTCTCAACTCTAATGATCGCTCTATGGCTGTCATTCTCCATTAAGTATAACGTGAGATAGTCATCACCTATGGAAGCGATCTTTAGACTGAGTTCACTAATCCCCATGAGGATCACCTACAGATATGTGAAAAGGGACAGTCAGAACACCAAGGCCCTTTTTCAGGTATAGGCGGCTTAAGATCTGTCAATGCCTTGTATAGCTGTTTGGCTCTCTCTACAAGTTTTTTCACGGCCTTGTTATCACGAAGGATCTTAAAAACCTTAACTCGACCATTTGTTCGAGAGAGATAAATGAGATAGCCTTTCCTCAGTTTAAGCATAAGCAAGTAAGCCTGAAGCTGCATAACATGAGAATCATAAGGCTTCTCAGGGATCTCATTGGCCGTCTTAAATTCAAGAACGACTTTTTCTCCTAGCTCCTCACATAACGCATCTATTCTTCCTCTCAATCTGAAACCGTCTAACTCGATATTCACAGAAACCTCTGTATCGCATCCTTCATTTCGTAAAACTTCCTGCAGCTTAAGATGGATATCGTTTCCAATTGATTTTAGAAACTCACTTGGTGTAGGAAGGGATCCTCTGACCCTGGCATAGTAGGATCTTCTTAGACAAGGTGCTGCAGCCTCTGTCACCATGATTTCGTCTTTAGAAAGGATCTTTGGGGTATCCATTGCCTTCATAATCCACTTGTTCACGTCTAGCTCTGTCACCATTTGTTTTCACCATTCTGCCATTCTTTCTTTATTATCCCCTCTAGGATCGGCCTTACATGTCTGAATGCTGCTTTAACATGTTTACACTCGTGATTCCTATAGACAAAATCTTCACATGTGCAGCTATACTTTAACAGCCTCATCTCTACAGATATTTCGCCTGAGAAATCTGGGAAGGGGCAGGCGTCTATCCAGAGACTCACATGATGATATAATGGTCTCGATGAAGATGGGACTAATAGAGATGCTGAATAGGTGCACGGGCCTCTTCTATCGAGAGAGATGAGCTTTATCTCTCTAAGATCTTGCCTTAGGGCCATCTCAATCACCATTATAGATCCTATCGATCTCTTTCATCGTAATCCAGAATGGGCAGACCTCTATCAATCCGCATAAAGTTGAATCTGTCTCACAGGTGAATCTTCTCTGGTTAAGGCTGCATATATCGATAAAGTTCTTCCAAAGCTCTTTCGGTATAAGCCCATATCTTTTGATCCTGTATCCTCTATTGATCTTTTTCGCCAATCCTATCGTCTCTAGGAATGATAGTGTTCTTCCGAATCGCGTGAGAGATCCTATGTCATGGATGCCTAGATAGATCCGCAAGTCCTGGGTTTTCACATTTAAGGATCCTTTTCTTCTCGAGATCTCAATGATGTAGCTAAGGGATTCTGCCATCCATTTCTTCATAGTTTTTTTCTTGGGCTTCTTAGGTCTTGTTTTGGTAGAGGCCAATGGAGAAAGGAGAAGGCTCATTTTCTCACCGATTTCAGAGGCATGATATAGATGATCCACGCCTTGTTTAGATAGTAGATCCTGTTCTCAGGGATCGCCACTAGCTTAATCCAATATCTTCTCGACTCCTCAATTCGACCGATCAACTTGTCATTCTGCAGAAGAACGATCACATCCTGGCCCTTAAACTCTTCTGAGAAGTCGCTGAATTTAAGATCCTTACGATCCTTTCTTTGAGAAGTCGTTTTTAGGTTTTCATTATTATAGTTATTTTGGGCAGGGGTTTTCTGAGTAGGGGAGGCCATAGATCTCACCTAGCTTTTTTCTCTTTCCTCTAGGACTTGAACTAGAAGCATCACTTTCTTTCCTTTTAGTCTCAGGAATTCTTTTCCTAACACTACCATCGCTGTGTGGGATACTCTCAAAACTTTTCTAGGCCCTATCCAATAGATCTCTTTCGCTACAGGCGTGTTTTCTTTTACATGAATTTTTATATCTGAGACCAGGGGTCTCACCGATTAATTATGTTGTTAAAAAGTATTTAAACTTGATGGTTGATCTAGTTAATTTCCTTATATAGAAACTAACTGATTGGTAAACTATTTTTTGGAATAGGTTTATCAACCTAAAGGATGATAAACCTTTTTTACCTTTCTAGTTTATTAACTAATTGGATTATCATGACTTGTTTCAATTTCAACTGGAATGAGATTCGTGAAAAAATTATCAAAAGATCTTTTCCATTACTTGATACAGAGCTTAGATGGGATATACTGAGATATTTAAAGAAAAAGGGTGAAGACTCGATCTATGGGATTGCCATTGGGATAGGAAAAACTATTCCAAGCGTGATGAAGACGCTACAGCCTTTAATCGGAAAATATATCGTTTATGAGGAAAAGCCTTTTAGACAGAGGAAAAAAGCAACCGTTTATAAGCTGACAGATCTAGGTGAGATAGCTGTTCTAGTGTTGAACGCCCCTGACATTGAGTTGCCACAGCCCTCTACGATACCTGATTTGAGTGATCTCATGAAAATGTGGCTAGATGATGAATGTCTTAGAGAGATCTTGATATCCTTCATTCTTGAGAGCATTGGGCAATCGAATTTAGAAGAAAATTATGAGGATTTGCGTTTAAGTAAGATACAGTTAAAAGGACTTGTGATAGATGGAAACTTTTTAATACTCTTAAAATTGATCTCAACACTAGCATTATTGGATTGGCTTAAAATATTACATGTAAAAGCCGTGGATAAAGATGAGAAAGAGGTTTATGAATATCTAATAACTAGTATCGAGAGTAGGGAAAAACAATATCTTGGATTTCTCGAAGCAAGAGAATACTTACGTAAAGCAATTCATCAAATATCAACCGATAAAAAATATATAGACGTTATTAAAAGATCTATTGAATACATGATTAACGTGCATGTTGGGGATTTTGCAATGTTTTTTGATGCCTACACGAGATTTCTAATCGGTTTAAAAGGTGATAAGAAACTTTTAGAGAAATGGATGAAATTCCGTGAAGAGCTTTTTAATTTTACAGAGGAAATCATAAGAACTCCTATAGAATGATTTTTTATGTTTTTGAGTTAGCTCTTTTTGTCTAAAAATTCATTGTTTTCAGTAGCTCTATATACCTGGGATAATACTGCATGGCCAGGCTGTATAAATTCAAATAATTCTTTTCTAAGATGCTTGTAGGCGTTCTTCCCTGGATGAAATTCACGATCTCTGACGGGATCCCTATGCTTAGCATTTTTGTTGCGACCCATTTTCTCACATACTTTGGATTCACCATCTTGTTCTTGGCTGCCCAGTTAGAGACCCAGTTCTCAGAAGACTTGAAAGGCCTAGGCTTTGTTATAGAGAATATATAAAAGGAATATTTCCTGCCCCGCATGTGGGCCAGGGCATATGTGTAGAAGCCCTTATGATCCTTAAGCCTGGAAGGGTCGTATTCGTTAAGCATCTTTATAATCTCACTAAGCCTGGCCCCAGACTCTATTAGAAGTCTATAGACTAGACAAAGCTCTTCAGATGTTGAACATGCAGCTTTAAGAGTGTTGATGACCTCTTCATCTGTAGGGATCCTCAGGTCAGGCTTTGATTGTTTTGTTTTCAGCTTTTTCCACTCGTCTTCCAATCCTTTAAACTTGAAATAAGCCTTCCAGGCCAGTATAGACCATTTGTTCTCTGTATCAAGATCCTTAGACAAATATCCTAAGTATTGTTTACATGTCTCTTCAGACGTCCCTTTCTCTACACACCATTTGAAAAACTCTGATTTTTCCGACTCGCTGGGCATCTCTAGACTGGGGAAAACCTTGGAAGCGGTCTTTAACCCTCTTGCGGGCTTAGGACCCGATGGCGTAGGCCTGCGTGGGTTCAAATCCCACCCCCCGCATAGATCTTTTGTTTAATATTTATCATATTTAAGTTTTGTTTGGCTTTTTAAAATATTCATTAACAGATTACA
>Ga0209739_100889_pt1 | contig 11009 bp, 10 predicted proteins | sample JossMetagenome_2_FD_184729 | JGI IMG/M metagenome (GOLD analysis project Ga0209739, IMG submission 184729) | Hot spring sediment microbial communities from Joseph's Coat, Yellowstone National Park, USA - JC3_ASED (SPAdes) (version 3) | ecosystem: Environmental > Aquatic > Thermal springs > Hot...
TGCGTAGGCTTGTGGTTGTCAGTGTTAGTCCATTGATCCTGCGGGCTTCCTTAAGGCTGGTGCTAAAGCATCACATATATGTTGCGGATGCCCTCCAGCTGGTATCAGCCAAAAGTATTGGTAACTGTACGTTTGTCACTGGTGACAGGGAGCTGGCAAGAGTGGCTGAAGCTGAGGGATTAAACACATTGTACACAGGCTGAGTGAAGATTGAGATCAAGCAATGTGAGATAGCGCGCGCTGAGGACAGATGAGGATGGTAAAACTGAGTATGGGGTCTCGTTTCTCCTTTATTATTGAGATGCGTGTATAGAGTCTTATGATTATTGAGCGCGTGGGTGGATGCGTGGTAGCCATTTGTTGGCGCGAGATTGTGGTGATGTTGGTAGGGGTGGCCTGTTAAAGGCATGCATGGGGTCCCAGGGGGCGTTGTGTTTGCTCCCGTGTTGCTGTTTAGGGTAAAGGTTTATGGTTGGATATTGTGCTTGGCGGCTTGTCTGGGGTTTGTTGTGGGTAAGGATGGGGTCCAGGTGATGGGTTCTTTGTGGCGCTGTTGCCTGTTTTCGGTTATGGGGCTGTAGCACGGTATGGGTTAAAATCTCTGTGCCGTGGGTGTTATATTTTTCCGAGTGCGTGTAGGAGGGCTAGGGTTAGTTGGACTATTAGTGTTGCAATAATGGTTAGTGTGAGCGCCCATGAAACTCTTGTTGCATGGTCTATTCTCTTGTCCAGCCCATCTATTCTCTTGTCTAGTGCGTCTATTCTTTTATCCAGCGAGTCTATTCTTCTGTCTAACGCGTCTATTCTTTTGTCTAGGCCGTCGATCCTCTTGTCAAGCGAGTCTATTCTCTTGTCTAGGTCGCTTATTCTCTCTACGAGCTGTGTGAATGCGCCCTCGAGCCTCGAGACTCTCTCTGAGAGGCCTGTGACCCTGTCTTCTAGCACTGATATCCTGGCTAGGACCTCGCTCCTCAAGGCCTCTATGCTTTCCCTAGTCTCCTTTCTCAGGGCTTCGATATCTTGCCTTGTCGCCCTTTCTAGGGCCTCTATGTCGCTCTTCGTGGCCACGTCCCTCAGGACGGCGTTTATCACTGCCAGCCTGACGTCGGGCTCGCCTACGAGGAGCTCTGCCAGCCTCTTCCTAGCCCTAGCGTCGGCCTCAAAAAGCCTGACAACATCCTCGGCAGTAATCGACTGCATCCCCTTCACTCAATACATTCTCTCAAGTATCTTATATACTTTTCAGCCTTCCAGATGGCGCTCTCCTCGCGCCGAAATTTTGCAAAGATAAAAGAGCTTGAAATATGCGCATCATCTGGATGCCTGCGTGTATTGGTGCTTAAGGCCTTTGGGTTGCTAGGTGGCCTTAAATGTTAAGTCTCAGCTTTTTGGCTAGTTCTACTAGCTCGGGGTGTACATACTCGCCGTTTTCTATTATTTTTTCTTCGTCTCCGGTTACTGTTGGCGAGAGGCATATTCCGTCAGTGTGTGAGGGTGCGTTGCCTACTTTGCCTTTGAAGTCTGGGGATTGGTAGCCGATGCCCCATTCTATTGCTCCCCATACTCTTTCGTCTTCGAGTATGTTTCCTGTGAGTTTGGCTCCGGGGTTGCATCCATAGGATATGTGGGCTAGCTTGTACATGTTTGGGTGGTTGAATGATTCTAGCCAGGCTTTGAGGATCTTGGCCTCAGGTCCCCCCTCTATTTTAACTATTTGTCCTTCTTTGATGTGGAGTTTAATAGGGTTTCTTAGTAGCCCGAGCTCTTGTGGGGGCCATATGGAGCCGTCGAATACTAGGACCCCGTTGATGCTGTCCTCTATTGGGGCCCAATCGACTTGCCCGAAGAGCATGTAGACTCCAGGGCCGTTTACTTCTCCCTCGGTGAATATGGGCCTGTTTTTGTCGTTCTCAAATTCTAGGTCGGTTCCGGCGGGCGTAGTTATTTTCATGTGTCTCTGTCTTGCAGTGATTTCGGCTAGTTTTTTCTGGAACTCGTAGATAAGGGGGATGTTTACTTTTCCTATAGTCCTGGTATACATGTCGGCGTCCATCCCTACAAGGCAAATATATCGGACTTTTCCAGCTTTGATGGCAGTCTCGTAGGGCGTCGAGTAGAGAAGCCATGATTTGTTGAACTCTATCCATACGTCTGCCTCGCTCAGCACGGCTGTGAGGGTCCTAAGTGGTATGTGTGGGTCAGCCGCCTTTCCTACGCCTGGGGGAGACTTGTACCATACGACCATGGGCTTCGCGTTGAGCAGGGCGACCGTTTTGGCTGTTTCTTCTACGACCCTCCAATCGCTGCCCGTGTCGGCTGTAATTACTACTTCTTCCCCCTCCTTGACCTTCAGGACGTCTCTTACAAGCTTTAGGGCAGCTGTTGCTAGCTCTAGGTCTAGGCCCATTGGGCTCATGTTCATCTCCTGTAGGGATGGCCAGTGATTCCGAGCTTTACCAGTGCTTCGGCTACCTTGATGGCTGCTCCTGCGGGGTCTATGGTATAGATATTTGTTTTTTCTTGAACTTCTCCTGCAAGTCCAGCCAGGCCGGTGCAGCCTAGTATAACGACGTCTACATTTTCTTCTTTTCTGGCTTTTTCGGCTTCGTTTACAAGGTATTTGACTACAGTGGCTCTGTCTTTGTCTATGTCTAGGACCCCTATTGGTATGCCCCTTACGGATGTAACCTTGTCGTTTAGGCCAAGCTGTTTGACTCTTTCCTCGATCATCCAATCACCATCTGAGGATCCGACGGTTATTATGGATATTCTTGTTCCAGCGATGTAGGCCAGAGAAAGGGACGCCTCGCAAGGTCCTATGACTGGTTTGTTTAGGACGCCTTTGAGGAGGTCAACGCCTGGGTCTAGGAAACAGTTAACTATTACAGCGTCGTAGCCCTCGTGATGCCTTTTTGCTACGTCTAGAACGAGGGGTATCACCTCTGCGTGGGCCTCGGGTGTTTCGACGCTGGCTGGTCCCCGGGGTAGAGAGATCACTTTTACCTCAGTTTCAGGTGATGCGAAGCTCTTATAGATCTGCTCGTCTTGTTTGTCCCATGTGCTGTGGCCAACAGGATTTATGACGAGAATCTTCGTCTAGACCCCCTCGACGAGCTCCTCCACTGGGATGTAGTCATAGTCGAATCCAAAATGCCTTGGGCCGAAGTACCGAAGTCCCTCGGGGGTCCTCCATACATCTGGGGCTTTTACTGCAACTCCATTTACCTTCATTCCTTCTTTTAGATCGGTGTTCGTAATTGGTTCGCCGTCGTCCCTTAACAGGGCGAAGAGGTCTGGTGGCATTACGGCCGGCTTGTCGTCGATCCATACCATTATATGTTCGTTTTTTATCCAGGAACGCAGAGTTTTCCCGCTGAATTTCCCAGTACCCCTTATTATTGCCTCTCCTTTGAGGAATCCTCCCTCGTCTCTCCAGTTGTATTTTTCCACTATTCCCTCAAATATTTTCCATCCCTTAAGAACTTTCACGACTGTATCTATGGGGTCCCGCTTCTCGTTGCGTGCTTTGAAGACTTCTTCTCCTAGCCTGAGAGATGTGGATATAGTATTCCTGATTATGGCCTTTCTTGCGGTATCGTAGCTCATCGGCGTGTCGACTACTGAGACATAATTTCCGCTTAGAACTGATAAGTATCTTGCTATGGCTTCGTAGTCGTCTATGTCAGAGTACTCTCTTACAACAACTATGTTTCCGCTCTCGCCTACTATGACTGAGGGATACATTGGTATCCCGAATATGTTTACGGTGCACTGATGTAGCTCTGGTGCGGCTCTTCCGAGGAGATCGCCGTCGATGGCAGGTATTCCAAGCTCAGCCGCTATGCTTAATGCGACAGGCGTATTTGCCCCGCCTATCTCGCTGGCAACTATTGCTACGATTTTTCCTCCGAGAAGTTGCTCCATTTCTTTGAAGGCCTGCCTGATGGGGTCTTCTATCTTTATAGGCTTCTTGGTCTTGGTGCCCGGGGCAATTGATCCAACGTGGTAGGGAACAACAATGAATCCATCCTTGGAAATTTCATCTATTTCTGCTATTTTTATTGTCTTGCCTTTTTTGAGGACATTGTTGAGCATCGTGAGGCCTGAAGAAGGACTTCCGCCTCCGCCCGTTCCAAGGATTGTTGCTCCGAGAACGAGGGCTTTTGCCTGTTCTATGTTGTTTATCTCAATCATGCTAGGGTCTCAGCATTTTCCAGCCTGTTTTTTAAGTTTTTTGTTCCAAAAGGTTAGGATGTTTAAATTATGTTTTCCTGGTATATTTATGAATATTGCGTTGGATTAAAATTTTATTTTTTTGAGAATAGAAGCAAAATTCTAAAATATTTTTAATAAAGATGACGCGGAGCTTAATTGTCTTATGAAGTATTTCTTTAGCTTTAATTGATATCTGGTCGCCTTGCAAGGCCAGCCTACTATATCATGTTCATCGTTTTTTTATTTGTTGTCAAGTAGATTTATTTACTTCTTTCAAAATTTCTTCGGACTGAGTTTTTTGCGTAGCAAAAATCTTATTTTTCGAGTCCATGAGAGCGTGGAAGAACCCGATGTTGAGTACAAGTGAAATCGCTTTGGAAGAGTCTTCAAGAAAGTTTAGAATTGGGGTGAGATATTGAGGCGCGCAATCTCAAAGGCTCTAACAGCCTTAATAATAGTTCTTGTGGTTGCCCTCTCCCTAGGCGCTTATTTATACTTTGCTGGTACAGCGGTAAAGAAACCGGCCAGGAAGACTGTCGTTATCTATGCCTCCTTATCAGAGATGACGAGTGCCGAGCCCAGCACGGAGTTTTCAAATTCTATTATGTGGATGGCTGTTGTTTATGAACCCCTGCTATATTATGATCCTCTCAACAACGTCTTTATTCCAGCTTTGGCCGAGAGCTATGAACATGATCCGAGTGGTCTTGTTTGGACGTTTCATCTTAGGAAAAATGCGGTTTTTCATGATGGTACCCCTGTAACGGCCGAGGCCGTGAAGTTCTCCATCGAGAGGACTATTTCGTTGGGGCAAGGAGCCGCCTTTATATGGGACCCTGTAGAGAGTATTGAAACGCCAGATAATTATACTGTTGTGTTTCATCTGAAATACCAGGCACCATTGGACGCTATTGCGTCATCGGGTTACGGTGCATACATATTTAGTCCGAACGTAGTTAAATATGCAAAGGCTTCAAACAGTACTGATCCAAAGATAACTGACTGGTTTAATGCAGGTAACGATGCAGGCTCAGGTCCCTACAGACTTGTTAAATGGGATCCCCAGAACGAAGTTGTTCTAGAGAAGTTCACAGACTGGTGGGGATGGAAGGACCCCAAATATCCACTTAAGTCCGATAAGGCTCCAGATGTATTTATAATTAAGATAGTAAAGGACTCTGTGACGCAGGAGAGGTTAGTCAGGTCCGGAGACATCCAGATAGCTCAGACGGTGCCACTAGAGGATATTGAGAACCTAAAGAATGATCCAAATCTACGAGTGGTAATGAAGCCAAGCTTCCAGAATCTTTTGCTCTTTTTCAACACTAGAAAACCTCCGTTGGACAATGTTCTGGTGAGAAGAGCAATTGCTCATGCAATACCATATGAGGATATAGTGAAGATTGCTGTGAATGGGCTAGCGAAGGTAGCCTCTGGACCGATACCGCATGGTATGTGGGGTCACTTTGATAACTTCACGTATACTTATGACCTAGACCTTGCCAAGAAGTTGCTTACCGAAGCAGGCTATCCGAATGGAATCAATAGGACCCTTGTCCTTACATATACAGCTGGAGACGTCTATGAGAAGAGAACGGCAGAGCTCATTAAGTCCAGTCTTGGCCGGATCGGGATAAATGTCGAGATAAGACCAATGAGCTGGCAGGAGCAATGGGCACTGGCGCAAAGCGGATGGAATAATTCTCAGGCAGCACAGGATCTTTTCATAATGTATTGGTGGCCGACATATGTAACGCCTTATGACTTCTTATTCAACATGTTCGATAGTAGCAGTAAATCCTTTGATTTATGCTATTATAATAATTCGGAGTTCGAGAAGATAATTGACAGTGCACACCAGTTAGAGGGAATAGACAGAGCTAGGTCACTTGAGTTGTACTATAAGGCACAGAAGATATTGTATAACGATGTTCCCGCCATTGCCCTTTGGGATTCAATTGATGTAAAAGTGGCTAGAGCAAATATAGGTGGCCTGGATAAAGCTATTAATCCTGCATATGCAACTGTGGTCTTTCCTCAGGCTCTAAGCGTTGAAGGTTAGAGTAGAGTTGAGTTGAACGTGATTTGTTTTTCTAGGTGTTAGCTATGCCTCTTGGACGAGAGTATTTGTTGAAACGACTCTTCCATCTTATTTTTGTTGTTTTTGGAGTGCTAATAATAACCTTCATTATCACTAGAGTTTTACCAGCTAGACCTGAGCTCCTATGGGCGGGGCCCCATGCGACAATAGAGCAGATTGAAAGAGCTAGGAAAGAACTTCATCTTGATGAGCCGATCTACGTTCAGCTTGGCTACTATTTGTGGGGCTTCATTAGAGGAAATTGGGGTGTCTCTTGGAGAACGAAGACCCCCGTTCTAAATGGGCTTCTAAGCGCGCTTCCAGCCACATTAGAATTGATTATTTTTGCGTTTTCTATTGCTACTGTTTTAGGCGTCTTATTGGGGATTGTTGCAGCTCTTAGAAGAAATACAATGGTAGATAGTGTTATACAAATATTTAGCGTTTTGGGGGCCTCGATGCCTGTGTTTTGGCTTGCCTTGATCATGTTGTATGTATTTAGTAACACGCTTGGCTGGTTACCATCGTCGAATAGAGTGGATGAAACGCTTGTGATAAGAACGGGTTTTCATCCCATCACGGGCTTCTATTTGATTGATTCGTTGATGCAAGGGAATTTTCCTGTGTTCATTGATGTGCTCAGGCACATGATTCTCCCAGCATTGGTCTTGTCGCTTTATCCCATGGGCCTGAGTGCCAGGATGACCAGAGCTATGATGGTAGATGTGCTACATGAGCCATTCATAAGGAGCGCTCTGACATGGGGCATTCCCAAAAAGCTAGTTGTATACAAATATGCCTTGAAGAATGCGGTGGCACCTGTTATAGCTTCATTAGGGTTGTCCTTTGGATACACAATTATTGGAGCTTTTATGGTGGAGCTCATATTTGTATGGCCCGGAATTGGGCTTTACCTTGCAATGTCTCTTCTCAGCTTTGACTATCCCGCGATAATGGGTGCAGTGATTATTGTCGCGTTATTTTACTCCGTTATAAATCTCATTGTTGATCTGATCCATGCATGGATAGATCCGAGGCTAAGACTATGATGTCTGAAGTTAAGGCATTATTTACATTGATGAGGAAAAATATTGTTGCTATGGTTGGTTTTATCCTAGTAGTTGCCTTCTTTGTTATAGGAATAATATCTCCATATATTCTCACAAGGCCCGAAGATGCTTGGGGATCTACTTTCAATGTGTCTGCAAGGTATCTTCCACCTTCCTGGGAGCATCCATTTGGCACGGACGAGTTCGGGAGGGATATGTTCAACAGGGTGATACTGGGAGCTAGATTTTCTCTCATTATAGCGGTTGGCGTGGTGGGACTTGCATTGGTTCTAGGGGTTCCTATTGGTCTGATAGCAGGTTATAGTGGAGGTAGACTGGGAACAATACTCATGAGGTTAACGGACATGTTTCTAGCATTTCCCCCTCTTCTTTTAGCTATAGCTTTGGCAGCAACGCTGGGGAGGGGTCTGGCAAACGCGATTATAGCCCTCGCCCTCTCGTGGTGGCCTTGGTATGCGAGGCTTGTTTATGTTCAGGTGAACACTGTAAAGAACATGCCTTACGTCGATGCAGCTAGAGTGCTTGGGCTTGACAGCTTCACAATAATGTTTAGACACGTATTGCCCAATGCTTTAACCCCTGTCGTGATACAAGCCTCATTGGACATGGGTTCTGCAGTGCTTGAGGCAGCTGGGTTGAGTTTTCTTGGGATAGGTGTTCAGCCTCCGACGCCTGAGTGGGGTCTACTTGTGAGCGAAGGGTGGCAATCTATAAATGTGGCTTGGTGGATATCTTTCTTCCCAGGGCTAGCTATAGTAACTACGGTTCTAGGCTTTAATCTTCTAGCTGAATTTGCTAGGGAGTTCATGGATCCTAGGCTTAGAATTACGATGATGGCGAAGAGGTGGTTTAAATGAAGAATACGATTCTTCAGGTAAGGGATCTGAGCATTGTCTACGACACCCCCTTTGGAATGACTCATGCAACTGCAGGAGTTACATTTGATGTTAAGAGAGGTGAGTCGATTAGTTTGGTGGGTGAGTCTGGCTCTGGAAAGTCAACTGTAGGTCTAGCTATAGCTATGGCTCTTCCTCCCAATGCAAGGATTGTAAATGGTAGCATCTTATATGGAGACGTTGATCTTCTAAGGCTTGAAGAGGATGAGAGAAGAAGATACTCAGGACGCGAGATATCAGCTGTGTTTCAGGACCCCCTTGCCACGTTAAATCCGCTTTTTACTATAGGGGAGCAGATGACTGATGTTCTAATGAGCAATCTTGGCTTGTCAAAGGAAGAAGCGTTTAAAAGGGCAAAAGAATTTTTGAAGAAAGTTGGCCTAACCGACCCTGAGAGAATATTGAGGTCTTTTCCACACGAGCTATCTGGCGGAATGCTTCAAAGAGTAAACATAGCTATAGCTACATCCACGAAACCAAAAATCTTGGTCGCGGACGAGCCGACAACGATGCTTGATGTAATTTCGCAGGCACAGATATTGGAACTTTTTGAGGAGCTGAAGAGAGATCTGGATCTTGCTTTGCTATTTATTACTCATAATCTTGGGGTTGCGTCGAAGATAGCTGACAGGATAATAGTTATGTATGCGGGAACCATAGTGGAAGACGGTCCCGTCGATGACGTTTTATCGAAACCTCTTCATCCCTATACAGTCGGATTACTGGATTGTGTCCCCAGAATTCACGTTAAAGAAAAAAGGCTGAAAAGTATCCCGGGTTTCCCACCGGATCTTTCGAGACCAATAAATGGTTGTCCTTTCGCTGATAGATGTAATGAAGCCAGTGATGTATGCAGGAAGACAAAGCCAGAGTTAATAGAAGTAGTTCCGGGTCGCAGGGTTGCCTGTTTTAAGTATAAGAGGTGAGAATGTGCCGCTCTTAGAAGTTGAGGAGCTGGTTAAGTATTTCCCGATAAAATATGGACTATTTGGAAAGACTATCGGATATGTCAGAGCGGTAGATGGTGTTTCATTTTCCATAAAAGAGAATAGCGTATTCTCTTTAGTAGGCGAGTCTGGCTCAGGAAAATCAACCATTGCTAAGTGTGTGCTTAAGCTCTTAGAACCTACCTCGGGCAGAATTGTTTTTGAAGGAAAGGATATAACTTCATTGAGGGGAAAAAGCCTTAAATGGTATAGAAGAAGTGTACAGGCGGTGTTCCAAAACCCATTTTTATCCCTAAATCCAAGAATGAAGGTCGAGTCCATTGTAGCTGAGCCCCTGAAAATCCACTTAGGTATGAAAAGCGACGAGGCAAAAGAGGAGGTATATAAGTTGCTTGAACTGGTAGGCCTCTCGCGCGAGATCGGTAGTAAGTATCCTCATGAACTAAGCGGAGGCCAGGCCCAGAGAGTTGCCATAGCAAGAGCCATAGCTTCAAAGCCTAGATTGCTGGTATTAGATGAGCCAACATCAGCGTTGGATGCCTCGGTTCAAGCTCAAATATTAAACCTTCTCATGGATCTAAAGAAGGAGTTGAGACTATCCTATCTGCTAATATCTCATGATCTATCTGTAGTTAGATATATGAGTGATTACGTAGCAGTGATATATCTGGGTAAAATAATAGAGTATGGTTCTGTAGAAGAACTGTTTAATTATCCAGCACATCCCTATACTAAAGCGCTTCTCTCTTCAGTTCCGGAGCCGGATCCAGCAACTAGAAAGCTGAAAAACAGGATAGTGTTACCTGGCGAACCGCCTAGCCCAGTAGACCCGCCGAAGGGATGCAGATTAAGTCCTAGATGTCCATATGTGCAGGAAAAATGCAAAAGTAGCGAGCCAGAGCTTATAAGTATCGGAAAAGATCATCTAGTTAGGTGTTGGCTTTTCCAATAGCTTGATATTTGGTCAGAGTGAAATAGGCGTGCCAGACGTAAATGCGATCTAGGAAGTCAAATTGTTGCGATCGAACTATTTCTGTTTATTGATTGTTTCCAGGCTGGACGCGTTAAATTAAGAGTTGGGGTTATATTACCCCACAATTGTATAATTGTTAGAGTTGTTGATGGCGCCTAAGATCAAAATTGAGGATACGACGGGGTCTGGGGAGAAGATCACGTTGACTATTGAGGGGTCGGAGATCAGCGAAGAGAGGGTAGTGCAGGTTTTGCAAATGCTTCGGCTTCTCAAGTCTTCTGGCGGGGGCGTGGTTGAGGAGGGGGAGAGTATGAAGGAGAGGATTTGGAGGGTTATTGTGGAGAATTTTGGTGATGGCACGTGGTTTAGTATTCGGGACCTGTATAATGTTGCTTCCCGGGAGATGCCGGACTTGAAGATTACAGCTGTGTCTACGTATGTTTCCCGCCTCGTCGGCGAGGGGAGGCTTGTTAAGAGGGGGTCGAAGCCGAACACGCGTTATAGGGTCCAGTCGGTTAGGCGGGAGGCGGCTTATCCATAGGAGGGGTCCCGGTTTAGCGTTGTATAGGGGTTCCGTTGCGCCTTATGAGGCGGTCTTGTTGCCTTTTGGTGGCAGTTTTATGGTTATATAGTTGCATGCTTTGGATATAGAGCTTGGGATCAGAGCGATAACTGTATATATTGTCTTTTTCGAATAATACATAGGTAGAGATGAAGAGCTTGGCGAAGCCACTTGTAGCCTTTGTCCTATTATTTTTGTCTTTGTCTCTTGTATCAAGCGTTCTCTTCAGTGCAAGTGGTAATGGTAGTAGTGGTGCGTCTAATGCA
>Ga0209739_100890_pt1 | contig 10976 bp, 9 predicted proteins | sample JossMetagenome_2_FD_184729 | JGI IMG/M metagenome (GOLD analysis project Ga0209739, IMG submission 184729) | Hot spring sediment microbial communities from Joseph's Coat, Yellowstone National Park, USA - JC3_ASED (SPAdes) (version 3) | ecosystem: Environmental > Aquatic > Thermal springs > Hot...
GGATCCTCAAATACAGCCTCCGCGCCGTACGTTCTGCGCTACGAGAGGTGGGGAGAGACGTAGAGGTGGTGTATGTCGACGGAGGCTCCACAGACGGCTCCAGGGAACTTGTAAGAGAGGTTCTGCCGCAGGCGAGGATAATCGACGCGCCGGGCACCAACATCCCCGAGGCGCGAAACATAGCAGTCAGGGAGACCTCAGGCGACTATTTGGTCTACTGGGACAGCGACATCTTGGCCCCGCCGTCTGCGCTCAAGGCGCTTCTCCAGCAAGACAAGCCAATAGTTGCGCTGACGCGTCGAGACGTCTACGTCGCATCTGAAGAGGATATACAAAACATCGTGGCCAGCCTAGGCGACGACCCCAGTCCCACGGCCTACCCAGTCCCCTTTGTGGTCTTCAGCGTGACGCTTTTCCACCGAGACGTATTCAGAAAGGTAGGTCTCTTCGACGAGGGGATGACGCAGGCAGAAGACAGAGACATATGCCTAAGGGCGTACTGCAAGGGCTTCCAAAGCTTCTACATCTCGATGGCGGCCTACGACATAAACAGGAGGCGGCTGAGCGACGTGCCTGTAACTACGCCGCTTAGGCAATACCTCCGAGGCATACGCAGAAAAGCCATCATATACGCCTACACGCTGTCGCGCCGCCAGAAGATAAACACCGCTATCTTAGCCGCGGTTCATGCAACGGCTGTATTGGGTACGCTTGCAACTCAGATTGCCCCAGTAGTCGAACTTCTTCCACTAGTTTACCAAATGGTGCGGTACAGAGGTAAAAAGGGTGTTGAGATGTATGTCAAGGCTTTAGCCCTCTACACGTTAATAGCGTTTTCCATGCCTCTGAGACTCAAAGACATTTGCGCATGGATTGAGCATGGCTAAGGTAGCCTACCTCACCCGCTTTGATCCGCGTATATTTCCACGTCCCATATTCTTCGCACGAGCAACTGGGGCGAAGGTTTACCAAATCAGAACCTTGGTGGGGCACCTGAGGAATCCCAATAAGCGGCTCGAGGATTTTGTAAAACAGCAACTGATAATAAAACAAAAATATATAAATTTTCTTGAATTTGATATATCAAAACACATAAATAATTGTTATAGGCAAGATAAGACATATATTATTGGCGCATTGATAAAGGAAGCCAGCATCGCGGGATTCCTGAAAAAACTTAGTTATAAATATGATTTGGCAATTATAAAGAACCTAGTAGGCGTGATAGCGGCCAAGCTCGCTGGCATACGAGCGGTGGTGGATCTCATGGATCTTTGGCATTGCGACAGGGACTACCTAGCGTTTAGTCCTCTTGACTTCGTTGCGTTGAGAAAGGCGGAGTGCGTCATTGCGTGGTCCAAGGCCATCGCGGCGCTTCTGAGAAGGGTAGGGCTTAAGTGCGTGGAGTACCTCCCCTTTGGGGTGGATCTCAACGTGTTTGACCCCTTAAAGGCGGACCCCAGGCTTATCTATGAGCGCTACCCGCAGCTGGAGGGTAAGGTTGTGGTGGGCTACAGCGGCGGTGGGCACATCTACCACGGCATCCATAAGGTGTTGGCGGCGTATCGCTTGGTGGAGAAGAAGAACAAAGACGTGGCCCTTGCGATCCAGACGTGGGGACAGAACCAGCTGGTCAGAGAGATGATTAAGAGGTTCAATATAGAGAAAGCGGTGCTGATAGAGCCCACGAAGCTCTTCAATGACCCATTGCGGCTCTCCTTCCTGAGAGCCGCCTCGGTCCTTGTGCTACCTGTTTCCAAGGCGCCAGGCGTGTACCTCGCTGAGAGGACGACCATGTACCAGTTTATGGCCACGGGCAACGCCATAGTCGCTGAGCATTCTCCCGGCGTTGCGGGCGTACTAAAAGATGGACATACCGCGGCTATTGCGAAATACGGCGATGTGCGTAGTTTGGCTGAGAAGATGGGGTTCCTCGTCGCCCACGGCGGTGTGGCGGATGAAATGGGCAGAAACGCCCGCAAAGAAGTGGAGGAGAAATACAGCTGGGATGCTCTGGCTCCAAAAGCCCGCGAGATAATAAACCGGGCGGCTAGATAAAGAGAAAAGGGAGGGCCTCCCTACAACACCAGAGGCCCTAACTCCTTGGTGCCGGTTGCCAAGCTGTACAACGGGCTCTACTTGCCAAGGCCTCTGATTACTACGTCAGATAGGCTCCTCTTGACGTCCACTGCATAAGTAATGTGCCACCTGTGGGAACCCCCAACATAGATCTGCGCAATTTGTACCTCCTCCCCTAAGTAAGCTGGCGAGCGAAAATACACGGATTATGGCAACAGCTCCATTGCCTTCTCCCCAAGCGCCCGCCAGGTATATTGTTGCTCCAAGTATTCCCGCGCCTGACGCCCTATATATTTCCTCAAGCCGTCGTCACGCACCAGCTCCATGATGCCCTCTGCAAGTTTTTCTGGGCGGTCTATGGGGACTAGGTAGGCGGTTTCCCCGTGGCGAATCGCTCCGCGGACTCCAGGCGTGTCCTCGGCTAAAATGGCGTTGCTGGAGGACATGTACTGAAACATGGTGGTCCTCTCGGCGAAGTACACAGCAGGGTACCTAGACGCGGTGAGCACGAGGATGTCTGCAGATCGGAACATGGAAAGTCTCAGAGGGTCGTTGGGCTTCGGGGTTCGTTCCACATAGACGAAGTTCCTCACGCCGACCCTCTTTGCAAGCTCCACAACCTCCCTAGAGGTCTGCAACAGCAGGACCACGTCCCTCCGCTTCTCCTCCACCATCTTAAACGCGAGAAGTAGCTTTTCAACTCCTAACGCATCTCTCCCATCGATCTTCCACATGCCTCCGCTGTACACCACCTTGAAGATGGAGGGATCTATGCCATAGCGCTCTAGGAAGATGCGCGGGGAGACGGCCAGGGGGTCGAAGCTCTCTAGGTCAAGCCCATAGGGGAGGTACCCCACATGCCGTAGCCCCATGGACTTCAGCAACGCCGCTACGGCCCTAGACCATGCAATCACCAGATCAGCCCTTCTAAGCGCGTGGAAATCAAAGGCGTTGAACGTAAACACGTCGCGATGGCAGCTCCACAGATCCATGAGGTCCACGACGACTTTCTTGCCAACGGCCTTTGCGGCGTAGACGCCATAAGGGTTCATCACAATTATGCCGTCGCCTCCAATCTTAGAGAGATATGGCGCGTAAAGTAGCTCGTACAGCGAGGCGTCCAGCAACACAGTGCGGTCCTGTCTAGGACAATCGTATATCGCCCTCAACGGGTCGCTCCTGGTCGCCGAAACGTCTTGTTGTCGCCTCTCTCCGGTCCGAGGTCTTTTTTTGAGGTTCCTTAGATATCCAATAAACGTCCTTAGGAAATACGTGGGGATCTTGCAACACTTAAAAAAGAAATAGGGGCGTGGGTAGAAGCCGGGGTCTAAACCGGTGATGTAGGAATACCTCATAACCCGCTTAACAGCGCGACGGCCCGTTCGAGAAACCCCTCAAACGTGAACCCGGAGATCCTCGCGAGCGACCTCTGGGAGAAGAGGCTCCAAGTCCTCCCGTCGGTGAGGAGCTTGGCCACGGCCTCCGCGGCCTCCTCGGCGTTGCTGTAGCCCACGCCGAACTCGCCGAAGCCCGCCAAGTCGCTCCAAGCGCCGCCGGATTTGTGCACCACTACGGGCAGTCCCCGCGCCATGGCCTCCGCAACGGCTATGCCCCAGTGCTCGTTGATCGTAGCATGTAGAAATACCCTACATCTGCCGAGGGTCTCGTCAATTTTGCTTCGCGGCGCGCTTCTAAGGAGCTGTACACGCCCGCTGAACCTCCTAGCGAGGTTCTCCACATATTGGTAGTACCGAAGGCTAGAGGGGGTGGACGCGTCGCCCATGATAATGAGCCGGGCGTCCGCTACCTCCTTAAATATGAGGGGGGCCACCTCTTCCACCACCCAGTGATACCGCTTCTCCTGAGAGAAGCGGCCCAGCATGACGACGCAGGGCTCCCTCTCCTCGAAGCTAGGCGGGCTCTCGGCTATTGGCGTCGTAGGCGGCAGAGGTGGGTTGAGGACCTTTGGCTCTTCTCCGAAGATCTCTTTCACCACGTCGGCGGTCCATCTGGAGTTCGTCAACACGAGAGCCGCCGCGGTGAACGGGTTGTCTCTGGCGAAGTGGGGGTACAGATGGGTGAAGACCTTGGCGTAGAGGTTCATGGGAAATTTGCCGTATCTCTCAGCCGTGTAGGGATCGTCGGTGTAGTAGAAGCCCACGTGTCTGTATCTGGGGTTGAATGTGGCGTCCAGCGGGAAGTGTATATACTCAACGATGGGGACTTTGCCGACTAGTCGTCGGTATGTCGGCATGTCTATAGCCACGAACCTTGGCCTGTACTTCTTCACCGCCTTCTCAGCAGGCCGCCAGACGAGAAGCCTCATGTAGAGGCCGAACGTCTTTAGGCTGAGCCAGCCCGTGACGGCGGGATATCTGGAGAGGTCTATGCCGAACCACTCCCTATATCTAGACCCGTCAAAGCGCGTGAGGGATGTCAAGACCGGGGTGAGCCCCATCTTCTCCACCGCCGCGGCGATGCCCGCCATGACCAGCTCCCCGCCTCCCGGCCTATCCCAGAAGTGGTGGGCAACCACGGCGCTCACGGGGCGAGATAGCAACAGCTAAATATCTGTTGCATCTGCTCGCCGTGAGGGTTGCCGTTCTGGGCTTCGGCTGGGCTGGGGTGCTGGCGGCCGGGTTTCTGCTGGAGAGGTTCCCCGGCGTCGAGGTGGTCGCCTTCGACAAGTCGCGGCGTCTGGGCGGCCTACTATCCTCGGCCGAGGTGAACGGCTTCACCTTCGACACAGGCGGAAGCCACGTGATCTTCTCCAACGACGAAGCCGTGCTGGCCGAGGTGGTGGCGCTCCTCGGCGGCGATGCGCTGGAGCATCGACGCAGGGCGTACGTGAGGCTGGGCGACCTGTTCGTGCCCTACCCCTTCGAGAACGGGCTCCACGTCCTCCCGCCGGAGGAGAGGGCGGAGCTCATAGGCGACCTCGTGGAGGCCTTGATGAAGATCCCGCCCGGCTGGAGGCCCAAGCACCTCCTCGACTGGATAGAAACAACGTTCGGAAGCGGCATAGCCTGGCGGTACCTAATTCCCTACAACGAGAAGATCTGGAAGAGGCCTCTCGACCAGATCTCGGCCGACTGGGCCTACATGCCGGGCCGCCTGCCCGTGCCGGACGTCAAGACGCTGGTCAAGACGGCCGCCGGCATCCCGACGGTGGGCTACGCCGAGCAGTCCCGCTTCTACTACCCCCGCAGGGGCGGCATACAGAGGCAGTACCAAGCGGCGCTGGAGAGGGTTGGGGACAAAGTGGCGGTCCGCGCCGGCGAGGCCGTCGAGGAGGTGCGCAGGAGGGGCGGCGGGCTGACGGTGAACGGGGTGGAGGTGGACCTAGCCGTGGCTGCCATGCCGCTTCCAGACCTCGTGGCGGCGTTTAGAGACGCGCCTGAGGAGGTGATCAAGGCGGCGGAGAGGCTCGACTACAACCAGGTGGTTGTGGTGGGGGTCGCCTTGGACAGGCCCGCCCCCGACCAGCATTGGGTCTACGTGCCCGATAGGCGCATCGTCTTCCACCGCTACGCCTGGGTCTCCAACTACAGCCCCGCCAACGCGCCGCCGGGCAGATCCGCCCTCATCGCCGAGGTCACCCTGCCCAGAGGCGTAGAGCCCGACTTGGAGAGGCTTAAGGCGGAGGCGGTGGAGGGCCTTCTGGAGCTGGGCGCGGCGCGGGAGCGGGATATATTGCACGTGGAGGCTTGGCTCCACAGATATGGCTACCCCCTCTACACGCTGGACCACGCCCAAAGCCGCGACACAATACTGCGGTGGCTGGGGGAGCAGGGCGTAGCCGCGGTGGGCCGCTGGGGCCAGTGGCACTACTGGAACACGGACAAGGTGTACAAAAACGTGAAGGAGACGGTCGCTGCGCTATGAGGCTGACTGTGGCGGTGGTCGCCTACGGCCGTTACAAATACCTAGACGAAGCCGTGGCCTCCATCGCGAGGCAGACCAGGCCTCCCGACGAGGTGATAGTCTTCACAGACAACAGAGAAGCAGTGAGGCCCATCTTTCAGAAACACGGCATAGATGCGGAGATCCTCCAAGAGCCGGATCTGACCTACTGCGCCACCTACGCCAGAATAGGCGAGACTGCCTCCGGCGACTACGTCCTGCCGCTGGAGGACGACGACGTCTTCAAGCCGGAGAAGCTTGAGCGTCTAGAGCCGGTTTTGAGGGAGGGCAGGTGGACCCTCGTCAAACACGCCGCAGACTTCATAGACGCCGAGTCGAAGCCCACCACATGGATTCAACAACCAGGGGAACCTGCTGTCATAACTCGGGAAAACGCTTGGCAACTCTACCGCAGGTTTCCCTACCATGTCTGGCCCTCCACCTTCGCAGTAAAGACAGACCTCTTGAGGAAACACGGTGAAATCCTCAAACATATGCTTCTTCATGCAGACTTCGCCATATTTACCCTAGCACTAAAAGACGGCGAAGTACTCTACAAGCCAGCAAGACTGACCTACTACAGAATAGGCGCAGGAAATTCACAAGCTACAACTTGCAACGAGTTATCTAAAGTGGTCTGTACATGGAATAAATATGCATATGATGATGATCTTTTGCTAAGGTATGCAAGTGTTAAAGAGATAAATAAAATTGTAAGTTACTCATATATTTCTCATCTTGTTAAAGTATATATACTTAATACTAAGTTTAACTGTGCTTTTAAATATAAAGTTTCCTATCTTTCATTAGTTAAAAAATCATTTGCAACAATTACTAAACGCGCATATCCGCTAAGAAAGGCTTTGCTACTTGCTTGGCTGTCTCCTCTGCTGGGTAGTAAGAGGGTTGCTGAAATTTACTAGTAAGAGGGTTGCTGAAATTTACTATAGACGCTTATGCCGAAGCCTCCAAAACCCGCAAGATAATAAATAGAGAGACACGCCAACGGTGAAATCCCTCGCAACGGCAACCCAGCTTAACTCCGAGACAGCGGCAAAGTATTCAAAGCATTTAATCAGCGAAACTACCGACATGTAGGAACATAGCTACAAACGCAGAAAAAGGTCGACACTACGCCCAGTTTGGCTGGGAAGAGGCGTCAGGACGGATGGAGGATCTCTTTACCGCCACGAGGATAAAGTCGACACAAAAGCTGAAGAGGAGACCTACAGCTCGCTCTGCGGCTTGGCTTTATGGAGAAGTGCTGGGAGCCCCTCTCTAGGTCCTGTTGTGATTGAGTTAAAAGACGGCGCGGAGCGTGAGGATTTTTGCGTGAGGTTAGCTACTGGGGCTTTCAGCATGGGGGCGTCGGCACCCATATCTAACCCTTGTGATGGGGCTCTGCTTTAGGTGTCTGCTAATTTCCTCCTTTGTCACGCCTACACTGGTGTCGGCGATGGTTATAATTTTTGCGTTACTCCTCAGAGGGTACTCGATTAGTTTCAAGAGACTCTTCACGTATAGGCCGGCCTTATCCAGCCCCACCGCCTGAAACACTTCGTCCACAAGTACCGCCACCTTCCTCTTGCCCCACCGCCCGATCAGCTCCTTGGCCAGGTCCACGGCCAGATAGGCCAACTTCAGCTGGGCCATGCCAGAGACGTCGGAAACGGCGTCGAGAAGCCTCCTGGCCACCTCCGCCACGTCGGTAGGCAGAGGTGAATAATATCCAATCCACCTGCCGTTACAACAATCATGACACCACAAGCTTAAACATGGCGAGAGTTCGTTAATAGAATTCCACAGCTCAAAACGCCTTGGCGGCAAAGAAAGAGCTCAACATCTCTACACAGGTCTGCGCAGTTCTAAGTAGCGCGAAACCTTCAACTTAAGTGCTGGCAAGCATAGGCTCGCTACACAATTTGTCAACGCCGTCTGGCGAACCCCAGCTATGGCCGAGCTTATTTCTTGGCTAGAGTAGTTAACATGCTCCACTCTGCCTGTGCCACACGATCCCATGTAAATCTTGAGGCAAAGTTCAACGCTTCATTCTCGAGACCTTCCCACAACCCTCCCTTTAATACCTGCATAGTAGCCAGCACAAGCCCTCTTATATTTAATGGCTCGACTTTTAACACTGCGGGGGTATCGAAGTTGAACCTTATTGCTGGGATTCCATAAGCCACAACCGGCGTTCCACAGCTCAGGGCTTCCAAAACTACGGTAGGAAACGCGTCTGCACGCGTGGGATACAACAAGACTTTGGTAGAAGCTAATAGCTTGAACTTTTCTTCGCGCGTTACGTTAAATTGCAACTCGACGCTTAAATTGAGCGCTCTTAAAGTGTTAGACACTTTTTCTAGGTTTTTATTATCTATAGAGCCAGATATAAAAACCTTTAAATTTGGCATAACTTCCTTTAAAATTTTTATAGATTTTATAAAATCAAAAATACCCTTTTCGGGGACAACTCTGGCGAAGAAGCCAACGTCGTAATCTCTACTTAAGCCTTTAAATAGACATTTATCAGAGGCATTGCCAGGCTCTACTACTTTAATATTTGCATCAACACCAAGTCTGCTAAGTTCGTACGGAATAGATCGCGAAACAGCAAGAACGGGCGTATCATCTACGGCATATTTGAATACCTTTAAACGTAAATAACCTCTTATTATTTTTAAGCTTGAATGGCCATGTATCTTGAGGTTTTCGGCCAACAACTTAAATCCACTGCCATTCTCCTTTAACAGTGAACCTACCACTGGAGTTTGTTGAAGAAGTTCTGTCCACATGACCTTATGTTTCATAGACCCCAGCCTAAACCCAATGGGTATGTATGTATGTTCATGGGGAAAATATACCATCTCACATCCAAGTTTTTTCGCTACTTCAACAACATAAAAACCATATTCAATGTAATCCACCCTGTTTCCTTCTCCGAACTCTTTTAACTCATAAGCGTTGTTAACTATATGGTAAATATCTTCACCTATTTCATATTTTTTTATAATTTTTAACATATCTTTTTTTCTATCTTTTGGCATAGCAAAAATATATTCTTCTTTTGGAAAATGTTCCAACACACGCAAAAGCCTATAATTTCCACCAGTTAGATCACTTGCAAGCGAGAAGACCATTATTCGTGACATACACCAGTCAACGCTGAGAATTATTAAAGCTATAGCATATACATAGACTGCGGCCACCTAGGCACAGCACCCTTCAGCAGGCCAACTAATATTGTTGCTTCGCCCGTGTTACACACACGACGTTTCAATAGCTTCAAGTATGTTCGGCTCCACAACCGTACACACCGGACATATTTGCCAACAGCCGAAGCGCTACGCCGAGCTGGCCGGGGTTGGCATAGTGTTATCTTTGCTGGGTGGTTCTCTTTTGTGACATATGTGGCTACGTATGGTAAGCTGGATGCCGCGGTTCTCGCAATAGGGCTTGTGCTTCTAGTGCTCTCTGCCTGGCCGGCTGGCGCATACCTCTCTGTGTGCCAGCAGAGGACGTTGTCTGTGCTTGGCTACTTGGCTCAGACTATAAAGCTCGTGAGTGCTTTTGGCGTTAGGCTTAACCCCTCAGTCATCTTGTTGATAGATGCAATCATGTCTCTGCCCGCTGCCATCGCAAAATTAACTGAGCCGCGGATCTCCAGCGCCGTTTCCGCGTTGAGGGAGTTGATCCGCGGTGCCCCTTACCAGACGCTTTCCTTAATCTCCGCGACTGCGGGAGGTCTCGGCACATATGCCGTGATTGTGGCCGGGGAGATCTCCTCTTCTCATAAAACTTCATCTTGTTTCAGATTTCTAAGTCAGTCTATGCCGCCTTGGCGATAGTGCCCTTGATGTACGGCTCGCTCCTCATGGAGGACGACAAGCTCCGGCGGGCGCTTAGGACGGGGCTGTTTTGCTCTACCTCTATCCAGTTGCGGCGGCTATGATAGAGAAGACTCCCCGAGTGGAATATAGCGTGTCTACGTGGGGGCGGCTTTTACATGCGTGAGACATGGCCGCAGAGCGCGCAGATATGGCTCCCTCAAGTGCTTTCTGACCCCGTCGGCGTTAGGCAGAATTAATCCCGGCGGTTTATCGGCCTAACGACGTGCCGATAGTAGCTGTGGAGCCCGACGGGGCCTGTCGCCACGGGCCGCCCCTGCCAGCCCTCCGCGACGGCCGAGGCAAGGCGTGTCACGGCCGCTCTACGCCGGGGTTGCGGCGTTGCGGGCGCGCCTAAACACGTGGCTTCAGTTAATCATAGTGTAAGTCCGCTGAGAAGGGCTGTGTTGTTTGCTTGGTCGTCTCATCTGCTAGGTAGTAAGAGAGCCGCCGAGATTTACTACAGACGCTTGTGTAGAGGGCTCCAAAAGCCCGCGAGATAACAAACAGGTGGCACGCAGACTGTGGCATACATCATGCCGGCTTAAACGGAAGCGGTGGCGAGGGCATCCCCAGAAACCTAAAACGCTCGAGTTGTATCACGGCCTATTTTGTGTAGCTGGGCGGGGTGGGAGATGGGGGGTTTCTAGGGCGGGTTATGTGAGGCGATTGAGGGGATCCGCTTGTGGCTTTCGGTCTCTGGCGTTGTTAGGGGGCTTCTGCGGCGTGGGGCGGGGTTCTGCTGTGGATGTGTAATTATTGGCGTGGGGGAAGCTGTGCCGCGAAGTTCTGCGCCTGTCTACAGCGTCGTCTACTCTCCGTCCTAGAGACGGGGCCGGCGATGAGGGCCGCGTCGTCGTTGGCCTATGTCGGCTCTAGGTGGAGGGCTGTGTTGTCCTAAACATCTCGGGGGCGCGCGTAGCTATTCGCCTTGGCGTTGCTTTAGCAACTTCTCTATCAAGTCTATGTAGTCCTTGGCTCTCTCTATTAATGGTCTGTGTTCTGTCTCTTCGTAGGTTAGTCCGTAGAAGCATCCTCCGTGTAGCCTATCTCTCACGTCGATGTAGTACGAAGCCCAGCTGGAGGCCTCGTCTTCATTTAGACCGGCCT
>Ga0209739_100892_pt1 | contig 10958 bp, 9 predicted proteins | sample JossMetagenome_2_FD_184729 | JGI IMG/M metagenome (GOLD analysis project Ga0209739, IMG submission 184729) | Hot spring sediment microbial communities from Joseph's Coat, Yellowstone National Park, USA - JC3_ASED (SPAdes) (version 3) | ecosystem: Environmental > Aquatic > Thermal springs > Hot...
CACCAAGCCCGAGCCAACCGGTCACAATCAACGTGACAGTCCAGTCATGGAGGGGTATACCGCTTGGCTACACGTACAGCTACACCCTAACTAGTGCTGAGCCGATAACAATGACGGTACCCTCGGCAGAGCTTGTGGTAACGCCGGTGAACCCAAGCGGTGGGGCCCTAGTGAGTGCCGTTGTGAACATCACGTGCTCCAACATACCAATAGCCAGCGGTGTTGGTCAGCAGACGGTCGTAGTCCCAATACCGAGTAGTGGCTCGATAACCTGTACAATAACAGGCTCAAGCAATGGCAGGGCAGCAGCAACAACGGTGACACTAACGAGCTCACAGGCCGGGCAGGTAATAACGAGGACTCTGGTTATACCAGTGAGTGAGTACTACACACCAAACATAGGCTTCATCATGATAATAACCGTAGTAGCAGTAATCGCAATAATACTAGCGGTAATACTAGTCAGGGAATGGGGAAAGCATAGATCAAGAAAATAGGTATAAGAGATTAATAGTTTATTTAATTATTTTCCATTTTTCTTAGTTACTTACTAACTTGATGATGTGTATGTAGTACTGATCGATGTTGAGACCTGTATTGGATAGTTATTAATATTATCAACAACGAATATGTAATCACCATTACTTAACGTCACTTCACCGTTTATGTTTGTTCCATAGGCATAATACTCATAATTGTATGAGCAGGAGCTTGTCCAGAAACAAGCGAATTGAAATGGGTTAAACACGTAAACCTTAACGGGGGCTGAGGCATTAACGCTTATACTTAATGTACCAGTATAACCACTAGGTACATAAACGTAGCAATACGAAATATACCCAGCATCTAATGGCCCTGACCCACCACAACTCCCTAATAAACTAAGTAATGAATTATATTGATTTTGCAAATTTGAGTATTGGCTCTGGAGGTTATTATATTGACTCTGCAATGAACTGTACTGCGACTGAAGCGCCTGATTCTGACTCTGCAGGTTGTTATATTGGGTTTGCAATGATTGGTATTGACTCTGGAGACTTGAGTACTGGTTCTGTAATGTGTTGTACTGGGACTGTAATGCATTGTATTTAGACTTTAACGCTTGGTACTCGCTCTGCCAATAACTAGCACTTGATAATGATGTGTAATAAGAGTTGGCATAGATAACAGCAATTACTAGCATTACCGCGAATAGGATGGCGAACACGATTGCTAGGATTTTCCAGGGAACAGCACCGTGATCACCGGAAGACCTAGGCTGTGGTTGTGATGGAGGTGGTGGGGGTAATGGTGGTGGGGGCGGAGGTTGCTCCTCCCCAATAACCCTAGTCTTCTCAACCACCCTAGTCCTATCCTCCTCACCCTGTTGAGGCGTTGTTTGAGGTATCATTAAAGCCATCATTCTTTTGAATCCTTTGCGCATATTGTACATTGCGAAGGGTACGGCTATTGCTCCTACAGCAATTATTGCTAGGTACTCTGCCCACTTCCACTCATCCTCGGCAATATCGAAGTTATCAATATTCGTCAATTCGTAGAGCGTCCTCGATATCTTCCTCATGCTCATCCCAAGAAATATCAAGCCAATAATTGGTATTATCAAGGTGACAATCCACCCCACAAACTGAGAACTAGCCTCGCTAACCAGGTCATGGTTATTGAAGTACCTCCCAATACCCTCAATACCCCTTCGCAACAAACGGGCACCATACACAACCACGAACACGTCAACCACCACATAGACAAGATACCCAAGGAAAAACCCCAACCCCCCACCCAAGGCACTCCCAATAAGTAACGCAGCAATAAAAACAGCTATAGCGGCAAAAATCCAGTAAAATAGTATTGAGGAACCACGCAAAGCAACCCTAATATACTCTAAAAGCTCACCCCCACCTTGGTTTGGGAGTGTCATGGGTAAAGGGTTGTTTTAGGATATTTAAGTATTGAGAATCAATCACTAAGATTAAGGTTGGGTTGGGTATTTATATCGTGGCTACATCGACATACCTCCTACGCCTCAGTGATATATTGCCAACCCTTAATACTGCAATGATGACGCCAATAACGACAACCCACTCGAGGATAAGTAAGGCCGTAACAATCGGCGGTATTGTGATGACAAGGTTCGTGATGTGTACATACGGTGGCGCGTCAAGGCTGGACAACCCCTCGTTAATTGCACTCGTTAGGTTCAACTTCGTGAATGGCGCCGTGTAGTTCAGTAGCACGGCATTACCGTAACGCGTCTTAAGCGTTGTCCTAGTCATTACATAAATGAATAATGGTACGAATGATACGGAGCCCCGCAAACTCGTGGGATCAATCATAACCTCATTAAGCGACTCGTTATTAATAATCACGATAGCTGAGGAGTTGCAGGTAAAACTCCCGGTTAGGCCTAGTGAATTTAATGAACCATGGATAGCACCGCATATGTAATTCACATTAAGCCTAGTAATGTTAAAGCAGTTAATTATGTAGGTGCTATTTGTATTTGTACTATTAATCCCTATCTTCACCTTAAGGGGATAGCCTAGGTAGGATTCATAATAAATGTAGTAGGTAGTGCCGGTTTTTGCCTGCTCGGTATTTATCGCTATTTCCGTTACACCCCTCATTAACTTGACACTTGCTGATTCGAGTGATGGGCATTGGATGGGAATTGTGGATGTTTCATTAATGATGCCCTCTATGGGAATTATGTGCGGTAATAAGTATCTGCCTATTGCATGTATCGGCGTCGCTAGGATTATCATTAATGCCAAGGCGATTACTAACGCATAAATCGTTTTGAAAGAATTCATTTTAATGCACCAATTACTTAACCTCCGCCTTCTCTATTTGGAATACGAGGCGTATGACGCCGCCGGGGCTTATTTCGTCACCATCCTTAAGCTCCTGCGGCCCCTTACCCCTAATCTCGACACCGTTGAGTAGGGTCCCGTTTGTACTGCCCGAATCCTCAATAAACCACTTCATACCCCTCATGTATATCTTGAAGTGACCACCCCTATCCTCCCTTGTTATGAAGTCGAGGACGTCCTTAGGCAAACCATACTTCTCAAAGGTCTCCCTACCAAAGACCCTAATGGGCTCACTAACGGGTATCTCCATACCATTGGGAAGCCTCAACCTATATAGAATAACACCAACCTTAGTCCTCTCCCTCTCCGGAGCGGGCTGGGCTGGTTGGACTGGGGCCGGCAACACCCTAGTCCTCTCCTCCTCAGCCCTCCCCCTACCCCTCATGAGTACAACAGCAAGGATCCCTAGTACTGCGGCGACGGCTATAACGACTATAGTTATTAACAACCACCCTGGTGGGCCAGGTGGAGGAGGTGGTGGAGGTGGGTTCACCTCAATAGCCATTGGTGGTACACCAACCCCACTAAGTGTTGCATATATAGTCCACTGACCACTTGGGTTTGCCGAGGTTACCTGGAATAGTGAGATTACGACGTTCGTACTCGCAGGTAGGTACTGTTGTTGGTTATTTATTATCGTGGTCACACCACCGGTTGGGTCCCTCAGCGTCACCGTGAGTGTTACTGTGCATGTGTACTGACTCCTCAGCGTTAAGTACACGAAATCGCCCGTCACGAATGTTGTCTTGATATTACCATAGGAGTCCGATGGGTAAACCGTTACGTAGCCACAGCTAGGCACAGAGATTGTTTCCTGGGCGAGATAAGGCGTGGCTAGGCTAATAAGTATTATTAACGAGAGGACGAGACCCAGGGCAACAATGCTTTTTACGCCCCTCATTAATCAAAACCTTACTAAGCATCTATTTTAGTTTTGCGCACTGACCTTGATTGGGATTGTTAAGGTTTAAATTCCACCTAGTTATATATCAAGCTAGCATGGGTGTGCTTGCGCCAAATTCCGTTGTTTATGGTGAGGATGGTGGGAGGTATAGAGTGGTTAGGTTGCTCGATGAGGGTGGTATGAGTAGGGTTTGGCTCGCCGAGGATCTCAGGGATGGCAAGTACGTGGTTATTAAGGAGCCAATAACGGAGGAGAACGCCGACGTGAACGTTAGGGGTTTGAATAAGGAGGTAGAGATATTGCGTAGGTTAATGTTGCAGTTTAGGGAGTGGGATGGGGAGTATGGGCATTAGATTGGTGGTTTCATGATTGTTGGCAACCACCTCGAATACCTCACCTCAATACTTACGGACTGCTTAAGCAATTGTGAGGGCCTATACCCAGATAGGCCCTCGGCTAGGGATAGGTGTTACGAGGTTTGCCTGGGTAAGTTCGAGAGGTTAATCTCAGCATCAGTATTGAACTACGACGACGTACTCACGCTAAACTCCCTACTCAACGACTGCAGGTCCCTCATTGGTAAGGCCACCCTCATTGGTGAGGCCAAGTACTTATCGAAACTCTGCAGTGATAGGGTCCGTAAAGCCCTTACACATACTACGCAATTGCGGGAGGCCATCGGCGTAAATTCGCAAACCATGTTAAATACCGTGCAGCAAATGTTTCCGTATAAGCAACAAATCACTGTAAGTCCCGAGACCAAGCCTTTAAGGCCCAGTACGGAATCGACACCTTTGACGCAAGATGTTGAGGAGGGTCGTTTCCATAAATTGAGGAATTGCGGTGATTACATAGTCAATATTGTGGATATTGGGCACCCATTAAATAGGCCGGACCTTAAGTTACTAATTCTCGAGTACGTCAATGGTGTTTCATTGAAGGACTTCATTCAGGGTAGGAAAAAGATTCACTGGAACCTCCTGAGGCACTTCATGTATCAACTACTCTACGCGGTGGCTTGCATACACAGCGCCGGTGTTGTGCATAGGGATATTAGGCCGGGGAATGTGATTGTTGATGAATATGGTGGTAAGGTTAAGTTGATAGACTTCAGCACGGCAAAATTCGAGGGTGAGAGTGATGGTTGGATCGTCGAAGCCCCAGGGGGTTATACAGCGCCGGAGCTTGGGAGGTCTAGTAAGGCGAGTGATGTTTATTCACTAGGCGCCACACTCCTCTTCATGTTGACTGGTGAGGACCCAATAAATGCCTTGCAAGACATCAATGACGTTAAGAGGCGTATTAAGAGGAGGGTTGAGGGGATTAACGATGATGAGGTTAGGAAGTTACTCGCATTCATAGGCAAGGCCATGAGCCTTGAGCCCAGGCAGAGGTTTGGGGATGCCGTGGAGATGGCTAGGGTATTTTATGAAGTATTTTATGAGGGTAAGGACCTCAACGTGCAGGTACCACTGCAAGCTACACCATATACGGCAATACCGGAAGAGTGCAGGCCGACTGGTAGGAGGTTCCGTATTTACTTAACAGTAATGCTCATTAATGGTAATAAGTATGAGAGGTATGACGAGGTCGATTTTGAGGCGAGGGATGGTGAGTTGATAGTCATTGGTAGGGAGCAACATAGGGGCTTTGTTAAGGTTGAGAGACATTCTGGAGTGATTTACGTGCTCATTAATGACCCGTATCAGTACGTGAGTAGGAGCCATTGCATAATTTATTGGTGCGGTGATAAATGGTTTGTTAGGGATGTGAGCCAAAACGGGACCTGGGTCACGAACCCCTCCGGTAAGCGAATATACCTTAGGGGTGACCCCAATAAGTCCGTGGAGTTGGATAATGACGATTATTTACTACTCGCCTACGTAACCCAGGACCAACCATACGTATCAGTACTATTCAGATATCAAACGGTCAGGGTATTGCCAGCGCCGCCAAGGAGGACTTAGCCCTTAAACCACACTGTCAATGCCGTGGCATCATCCCTAGAGCCCAAGGCCTTAGCAAACCTCACCAACTGTCTCGAAATGTTCCAGGGATGCTCGTATTTATTAATAATCGCTCTAACATCCCCTGGGTCAACCACGTCTGAAACACCGTCGGTCATGAGCACCAGGTAATCGTTTATGGATAAAGTGCTACGCCCTACGTGCACCTCATTAAGAACGTACCCTATCGCCTGCGAAATCACGTGCCCAGAAACTTTGTCGCTAATGTATAGCTCATAAATCGAGTCTCGAGTCATTAGGTATATTGGTGAGTCACCAACATTCACGGCATAAACCTCGGCCTCGCCCTCTCCCTCTTTATGCATAATGACCACACTGGCCAATGTGGAGCCAAGAGCAACACCCCTACCCGTATACTTATTATAGAGCTCCTCGTGTATCTCCTCAACAATGCCCCTTAAGGCGCCATCATCGATGCGATTATTGATTATTCCATTCACGACCTTCTCAACGAAGTTCCCCACCACATACTTACTCGCCTCATCGCCCCTCCCAAACCCGCCGACACCATCGGCGACAACGCCAATGTGCCAGAAGAGCCCATTATGGCAGTCATGTATTGAGAGTTTTGCAGCAGAATCCTCATTAACCTCGCTGGAGACGCCGGCTTCACTGTATGGTGTGAGTAGGATCCTCCTGCTCACCTTATCCGCATTAATTATTTCCTCAATGCTCCTTAGGTCACGCCTTTCGAAGTTTATGAGCTCCGGCTCCCCATTATTAACGATGATGTAGCCACCAACATCATCCCCAATGCTTAAGTAACCATCATAGAGTCCAAGTCCATAACGAACGAAGTCAATTAAGTACTGAGGCTTGTCCATCATGAAGCCCCTAAACTCCCTCTCACCATGCCCCGTGATTAACCTGCCCGAGAACGCAATACCGCCATACCCAGGGCATTTAGTGACCAATAACGTATTAACACCCCTACCACCACGCCTCAGCCTCAACAAGCTCATTAAGCCCTAATAATGAGAGTAAGTATTAAAGTATAATGCGTAAATTTACGCTCCAACTTTTCCCTATCCTCTGCGTTTTAAAACTTAATTAAACCCATCAGCCTATATTCTTAAATGTCTAGTTGTTGGAAGAGGGTTGCGTTAATCATAGGCCATGCATTGGCTGGAAACCCCTGGATACCTAGTGTCGACGAGTTCTCCGAGACCTCGGGTTATCCAGAGTTCCTCGTCGATGCCTTAAGGCCTTGTGAGGATGTTGATAAGTACTTACTTAGGGGTAACGAGATACCGCAGTACATAATGCACATGATCTCCCTCGGCGTTATTGATAAAGCATTGGTGGAGAGGTATGGGGAGGCAATCGATGAAATAAAGAGAATATTCGAAACCGAGAAGAATAGGGAAAAGATTATTCATACCGAATATGAGCGTGAGAAGTATTACTACCTACTCGGTCTCGCCTACATAATCGCCAATGCCGCCAGGATGGGGAAGGACATTAATAATAACGACGCAGCAATCGCGTTGGAGGTCGCGGCATGGGCATTACTTGGTATCCGAGCATTAACCCCTGATAATGTAGAATCCATACTATTGCTGTTAGGGGCCTTAAGGGATAAAGCGCCTGGTAAATACTTAATATTACTTTATAACGCATTGAGAATCCTAATGCCGGAATTAATACGACATCTATATCCTAGTGCAACAACGGTACTGGATCTTATTTATGAATCGACGAATTACATACAGGAGAAGTACGCTAATAAACTATCTGGGACAGATAATATCACGATTGCGGAGATTAAGGCAACACTCGCTAGGATCGCAGTCGAGAGGTGGGGGCTAATTGATATTAATGACCTCAATAAAGCCATAAATCTACTCGATGAGGCTGCCTTAATGATCTGGGGATACCCGCCACTATACTTACGCCTTCGTATGCATGCCCTAAAGCTAAAGATTTTGAGGGCTAGGAGTATTAGTGAGTATGTAGATGTGGCTAAGAACTTGGAGAATCTGTTGAGTATTGCAGAGAAGATAATATCCTCGATCAAAGACTCCCTATCGAAAAACCCCGCATTATTGTTTACGTACTACGACACATATTATGAGGCGTTGAGCGTTCTTGGCGATTACCTCATATACCTAGCCTTGGTAGGTGATTACCCCAGAATTAAGGAGTTGTTGAACCATTACATCACGTTAAGCAATGCTCTAGGCAACGCTCCAGCTCCTTACGATCGTTATAGGTCGATGATTATTCTATCGAGAGCTATGCTTATGACACTTCTCAGAAGCAAACCTGATTGGGACACAGATACTGCTGATAAGCTCCTAAACTACACGAAACATGAACTCACCGAGTTAATCAAGGGTTTACTAAATGCCTACCGTAATAGTGCGGATGAGTATGTACCAGCCCTTAAGTTATTACTTGGTTTCCATGACCGTGATGATGCCATGAAGGATTGCGAGAGGTTTCAGGGCCTAAAGCAATCACTGTGCAGGACAGCAATACTCAGCGTTACCGGTGATGAGCAAGCCACAAATTACTTGAAACATTACTACATGGCACTGATTGATAAAGCGAATCCTTACATGGATATGACGTTCATAAACGACCTTGACGGCAAGACCTTAGTTCAATTGTTACATCAATTGCGCCGTATAGAACTGGGTGATGAAGTTAACAGGTTATTGGTGTTTATATCCTCCGTGTTATACTCCTTAATTGATGGCGACATAAAAACATTCATGTTGTATATCTATAATGAAACATTATTGCATTATCTACATGACTATTTGAATTGTTACATCAATCATCTTTGTTGTCTTTTTAATTGTTTACATGTATATGAATTATTAAACAAATTATTACCCATTCCTGGTAAGCTCTCTGATACGATACTTCATGAGATCTACTCCTCATGCTGTGATATGAATAATGAGAAATTCAAATTAGCGCTACTGAAGCTTTACTACGCCATAGACGTTGTCTTGAATTACTACTGGCCGTAGGTTCTCATTAGGTCGAATGGCTTAGATCGCTAAAGCCCGCTAATGCGTATGCGTTACCAACAATTGACGTTATAATAAGTCCAGCAATTATCAATATAAGCCCAGCGGATGTTAATATAGATCCAAGTGCATACGTAAGGAATCCCGCCATGTATGAAAGTAGCTCGCCAAGTACTTCGGGGATTATCCCAATAATGATGACCTTCACGCCACGCCGATACCATTTAACCGCACTGTTGAAGTTATCTACACCACTTAATTCCGCAAGCTCTCTATATGCATTACTGAAGAATATGTATTCAGGTGCGGTAAATACGCAGAATACTGCGAATAACGCTGTGAATGCGAATGGATTGAGGATTAAACCCACGGCAAACGCGACACCACCCACAATACCCATTATTGAGCCATATAATGCATTCCTCCAAATTTCCGAGCTACCATAAGCCCGAGATAACCTATTTAGAGCAATTAAGGTGAGCACCAAACCGGCAATGCTTAGGAAGGGCATTATAATACTTATTAAGATTAATGAGGTACCAATAAGGCCTAAATTGCTTGCGGATTTAGCATCACTGGGCGGTTTAACAGGTGTTGGTGGGGGTAATGGTGGCGGTGGTGGAGGTGGTGGTAATTGCTCCCCTCCTCTTCCAATGACCCTCGTCCTGTCTATAACCCTCGTCCTATTCTCATCGCCTTGCCCCGACATATGGTTAGTGTTTTGTGGTTGTTTTTGAGGTTTGTGGTTATTGTTTAGTCCCATATTTTCTCTAGTTCTTCTTGGTATTTGTTCTTTAGTTCTGTGTATCGTGCTTGGTCTACCCTACCGAGCTCGAACTCCTCCTCAAGCCTCCTCAACTTATTCCTAACGTCCTCCCACCTCCTATACTTCTGGAGGACATTCTCGAGCAGGTCCTTTAGGGTTATTGGATTGCTCACACACCTCATCTCCACATAACCCTTATAATGACCGGGGGTACCGATTACTAAATCGCCACGATTCAACCACCTATCCATAAAGCCCTGCCTAATTGTATAGTTGCTAATCCACTCATGCCTAACCTCATAAATCTCCCTCCTAATTATGCCGTACCTAACAAAGACCCTGTAGTTCGATATGAAGTACTCGGTTGATGAGACCCTAACCAAGGCCCTTATCAGGACTATGAGGTCTATGATTATGAGGAATAGGGCTATGGCAGGCCCTATGGTCGGTATAACACCGAGCAATACCGCCAATAGGAGTATTATGAAGAAGGCAACCAAAGAACCAAGCACACACTTAGCACTCAACCTACCATACCAAATGGGCCTCTCACCCTGAACAGGCTCAAGAAACCGCGGAAACCTAACCACAAACAATAATAACACATAGGGGTTTAATAAAATTGGCGTCGATCCATGATGGCTCATTAATAATCCATCACCTTAATCCTCGGGTTTCTGCGCCTACTCTTCTCTGACCTACTGGTTGACCTAATTAGCGTAATTATTGATACTAATATTGCGGTGGATAGCAGTCCTCCGTAATTAAGTTGGATCCCGAGTTTATACGCTAAGTAGATCAGGATCGCAATAAATACGGCAATTATTAATAAGGCAATTATGGCAATAATGGCTTTTCGAGATCTTCGACGTGGCCTATACGGTTGTGGTGGGGGTGGTGGAGGTGGTGGTAATTCTTGGTTAATGCGCATCGATTAATTAAGTGGTACTAGTACTTAAGCTTCACGGTATGTGAAGCTTTTAATCTAATTCGTACTTATCGCCTCAACTGCTTGGCGTTAGTGTTGTGGTTATCTTTATTGTGACGTTAGCTGGTGCGTAATTGTAGCTTGCTGGGACGTATACCACAACCATGTAGTGCCCGGGCTTTAGCGCCACCGTCTCACTTATCGTGTATCCAAGCCACACATAACTTGATGAGATGAGCGAGATTGCTGAATAGAGCGATTCACCGGATGCCATGAATGAGTTGAATGACTCCACTGGGAATAGGGCGACCTCTAGGTAGTTACTACTCGATGCGTATATGTCCACGGTTGCCGCATAGCCGTTAGGCACGATGATTGGGTACACAACACCACTGCCCGGGGTTATGTTGTATATGTCGTAGTATGAATCAGCACTTGCGAAGACACTACCCACATTACTCTCCAGGGCATTGTACTGGGATTGC
>Ga0209739_100895_pt1 | contig 10923 bp, 17 predicted proteins | sample JossMetagenome_2_FD_184729 | JGI IMG/M metagenome (GOLD analysis project Ga0209739, IMG submission 184729) | Hot spring sediment microbial communities from Joseph's Coat, Yellowstone National Park, USA - JC3_ASED (SPAdes) (version 3) | ecosystem: Environmental > Aquatic > Thermal springs > Hot...
GGAAAATACAGACTTATCTACAGTGATTCAGAGCCTTGTAAAATATATCTATACGACATTAGACCGAGAGAGACAGCCTATATATAGCTTAACTTTAAATAATAAGATGACTCGTAAATAAAACAATCCAGATCACTACCTACGCTAAATACCAATCTTTACGTAGCTGAGAAAAATGATTATATATTGTGATGTATGACCCCTCCCCGCCTTTAAGGGCGGGGTTTCGAATCTCTGGGTCTCGGGTGTTAGCCCTCTGGTGAGGGATTAATTTTCTCATCTTAATGATCATCGGGCTGGAGACAAACATCGGGGCCTTCCCCCTAGGGTCATCGAGGCGCTCTAATGAAGCGCCTATCTGAGACATTAGCCTCCGAGCCCTCAAAATATTATATATCTCATCACGACCATAGATATTTCTATTGAAAGCTTATAAATATACCCCCGCCCTGAAGAGCGAGGCTTGCCCTTACGTTGTCATTCCTAGAGAGATTGCTGAGAAGATAGGAGTAAAACCTATGTACAGGGTCAAGACTGAGCTTGCAGATGGAAGTATTAGAGAAGTTGATGGTGGGCCTGTATTCATAGAGATCATGGGTAGAGGAGCTCCTGACTGAGCCGCTATAGTGGAGAAGGGAGAAGTCTGTGTTGGCGCTGAGACTTTAGAGACCCTCGGCTTAGCGGTCGATCCCTACGAGAAGATCTGTCTGGAGAATATAAGAAGGAGAAATCAACCGGAAATTTATAAAGAATCACTTTCATATATTTATAGGAAGAAGATAAGATAAGTATGGCTATGAAAGATACGGCTTAGTCGTAGTTGATACGGTGAAAATTTATGCAAAGTCTTCATAAACCTAATATACTTGTTGTTGCCACGCCGTCGCCTCTAACAGGGGGTGGAGGTCTTCGCGCTCTACGTTCTATTAAAGAATATATTAAGTTTTTTAATACTTATCTTTTTATTCCCTGGGGTTTCTGGGATGATAAGAAGCTTTTATCAGAATCAATGGATTATCTGCATGAGTTAAAATCTATAGGAGTAAAGATCATAGGTTTCTCAAGTATTCCAAATATAGTGTATAAAATAAGTGAACTTTTTAATTCAAAAACTTTGCCACTGGATCTCGCGCTCACATTTCCTAATATAACCAGCATACTAACAGGTAGACACTCTTTTGACGCTGTAGTTGTTCTTCATGAAGTCTGGGACGCTGTCTATAGCGGTCATGTCCTGGCAGAATATTATAATATTCCTAGTCTTGTTCTTCTACAGCTACCGCCTTTCTACGGTTCTCGAGAAAGATTTTTGAATATTCTTAAAAGTTTTTTGTTATGGAGAAGTCTTATTAATGAAAAATTTATTGAGAAGATTTTCTATCAGATAATTACTTTATCAAAAAATGAGGTAGAACACTATTTATATAGATCACGCTACGAGAAGATATTAAGTAAATACTCGATCATATTGGGGGTCTCTAAAGCGATTGTATATGAAATGGGCGAGAAATGGTTCAACAAGATATTAAGTCTAGATCCGGGAGTATCTTTGGACGAAAAAGATCTTGAGATAATGAGAGAGATAAAGTCTAGAGCTAGAGAGAAAGAAAATTATATAGTGTTTGGAGGAAGAGCAAGCGTTGAGAAAGGACTTGTTGATGCTCTGTTGGTATATAAAGTTTTGACGAAATACCATCCAGATTTAAAACTTGTTTTCACAGGCAAAACAACTTCTAGACTACTTTTTTATATTAGAAAAATATGTAGAAAACTTGACATCGAAAACAAAATAGTTTTCACAGGTTACGTCTCTAGAGAGAAAAGATTTGAGATTGTTGCAAAATCAAGACTAATGATCTATCCCAGTCATGTAGACGCTTTTCCATATGCTGTCTTAGAATCTTTACATCTAGGAACTCCTGTTGTAGCATATAAAATACCTGCAATAGAGATGTATTACAACAGATCTTTTGGAGTAGAGCTTGTAAAAGAATGGGATCTAGAGGATTTAACAGTGAAATCATTAGATCTTCTAGAAAAGAAAATCGATCATACAGAGCCTCCGAAAATAAAAAGCTGGAGAGAAATTATGGATGAAGAGATAGAGATAATATCAAGACTTATCGAAAAATAAAAATATTAAAGCTTGACAGAGACATCGTATCATCAAAGAAGGTTTTGAGGATACTAATATTTTGAGAAAAGAGTTTTTCGTGAGAGATGATAAAGGAGTTAAGAGACTATCGGTGGTATTTGATAGTGGTGCTGCCAGATCTTTTGTTAGAAATGATGTTGCAAATGAGCTTTGTACTCCTAAGAAGCTTCTTATTCCTAGAGAGTTTGTAGCTGCTGATAATAACAAGATCGTTTGTGAATTTGTTTGTGATCTTGTTACAGAGATCGAGGTAGAGAGATCGGTATTGAAGCTTTTCTAATTGATAATCTGTCTGTGCCAATGATCTTTGAGGCACTTGATATGAAAGCCTACAGGATCAGGCTCGACCTGGCTAGGGAGAAGGCTTGATCTTTCTGAGTTCACAGGCTCTATGTATGCTTTGTAAAAATGTTTATCTATGATTCTTTAGATATTTGTTTTCAATTATTATTTAGGTGTTTTATACGGTTTTGAAAGGTCTTGTGTTGGCTGCTGGAGAAGGTTCTAGACTTAGGCCTTTCACTTTCTCTAGGCCTAAACATCTTATTCCTCTACTTGGCAAACCTATGATACGTTATGCTATTGATGATCTTGTCTCTTCTGGAGTCAGAGATATAGGTGTTGTAGTAGGTTATTTCAAAGATCTTATCAAAGAATTTCTTGGAGAAGGATCTGATGATTATAGGCTTAGCTATATAACTCAAGAGAAGAGACTTAGCATTGCACATGCTATATATCTATCTATTGAGGAGGGGTATATCGACAGACCTTTCATAGTCTATCTCGGAGACAACATATTGTCAGGAGGAGTAAAAAATTATTAAAAAGATTTTAGAGGGATTGTTCATATCGCTGGAGAGACTATCAAGATACGAGTTTGCCATTGCATTAGCAGATGTGTTAGGCGTGGACAAAGATCTTGTAAAGCCGACATCAATGAACATGGCGAAGCTTATCGCCAGAAGACCTAGAGACTCTAGTCTAGACACATCAAAGGCTAGAGAGCTTGGATTATCAATACCATCTTTAAAAGACAATTTGAGAGACATGGTCAATACATATAGAAAGTTTAGAGAGAGATGACATATGCCTTTCAAAAGCTTCAGAAGACTAGATATACCAGATCTGATATTTGTAGAACTGATCAGATTCTCAGATGAGAGAGGATTTTTCACAGAACTTTATAAGAGAACTGATTTTCTAGCTAATTATATACCATATGATTTTATACAAGTGAATCTAAGCTTCTCAAAGAGAGGTGTTGTGAGAGGTCTTCATTATCAGCTTAAGCCTATGGAGCAGGGGAAGCTTGTATATGTAGTAAGTGGAAGAGTATATGATGTTGCTGTAGACATAAGAATAAGATCTCCTTGGTATGGAAGATATGTTGGAGTATTTCTAGAGCCTGGACAAGCACTCTGGATACCACCTGGATTTGCACACGGCTTCCAAGCATTAGAAGACACATATTTTCTATATCTAGTCACTAAAGAATATTCGCCACAACACGAGAGATGTATAAAATGGGACGATCCTGAGATAAAGATCGATTGGCCTATTAAAGAAAAAGTGATACTAAGCGAAAAAGACAGAAGATGCCCACCACTGAGAGAGGCTGAGACAAACTTCGAGTATTCGATATAAAATAGCTTTGATTCTGAAATTAGATAGCTACGATATTCTTCATTAATAATTAAAGTTTTGATAAAAAGATTTGATATTCTGAGGATCGGCGCCTATGAAGTTAGAATGATAACAAATTTTACTTTCAAGATAAAGCTTTTTCTCTCTCAATAGCTTTGTATAGAGTAATGCATTTATACGCGATATATTACCTGTAGCTCGCTTAGATCATGTGACATTGAAAAGTTCTTAAAGAATACATTTTTACGTTGTGTCCTAGCCAATAAAAAGGATCTGAGACGATGGTTCTTCATGTATTATGATTAGCATAAACTTGATCCTAGCTTTATTATACCTAGACATAAAAATAGAAATTCTGGTATAGCTAGATATATTAGAGAAATGTTAGAAAAGCTATAGTGTGTTCAATAAATCTTGATGATGATATAGAAGAGCTAACACTGACAGAAGGGGTGTAAAGATCAATGTCTTTAATCCATCAGTAATGATCGATTGGATGACTCTTGAGCTAAAGCTATATAAGCTGGTTGATACTGTCTGGATAGCTACATCTAGCGGCATTCCACCGATCTTAAGAAGTGGATTAAGATCCTCATATAACTGGAAAGATTGAATGATGCGAAAGACATCAAAGAGCTTTTCATAAAGAACTTTAAATTATTTTTCTCAGTTTTATCGTTTCTCGATATTTTGATATCATCTAGCATTAATTATCAAAATGATCATCGTCACAATGATTAGTTTAAGAGATAATATGACCTCGCTCATGATATTCCATTAATATTAAAAGTAAAAAAAAGATTTAAGACCATAACTACTGGCAGGCGAAAGATTCTTGTTAATATACGGACAAATCAAACATGTTTAATAATTTGTATTCTAAAAAATTTTGGAGGGCCTCATGAGTTTTGAACTTGCTAAAGAGATATTGAGATATGCCAGAGAAGAGTTTGAGAAAGCTATTAAACTCGGCGACATCTTTCTATATAGAAATGCTGCTGATAAAGCTTTTCTAGCTATGATTACAGCCATCAATGCATATATAAAAACTGTTGAAGGTGTTGAGCCTTCTAGTCATAGTGATAGAAGAAGGATCCTTAGAAAAATTGGTAGAGAAGATCTGAGGGCTTTATATAGTGATATCATGAAGACCCTTCATGACGACGCCTTTTACGAAGGTGTCTATCAGCCTGATGAGGTTGAGTATGCTATTAAAAAGATTGAAGAGACCATAACAAGACTTGAGAAAGAGACTAGAAAAGAGAGATGACAACACCAGATCTATGAGAGACCAGGTCTATTAATCATAAAAAATTGGCTCTTTAATGTTTGAAATATATTGGATTTTCTCTAGATCTAATAAAAGGAGTGTATATGTTAGCAATAGTATGGTGGCTATGCTATGGGACATGTGTATGTTGATGCTTATTTCTATAATCCTATAGACTACACAGAGTATATCCAAGAAAGACGTAGACAAGAAGATGTCAGAAGGATAAGCCTCAGATCATTGGTTGATACAGGCATTTCTTATCCTGCTTTGCCAGAGGATATCGTTGAAAAACTTGGTCTATCGATTCATGGTGAGGCTGAGGCTGAGACAGCTACTGGTAGAGAGAGTTTAGCTGGCTCTAGCGATTATTCAGATTGAAGATAGATTTGCAGCAAGCTATGGCATTGTGAGACCAAGAGAAGCTGATGTAAACGAAGTTCTTCAGAGATATAAAGAGATAAGAGAGATTGCTCGTAAGATCCTTGAGAAAAAGTAGTGATGGGAGAAACAGAAAATTCAACGCTTTTTACGATAAGATCTAATAATGTCTTGGCAAAGATCTCAGTCTTATTTAATTTAATAACATGTTTTTTATCTGCTGAGCAAGTCTTTAATCAATTAAATAATGAAGCTGATGAACTGATCACAAGCAGTTATTTTTCTTGGCTGAAGTATTCTTATTTAGATATTATGGTTGCTAAACCTAATAATGCAGATCCTCTATAGCTCTCTTAGCTATAACATTACAACAGGATTTATAAAGTCTTTTGTTAAAATCGTTCATAATGCTATGAGCAAGATAAAGCCGTATCTCCTGAGCATAAGTCTCACAATATTTCTGAACATTAGTTATGTTAGCTGATGATAATATCATCTGACTTTCTCCTCGTTCTAAAGAACGAGACTTTCAGTTGTAAAAGATTTTATCTTTTTTATTATGATCTATTGGTGAGAAAAGATCTCTCTTCTCAAAGTAGCTACATCCATCGATTCTTTGAATTTCAGAAGATCTTTATCCTCAGTTACTATTTTCAGCCTATGTTTTCTCGCTATATAAATATATGATGCGTCATAAAACGTCATATTATTTTCAATAGATATCTTCTCAACTTCATCTAGATCTTTGCCGATACTTAGCTCATTAATATCGCTTAAGATCTCTTTGAACAGTTGTAGAACTGTTAACAGATCTTTTATTTTATTCTTTTTAAATTCTTTCCATATAACATTTCCAATTTCATACTTCGTAAGATCTAAGATGACAAACAGATCTTTGTATAAAAGAATTTTCTCACGAAATTCTAAGACTAAAGGATATAATGCTGAACAAATTTTTTGCTGAGCCTCTCAACATACTCTACCTCTCAGATCTAGACTCTCTGACATCTTTCACCCACTCCTCCACACTGACATTCATATTCTTCAATGCTTCATCTATTACCCTCTTTAATCTCTCCATCTTAACTTTTTTAATTTCCTCTTCAAGAGCTCTTTCAACAACCTCTTTAATATTTATACCTAACCTTTCAGCCTCTTCTTTTAGATATCTCTTTACTCTAACGCTTAATACAGCTGTGGACAGACCTAATCCCTAATTATATACTAGACTCAAGTATATAGATATGACGTATACATAATATTGTATACAGGTCTGGATAAATTATGACGGAGATATTTATAGGGCTTAATAATGATATAATCATTAACTTACAATTTAGAATGGATCGAGTTGATTATTGTCCGATTAGAAACACATATATCTCGAAGGAAAGAGAAGATCTGGATCATATCTATGATAGAATAGAGACGAGCGAAGAGATATATCTCATATTATTATATTATATTATTATGATTATATTTTTATTATTCTTATCAAAACCATTTTGAGCAGAACCTTTTTAACACTCTCAGTTATGTCTGCCACTGCAACAGTCTCATATCTCAAGATCCCCCCTCGATCTCAAACATCGACACAACTGCCTCAGAAGCTTTCGTATGCTGACCAGATATAAAGATGAAACTAAGGATCCTTCCAGTGCACTTAACACCTATCTCCTCAGCTAACAACTTATCTATTAAAGTCATTCTGACACTCATGTCTACAAGAGCTGTTGAAGAATAAGATCTTTTATATCCTCGTAGATAAACTCTCTCTTTAGCCAAAGCCGTGAGCCTTACACCATTTAAAAACATTCTTTTGGGTTCTTTTAATCTAAAGAGATAGAAGATAAGATCCTGAGAAGATGAAAGAATTATGTATAAAGATCCTAAAATCCATGATCATATTCTTTCCTCAAGATCCATATTGCTAGTATACAAATTTATTTTCATAAAAAATATATTAACAAAAATGCTTAGAAAAGGTGCACCATATAAAATCTATAATAAAAACACTGGATCTGAGGTTTATAAAAATTAAAAGCGTGATAAGATTATAGATTGATCAACGATCTCGCATATATACGAAGAAGACGATTAGTTTCTATGCTTATTCTCATTTTCCAATTCTAGTAATTTCTCAGGCTGATCTTTGTTCTTAAGATCTAAGTCAGAAAATCTATATGTTAATTGTGTTCGTAGCAGATTATTTTTCACGGGTTAATCAATATATTATTCTGTAGAACTATTACTATAGAGATGTGCAGATCTATGTTGACAATCTTCAATAGATTTAGAGAGGAGTCTGAGCCGATTCTCGACGAGTTGTCTAGAATACGAGGTACTGTTGTCATCCCATTGTTATTTCATCTTCAGACAAGTATTGCGCCTTGGACTTTATCTAGGATCTATGATCGTCTTGTAAGATTTGGTGAGAAGATTAAAGGAGATGTTGATGTTATATTGTTCTCTAGAGGTGGAGATCCTGACACTGCTTATCATATAGGCAGAATGTTGCATAGAATGGTTGAGGGTCGTCTAACATTTGTTGTTCCAAGGCTTGCGTCTAGTGCTGCTACTCTTCTATCTTTTAGTGGTGATCATATTGTTATGGGTCCTGTCTCAGCTTTGACTCCTATTGATCCTCAGATAGAGATTGCTCCAGACAGATTTGTCTCGGCAAGATCCTTAAGAGAATCTCATGATCTTATAATTAGAGAGATTATGAGACCAGATATTCCAAAGACAACTGTTGAGGCATTTTTAGAAAAACTTCATCTGACAGAGATCGTAGACTACGATCTTTTGTTAGAACACACACTAGATCTTGCAACTACACTTCTTAAATTAAGAATGATAAAAGATGAGGGAAAGGCTAGAGAGATTGCCGAGAGATTCGTCAGAGGATTCAAATATCACGGAAGAATTATAACAATAGATGACGCCATTGAGATAGGATTGAAAATAGAAGAGATGCCACAAGATGTTTGGAGACTTGTATGGGAGTTTCATAAGAGATGGGAGAAGATTGCGACAACATTTGTTAGAGAAGGATCTCATATAATAGATCTTGATATTGGAAGAGGAGTAGCTTTCATACCTGTTGAAGAAGATGAACAAAAAAGATCTTAATAAAAATATTGAGGCTTCTCAGAGAATCTTATTTTATCAGAAGGGTCATCAACAAATCTCCATCTGCCGCTTCCAATCCCAAGAATTATTATTCCAAGTTCTTCACTTAATTTATCATTTAAAACAACTTCTTCTTCAAAATATGATAATATCACGTCGCATGCGACAGGTCCTCTAACTCTGTCTTGAGCAACTATATATACATCGAGAGCATCTGGCACAAGATAATTTCTCACAGGTCCTCCAGCAGTTCCAAGCTCAACCAGATATGAGTCTGGAGGCGGAGGCCATAGATCTAGTCTTCTGGCCAATGGTATCGGCATAAGAATCTGAGGCTTCTCAGTCTCAAAACCAGATTTTACTAAAGCAACAACCTCCTCGATCTTGCCGTCTGATCTAGGTTTTATTCTTATTCACACTCTCACAGCCATGTACAGCCCTAAGATCCTTAACATCTTGACATGACCGATCCTTCTTCTTCTAATATATATATATGACCGACTCTACCTATTCTAACAACCACGGTCGCTCCATATATAAAGATACTTACTGAGATATATAATAGTCTTAGATCTGATAAAAATCATATGATCTTACTCTTTCAAAAGATATTTCACAAAAGATCTTTAAAGACGTTTTCAGATCTAGCGCAAACAACATTGGTACGGCTAATTTTATATTTAATATCATGAAAACATACGTGCTATTTATAAGAGAGAGACTTATGATTAATTTCTTTAAACAAATGTTATTTATATCATAAGAAATATATTGTTTGGAAGTCTAATGATGAAAAATTTAAAAGACCGGCTGTACTTCCAGAGGACAGAATTAGGTTTTGTTAAAACAGAAGATGATAGTTTAATAATAACTCGTGTAGCAGTGATAGATGTCAAGCCTGCAGAAAGATCAGGTCCTTTCGGTCCTGAGTTTAATATCAATTTTACAGTTGGTGTGGCGATTCATCCATCTGAAAAGATCAGAGAGGAGATTAGAGGTAAGCCATTGTTAGAGCCTGGGAAGACAGTTGATGAGGGATGGGTCAGAGTTGAGATTTTAGAGAAATATAATGCATATGAGGAAGTTGTTTATAAAGACCAGACTTTAGGAGAGTATCTAATTAGAGTTGAGATAGAGCCTATAATGGTGGCTAAAAACACTCTTTATAAACTGCCAGACGACATGCCTTATTACGTGGTCAGATGGGTTCCTAAGATATCTTATAAAAAAATTGCTGATAAAAGTGGTTAACATGATATATAAGACAATACTTATTTCAACAGATGAGACACAAAAAATTGAGAAGGCATTCTCATCTGAGAATAGAGAGAGCATATTAACAAAATCTTCAGACGTTGCTGAGCTAGGATCTCCAATAGATCGTGAGGCCACCTATATTTTTAGCACTCACATAATCTATTCTATAGCTTCAATGGTGCTATCACCACTTGCATCATTAAAAATATCTTTATATAGAATATTACTTAACAATACTGATGTTAAAGAGATTCTCAGAAGATATGCTTTGACAGATTATTTTGAGAAAGCTGTTGAAGAACTATCTGATTATATTGATGTAAAAATGTTAGCCTCTCTATTGTTATGGCTTGAGGACATATGCATCAGAAGAGGATATAAACTGAAAGGTTTCTCATTGATCAGAGATGTAGAGTATAACGAGCCTCTGACCATAGCTGTTTATCTGAAAGGTTGCGGCTTAAACGAGTGGAGAGCTCTGGTAAAAGATGTTAAACAAAAAATAAAAGAAGAAGGTCTCAATGAATTAGCTGAGAAGGCGACTATTGTATGTATAGATGCATTCGAAGAGATCAGCCGAGGCTCAAGCCTCACGAGCTTCTTAGCTTAATAGAGAATTATACAGCGAAATACAGCAGCACATTAAATGAGGTTATGATAAGAAGAATTATCAGTATGATATATCTATCGCTCTTCAATTACTGGGCTGAGAAAATCTATATAAGAGGAAGACGTGGAGAAGATTTTTGTCAAGACATGTTTAGATATTCACAGTTTCATAGAGAAATGATTTCTCATGGACTTGATCATGTAATGTTCATTTTATATGTATATAGAACAGCCTCAGATCATTATATATTAAATCCTACATATATTGAGCTGAAAGATCCTAATTGGAAAGGAATTAGAATTTCTGTTGAAATAAATTTTAATGTTCTTCTCGAGATACTCAAACTATCTAGAGAACTTTTAAAAGCGTTAGATGAATATTAAGATAATGATTCAGGAGGTTTCTCAATAAAAATATATGATATAGAACTTGTTATTTTGTTAAGCTTGTGATATTTAATATATTCTTCATAAC
>Ga0209739_100898_pt1 | contig 10890 bp, 10 predicted proteins | sample JossMetagenome_2_FD_184729 | JGI IMG/M metagenome (GOLD analysis project Ga0209739, IMG submission 184729) | Hot spring sediment microbial communities from Joseph's Coat, Yellowstone National Park, USA - JC3_ASED (SPAdes) (version 3) | ecosystem: Environmental > Aquatic > Thermal springs > Hot...
AAGGTTTTCCACACTGTTTCTCAGCGTGGAAGAAACATACGAATACGCTATTGTAGCTGTCAGCGCCTTCGTAAAGAAAGAAAACAGCGTTCTACTAGTAAAAAGGGGAAAAGAACCAGGAAAAAACCTCTGGGCATTCCCAGGCGGCAGGGTCAGAAAAGGAGAAAGGCTTGTTGAAGCAGTAAAAAGAGAACTATACGAGGAAACCGGAGTAGAAGCCGAGCCGACGGGAATAATAGCCGTCACAGAAGTAATAACAAAGACAAACAACCATGCCAGTTACCACTACGTGATTCTCACATTCGCCTTCAAAGAAGAAACGATACACGGCGACCCAAAGCCAGGAGGAGACGTGGCCGAGGCCCAATGGGTCCCAATACAAAAAGCAATAAAGATGCCAGACGTCGTCTATTCAGTCAAAAGAATACTAGAAAGCCAAAGACTACCATTAATCAAAGTGATAACCCTTGCATAGGTCGAATTTATTTTCCAAATACTGCAGTAAAGAAAGATTTTCTTACTCTACCTATACTTTAAGAAAATATTATGCTTGTTCAACTGGAGAGTATTACTTGCAGTTTTTCATATGTTCGAGAGCTATTTCATAGTCTATTGCGAATACCCCTATAGCAAAATCAGATATGCCACCTATCCAGATAAGCTTCTCAGCATATTTAATTAGCCCATCACCAAATACCACGCCAGGACGGTCACCATAGAATTCGATCAAATCTCTTCTAGGTGAAAGAATATACTCCGTAATTCCTAGCAATTCTCCATCACTACTAACCAGTGCTAGCCCATTTCTATAAATCATGTCTTGACCAACCCCATGCCAACCGACAAGATATTCGTTGCTCGAGAGCTTTAACGCGTTGGTAGACCAACCCACCTTTTGCTCATAAGACATTGGAAACAATATAGGCTTCATCTCTTTGACGTCCATGCTTAAATCCGACTTGTCGACAAAACCAAACCACCCTACCTCTACCCCAGAGTTTTCCATAGGAACAAGAGGCCTTGTCAAAAGAGGCGAGTCTCGGTATCCCCAGTCTACAACTGCGCTGTCCTTCCAGAAAGTCTCATATCTCTCGTCTTCAAGTTTAAGAGTTAAATATCCTAATTTACGAAAGTTTCCCTCATTTAGCAGCCCAAGTGCCTGCCGTGCCATAACCCCCTCCTGAGAAGGTGAAACACCTGTATACAGGACCAGGTCTTCACCGCTTGGCAAAGTATAAAGTCTAGGGTCTTCACAACCTCTCAGATCCCAAGGCTCTGTGGGATAGATAATTATATCTGTCTCAATTTCCTTAGGAACAGTTCCTTGGATAAGGTCTTCAATCTTTAAACTAAATTTCCCAATAGATGACGAATACCAATAGTAATCAAAAACCATTCTTGGAAAAACTTCGATAATATTTCCTTTTAAAACAGCTCCCGGATTGAAAACGGCAAGAGGTTTTCGTGGATAATTTCTCACAACAATGTTAGTTGGAAAAATGTAGACGATCCTCTCAAAAACTTCTTTTTCCTTGCCAATCCTTTCGCAACGAGCCTTAATACTTTCTCTTATCTTTTCAAGCAATATCTCTGTAGCTTTATCTTTCCATGTAAGCTTTTTCGAATGCACACTTCACCATTTATATTGTTAGTGATAAATCTTTTTGAGAAAAATTTAAATACTACTAAGAATAGTAAATACTTGAACGAACATGACAACCCCCCAAAAGGGCAAAACTAGAAACACAATAATAGCAATAGCCCTTGTCCTCATCCTTCTCATCGGTGCTGGGCTCTACATATTGATTCCCAAACAACCACAACAACAAGCCCAAGTAGCTGTTATCAGGTTTGCCGGCTGGAGTGCTGGAGAAACAGAAATGAAGAACTACCAAAAAATCATTCAAGACTTCCAAGCAGCCAATCCAAATATCGTCGTAAAATATGAAGTAATCACCCAGATGTTTTCAGAGAATATCCTAGCAAGCTATGCGGCAGGCGCAGCGCCAGACATCTTCTACGTTGACTCGTCGTGGGCACCTATTTTTATAAGTAAGGGAGCACTTTATCCTATAGGAGACAAACTTCCCAAAGACTTTATAGACCAATTTTATCCATTCTTACTAGAACCATTTAAAGGATCCGATGGAAAGATCTATGGTTTACCCAAAGACTGGTCTGTGCTCTCTCTATTCTACAACAAGAAGCTATTTGCACAAGCAGGCGTTCCAGAACCTACAGACTCCTGGACGTGGGATGACTTATTCAACGCTGCGAAAACTATATACCAGAAAACTGGCAAGCCGGGACTAGTAATTCAGGCAGAGCTTAACAGGTGGGTTCCCTATCTTGTCTCAAATGGAGCACCTCCGCCCAGCTTTAATTCTGCAACAGACGCAGCTTACTTTGACAAACCAGAAGTAAGAAACGCTTTGACAACCCTACTCCAAAAGATCCAACAGGGCAGAAAGGAAGGATACATAGTTTTGCCATCTGACGTGAACGCTGGCTGGAACGGTGAAGCATTTGGCAAGCAACTAGCTGCTATGACTATTGAGGGAAGCTGGACTATTCCTTATATAGCTGACCAGTTCCCAGACTTCAAATATGGAACCGACTGGGACATATCACTTCTACCTAAGGGTTCTGCAGGAAGAGCAAGCATGGCCTATACTGTTGCATTAGGAGTAAACGCTAAAACTGAGAACCTGGATGCCGCCCTTAAATTCCTTCAATATGTTGAAGGACCTGTAGGACAAAAACTATTGGTAGTTAAAATGGGACACACGCTTCCCTCCATTAAGACACTAGCAAACGACCCAGACCTGTGGCCTTCTCACGCAAAAGAACTTAAAATGGTTAACCAGTATACACGTATAGCTTTATTCTTCTATGGTCCGAAGACTGGTCAAAACGAAGGCGACATAAACCAGCTAATACTAGCTGCGGTCAAAGGAGAAATATCAATCAACGACGCCATAAACCTCATGAAGACAAAAGTAGCAGAATCATTTAAATCCTAGGAAGTCCAAAAACTTTAATGGGTGCGAAAATAAATGAATTTTTTTGTTAAAAATAAGTCTTCATTGGAATACCTCGCATTTCTCTTACTAACCCTCTACCCCTTAACCTTAAACTTTGTTTTCGGCTACTTTTCCATGATCTTTGCTTTTGCTTTAAGCTTCTTTGAATGGGATATTCTGACACCTATGCGTTTCGTAGGTGTATTCAACTACTATAAGCTAGCCCAAGAGGTTTATAAAGGTATTAATCTTCTCCTTACAAATCCCAACCTTCTATATCTTCAGGCCCCATTCACAAACGGCCTCAAAAATATACTGCTCTACACCTTACTGGTAGTCCCTGCACAGACTGTTCTAGCATTAGTCCTTGCCGTCTTAGCCAACCAAAAACTCCGGGGGTCACACTTCTACAGGGTGGCATACTTTTTGCCAGCAACAACTTGCCCAGTTATTGTGTCTCTAATATTTATCTGGCTATTTATGAGGGACGGCTTTATCAACTACTTTGTATCGGCATTGACAGGTGGCTATAGGCCTGACTGGCTTAACGACCCAGCATATCTTTTGCCAGCAATAGCTATTGTAGCTATATGGGGTACAAGTGCACACTTTTCAGTGACTTTTCTCGCTGGACTACAAGCCCTCCCAAAGGAAGTTTATGAAGCTGCCAGGATTGACGGTGCAAACTGGTTTAACCGTTTCATCCATATAACTATTCCTCTATTAAAACCCCTGGTAACATACGTTGTAGTTTTGGGAACAATAGGTGCCCTTCAAATGTTTGACCTTGCCTGGGTTATGGCTGGCCAAAGTGGTGGAGCCGGAGGAGCTGGCTACACTGTCGCGCTAGACATCTACAATACAGCATTTATACAGCTACGCTATGGTTACGCTGCTGCAAAGGCTGTGATTCTCTTCTTAATCGTTTTTACCCTAAATTATTTTGTCCAAGAGAAATTGAAATACTATAGGGTGAGTTAGGGATGCTGAGGAGTGAAATTAAAAGATTGCTCCTTACAGGTCTAATTTATACGGTCATGACTCTGCTAGCATTAATCTACTTGATGCCATTCATACGATCCATATTTGCCTCTTTTATGACGTGGAAGCAAGCCTCAGCATTCCCGCCTGAATGGATACCAAATCCATTCACACTTGAAAACTACCTTAAACTGTTCAGGCTAACTCTTTTCCCCCGATGGATAATTAACACAGCGCTTGTAAGCGGTCTAATTGTTGCCGCTAATATTATTACCTCGGCTACAGCTGGATATGCTTTCGCATGCCTGAAGTTTCCTAAAAAGAACCTACTATTTAGCGCCTTACTCACATTGTTAATGGTACCACCATTCATCACACTCATACCTAACTATATATTAGTAGTAAAGCTTGGTCTCATTGATAATCTCCTGGGACTTGTTTTACTTGGTTCGGCAAGTGTTTCAGGAATATATTTAATGCGGCAGTATTACTTATCTCTAGGAAAAGAACTTTTCGAGGCTGCTAGGATAGATGGTGCGGGGCCTATAAAGGCATTCATCTATGTAGCATTGCCTCTTTCAAAGCCAGCGTTAGGCGCCCTCGCAATTTACCAGTTCTTGGGTGCCTGGAATTCTTTCCTCGGACCACTTGTCTTTCTAAGAAGCCCTGAGAACTACACATTGCCCGTCGGACTAAATTTTGCCTTTAGCCGTAACGTGTGGACAGAATATACTCCAATTATAGCTGGAAGCCTGATAGCGAGTTTGCCAACAATTATTCTCTATGTTGCTCTTAACAAGTATATGATCCGTGGGGTTGTTGTCTCAGCTAAGAAGGGGTGATAATATGAGTGTAGAACTAAGAAATATCACTAAAAAATTTGGAGACATAGTAGCTGTGAAGAATGCCAATTTGAAGATAAATAGGGGCGAGTTTTTTGTATTCCTTGGCCCTTCTGGATCAGGCAAGTCTACACTCCTGCGGATTATCGCTGGACTTGACGATCCTGACGAGGGAGAAGTGCTAATTGACGGCATCCGTGTGAACGAATTAGATCCAAGTCAAAGAGACATAGCCTTTGTATTCCAAAATTATGCCCTCTATCCTCATATGACAGCATACGATAATATAGCTTTTCCACTAAGAATGCGTAAAGTACCAAAAGAACAAATTCATGCGTCAGTCCTAGAGGTCGCAAATATGCTTGGAATTACACACCTACTATCAAAGTATCCCTATCAAATGTCTGGCGGAGAACAGCAGAGGGTTGCTCTAGCACGTGCCATTGTACGCCGTCCAAGGGTATTTTTACTAGATGAGCCATTGAGCAATCTTGACGCAAAGCTAAGAGTTAGGCTAAGATTTGAGCTCAGAAAACTTCTGCATGACCAGCTTCAAACAACAACCATTTACGTTACTCATGATCAAACGGAAGCAATGACGATGGCAGACAGGATTGCAGTAATAAATAAAGGAGAAATCCTCCAAGTAGACTCTCCTAGTCGGCTCTACGAATACCCTGCAAATACTTTTGTAGCAGGCTTCATAGGGACACCTCCAATGAATCTACTTTCGGGAAAAATAAGAGAGCAAACATTGGAAATAGGAAACCTAAAGATTAGAGCCAGCCTTCCCGATATACAATCTCAAGAGGTAATAATCGGTATTAGACCACAGGATCTAGAAATAAATTAGGATAGAGGCATAGAAGTAAAAATTGTTGGTGTAGAGAAGCTGGGCGCAGAATACATTGTTCACGGAGTATTCCCTGACGGCGAAATAACAGTTCACATGGGAAAATACCTACCAGAACTTTTACACTCAGAGTCAAAAGCTTTCGTCAAACCAGTAGGACCAATATATCTATTCGACAAAGCTACCGAGCAACTCATAAGTGTTATTAAAGAGTACACACTTATGTAGTTTCAATTGTTATTTCAAATCCTTCAATATCCTCTAGATACGCATCTATTCCTCCAACGGTAACCTTTTTTCCATCCTCAGTAACGATAATAAGTGTTCCAATGCCTTTAAAACTATTCTCATAAACCTGCTGTGGAACTCCTCTTATATATGCACTTTCTCCACTCTTTATCCACCTACCCTTAACTGTAACAATTGCTTTTCTATTCATCTCTTCAAGCAATTTAAGATGATCAAGGACTCGAGTCAAATGATGATAAGTTCTCTTTCTCACTTTATCAAATTTGCTGGAAACAATTTTTGCCCCAGCTCTTAAATAACTTAAATAGTAAACAGCAAAAATCTTCATTAAATTCATATCAGTTACCCTATATGCGACAGGATTCTGAGTTCCCCAATTAACAACGGCCGTAACCATCGAGAAATCTGTTATCACAAATTGTGGAGCACGTGTGGGTCTGACTCTTACTTCGTCAAACAACTCAACAAGCCCATTGTAGTTCTCGTCATATAGGACGAGGCAAGAAGCTATATTCTCTAACTTTGCCTCAGAAACGTATCTTTTTACAAACTCCGAAAAACCAGAAACCAGAATCTCGTTTCTTGCATTCTTCAAACTTGATATAACTAAGTTTTCTACGGCATCTGGTCCAGTAGCCGTCCAAACACCAGGTTCCTCAGAAGTGCGTCCTATCATGGAACTTTGTTCGACAATTTCCTGAATAGAAAGAAGTTCTTCTTGGTATCTCTTTTCAACTAATTTTCTGAGAGCTATTCCTGGATCAACAATTGTAAATCTTCTAGGTCTACCCTCGCTAGTAACTATCAGTCCCTTAGCTTCCAGTGATTTGGTAACATCATAAATTCTAGGCTGTGGGATTTCACCTTTCTTTGCTAATTCTGTTGCAGTGAGGGAGCCATGAATAAGCAAAGCTATATAGGCGCGTGCCTCGTAGTTTGTTAAACCAATTTTTTCAGCTAGTCTTACAAGTTCCTCTATAGCCACCTTTATCTCAGAAAAACAAAGCTTTCTCTATTTAAATAATTAATCATTGTTTCTAAAATTATTCTTCGAGCTCTTTGACTTCTTTCTTTCCCTTCTCTAGTTCTTTTACTTGTTCAGGATCTAGTTTCTCGAGGAGAGTCAAGAATTCTCCAACATGTGTTTTTTACTCCCGAGCTATGTCCTCAAAAACCTTTTTAGCGAGAGGGTCGTCCGTCGCGCTTGAAAGCTGGAGATAGAGGTTTATAGCATCTAGCTCAGCGATAATCGATAGCCTTATTGCTTGAATCAGCTCTTCGCGAGATAGCTTTTTTCCGGAAGGAATCTCGATAGGGTTTTTTGCCAACATAGTAAATTAATATTTAATAACGTAATATAAAAGTGTTTGGATGCTTAGAACTATAATTCAACCCTAACGTTTTGTCCCTTTATGGTTACGTTGAAGGCCATTTTTACATTTGAGATTTTTTTAGGATCCAAGGTTGGCTTTTCGTTTTTAATGTGTATTCCCGCTAGACCAAAAAGTATGGCTGTCCAGACTCCTGCAGCAGATCCTACATGGAAACCATCTTCCACATTTCCGTAAAGATTTCCTAGATCCGCAGATGCAGCTAATTTTAATAGCTTAAATGACTCTTCTGTTCTCCCAAGATATGCAAGGACAGCAGCATACATTGGAAGTGAAAGGGAAGATGCGTGGGTTGTTCGTGGAAAATAATAATCAAAATTCTGTTCAATAATTTCCTTAGTGAATTTCTCTTTGAGAAGGAACATGCCAGCCAGAACATCGGCCTGTTTTATGAGTCTAGTTTTTGGAATGTTTTCTCTTATTTTCTCTGGAAGACATTTCTCTCCAATACAACCTTCGGGGATCTTAAAATCGGGTAGCTGAAGATAACCCTCGAACTCTTCACATATGCCATTTGTCAGACATGGCAGGTAGATTTTTTGAGAAATTCTACGCCAATTTTGAACTTCTTCTTCGCTAGTAAGACCCTCAGCAATTTTTCTCCAGTTATTTTTCTGCCTCGACAATTCAAAATATTTTACTCCAAGTTCTAGGTTGTGCTTAGCCAGCAAATTAGTATAGAAATTATTGTTGACATGCACATGGTATTCGTCTGGACCAATGACATCCTCTATTACATAGGCATTTTTTTCTTGGTCATATTTGACTCGAGAGCTCCAAAACCTAGCAGTTTCAAAAACAATCTTAAGTCCACATTCCTCCATGAATTGCTCGTCCCCTGTAAACGTATAATACAAATCTACAGCATAAGCCACATCCGCTGTTATGTGTTGTTCTAATTCGCCAGTCTCTATCAGCACAGTCTTTGAACCAGTAAGATCTAAGGGAACAATGCGGGGTGTAGCCTCATAGCCGTCATCTGCACTCTCCCATGGAAATCTCGCACCTTTAAAATTGCTTTTAGTAGCGTACTCTTTTGCTGCCTGAAGACACTTACATCTGTATTTTAGCATGGCTTTTGCAGCCGAGGGCTTAAAGAAGAGGTAAAAAGGAAGGGAATAAATGTCTGCGTCCCAAAATACATGCCCCCTATAACCATATCCATGCAGGCCTCTGGCAGGCAAAAGAAAAACATCTGATTCATCGTCGTACATCTGTAAAAGATGAAATGTGTTAAAATAGAGGTAACGTGCAAAGTCTATGTCTCCCTCGATGACTAAGCCTATTTGTTTCCATTCTTTTTGCCAAGCAGTCGTATGGGTTTCTAGTAGTTCTTGGTACGTTTTTTCCTTCGCGATCTCAGAATATTTATTCAAGGTACTTTTTTCTTTTGCTACAATTACCTTTTTGGCAACTTTAATCGCCTGGTTAGGATCCACATCTATGCATCCCAGGAAACCTATCTCATTTTCATCACTATATGGCCGTAGCTGTAAATCATTAGATTCAGCAAACATTTTGAAGTAAACATCATATACTTCGTCCTCTGTACGCACATGGAGGTATGAATCATTAGAACTGTCGCTCTCTACAATTTTAAACAGCTTAACATGCACTTGGGGGGGAACCGACTTATTGCTTACCGAGAGCTCGATAGGGAGTCTTATGCATACCCTTCCAGCAAAGTTAATTGGTCTAAAACGGAACTCTTCAGCAAAGATTCCCTTGAAAGTTTTATGCACAATTCTTGAACTTTCATATTTTAATTTTCCAATGCTAGACTCTAGAATTGATTCGTAATAGACGATACCGTTCAATGTATCTAGTTTTATAATCGTCTCACCATTTATAGGTCTGAAGGGCTCTCCATCAATGGTTAAATATATGGGAGTTATTCTTGGAAGGTTCACTAGCTCCCTATAAAAGATAGGTGTATAGCAATAAACCCCTGAAACAAAGGTTCCAAATTCTGACTTTGATACTTCTGGGTCTCCACGTACACTGATAAAACCATTTGAAAGGGTGGCAAGTGTAGCTATTTCTTTTAAGCTTCTTTCTTTACTAGAAAACTCGTATGTTATCATATCTTGCACCCCACCTTATTAAGAAACTCTTGAAGAGGTATATTGGAGAAATCCTCAATAACGGCATCAGCCCCATAGTTTAAAAGTTCCCGGTGAAAACAACCTATAGCCTTTTGATTGAGTGATTTAGCTGCTAGAATTCCTGAGGGAGCATCATCAAAGAACAAAATACACTCCATATCTTCATGAAATATTTCTTTCAGTTTTTCAATTGCATTTTTAAATACTTCTTTCTTTGTCGCTCCAGAACCACTCACATCGATATCGAAGAGCACCGCCAACTCAAGACCACTTTTTTTGCGCTCTACCTCTATAAGCCGATGGACATTTCTCGATGCCGAAGCTAGAACCTGTATTATTCCTTCTTGCCTTGCTCGCTGTATAAACCTTATAACGTCTGTTCTTAATTGATACTCGCCTTTCTCTATTAGTTCCAAGTATATGTTATTTTTAAGTGAAGCAAGGGTCTCCACTTCAGTTTGACTTGGTGATCTATTTGCTAGTTTGCTCAAAATATTCCATGCACCCTCGAGACGAGGCTTGCCAGATACATATTCATGGTAGAAGTTGCTGGTAAAACCAGTTATGCCAAGTCTTTCACATGCTATTCTCCATGCTTTTTCATGTGGTGTTTCGACTATGACTCCGTCGAAGTCCCATACAAACCCCAGCATACACTAAATACTACTTGAAATAGTAAATAAATCTTTCCAACAAACATAAAAAAGATGTTAATTTGTTCGAGATGAAGCTTCCAGCAAAAACGCAGGTGCCCCTTAATCAGTTCTTCTTTATTGTATTCTCCTCGAAAATAAATATAAAGACCATCCACGTAATGATAGCGAATGATGAATTTGCCGAGTATTGAGATATGATAGACCATTCATGAACTGACATGTTTCTTCACAAGAGACGATAATACTTGGCTAGGCGATACTTTGATATATCCATGTTTAGACTAACCAAATGTATGTGTACACAAGAGTCTAGCTGTAGAGAGTTCTTGCTTTCGAGGAGGAGTATAAGGCGCTTCAGGGAGGATCCCGTTCCAGACGAACTCATAGAGAAGGCTTTGAACATCGCCCGTTTTGCGCCAAGTGCACACAATAATCAGCCCTGGGTTTTCGTGGTCGTCAAGGATAAGGAAAAACTCCGAAAACTAGCCGAGATACACAGGTGGTCAAAACCCATCCTAGGCTCGCAGCTAGCGATAATTGTTTTCTCGGACTCAAAGATTTCTCCTAGGTCCCACCTTGTCGACGGCTCTATTGTAGCAACGTATCTATGGCTCGCCCTACACTGTGTTGGCCTCTCCACTGTTTGGATATACACATTGGAACAGGCAGAACAAATTAGAAACATAGTCAATGCCCCAGAACACCTCATGCCAGTAGCTATTTTCCCCGTAGGCTTTCCAGCAGAATCCCCGCCGCCGCGTCCAAGAAAACAGCTAAGCGAGATAGTCAA
>Ga0209739_100899_pt1 | contig 10890 bp, 9 predicted proteins | sample JossMetagenome_2_FD_184729 | JGI IMG/M metagenome (GOLD analysis project Ga0209739, IMG submission 184729) | Hot spring sediment microbial communities from Joseph's Coat, Yellowstone National Park, USA - JC3_ASED (SPAdes) (version 3) | ecosystem: Environmental > Aquatic > Thermal springs > Hot...
TCACGTATCGGGCCCAGGGAAACCGGCGGAGCTTCTCAAGGGAAACCCTATAGCACCTCCCCACCAAGATCTCCTGCATGGCGCGCGTTGGGCGCCTGTTAAAATACTTTATCGGGCCCGCCGTTAATGTCCCCGTCAACCGAGTTCCTTCAACCATCTTGGAGAGCGGCCACCAGAACTCCTCGAGGCGGTTGCAGCCGAGGAGGGGCGCCGGGCGTACCGCAACCCCCACACCGCCTCGCCGCTAAGGAGGCGCCCATCCGCCCCAGCCTCTCGGCCGACTTGGGCTGTCGAGGGCTCCCCGGCCGTACTCCACGCCGAACGCGAAGGAGATATTCAAGAGCATCGCGAACGGGACGAGGAGCGGGGTGAACAGATTCTGCGCGACCACCGCGTCTACGAAATCCCTCGGCACCTCCTCCGCCGGCACGTTCAACGCGCGGGCTAGGAGGTACCTAATGCTGGGCCTCGGGCCCCGAAGGCGAGACGAAGAGAGCAGAATATAAGGGATAATGAGAAATAGAGTATCTCTAAATAATTAAATCCCATCTAGTTAGTTAAAACTCGTACATTGATGCCCTTATTTCCCTTGTAGCTTATATTTTTAAGGCTCGAGACGTCAATACACGTTCTGCCTTGCTGCGTCCCTATCCTGATCGGAGCCGCGCTTTTTGCAAGCGCCAATATTGGGGCTAAGCCGGCAAACGCTACGCTTCCCAACAGAACTTTTTCTATCAATTCTCTGCGTTTCATTAACAGATCCTGGTTCATTTCGACGTGTGTTGTTGATGGTTCTGAGGACGTAAAGTTTTTTCACTGGTTCTTATCTCTTATGGCCTCGAGAGTCAGGCTGTTGGAGCATCTAATTACCTGGCCTGTCGTTGCATCGCTTCCAGCAATCGTGTGGCTAATTACTGGAAGCCCGTGGCTGTCGTTTCTAGTTGCTATCCTCGTCCTAATAGGCGTTGTTGCCAGCGTTGTTTACGACCGGTTCTATCTACCGCAGTCTTGCGTGGTTGAGGGAAGACGTGCATTGCTGAAGACGCCCGGCAGAAGCATCGAGGTCGAATTTCTGGAGGAGCCGAAGCTTGTGAGAGCTGGGATCTGGCCTAGGAAGAGGGTCTTCCTAGGCATGGGCTACAGATACTTCACGCTAAACGCAGTCTCTGGAGATGAATACTTCTTCTCCACGCCAGATTGCGACAATACTTGGCTAGTAGCCAAGGCAAGAATCGGCAACAGAGAGAAAAAGTTATGGCTCTGTGGCTGTAAATGTAAATAAAAATTTTTCAGTTTTTTCAGCATTTTTTGTCGGTCCTAGTATAAGTAGTAAAAATAAGAATCCAGTCTCATGTAATAAAAAGAGCGTGTGGAGACATGCGCTAGGAGTATTAAGCGGCGCGGAGAGCGCCTTACGTATTTTTGTAGTTATATAGCTTGTTAAGGCCTAAATTGCGGTTGTTAGACGTATAGAGGCCGTTGGCAATTATTCGCCACTTTACATAGATATAGAGAAAGTAGCTACAGATGAAATTAGGCATGCCTGGAACTTGCGCCGAGACCGGTCGAGAGGTCGCCGACGGTGGAGGAGGTGAATGCCCACGTCTCCAAAAAGGCATATCGCGCGGGCCGGTTGATTAGGTCTTCATCGGCAGGATTACATACATCAGAGCAAGATGCGGGAGATCGCCGAAAATCTGCTCGCAGAGGAGGAGAGGGGCTCTTTGGCTTCGAGGAAAATAACCGGATTTGTTGCTGTATCTCATGCCCGTCTCCTGTCGGATTGTCGGCAACGCGTCGTTACGAGGGTCCCTGTGAGGACGATTGAGGCCGTTCTGCTGGGAGAGCCCAGGGTGGAGAGGGGCGGCTTGATTCCGCCGGGGAGGACCGAGGCGCTTTTCTGCGGCGGGTGGCGCTTCCCCACGACGCCTTTCAGCGACTGCGGCGATGAGCTCTTCTTCTCTACGCCGGACTGCGACGGCAAGTGGCTGGTCGCGGAGGCTAAGCTTGTGAAGAGAAAGGGAGAGGAGGAGAGAAAAACGCTGTGGCTCTGCAACTGTGCGGAGCGTTAGCTAGCGTCTAACGCCTGCGCTTTTTGATGCGGGCTCTCTTAATTACCACGTTGCGCGTAGCTCTTATTTTGGCACAGGAGGGCCCTCTTCCATTCCAGCACCTGTTCGAGTTAATCGATCCGCCCGACGCGGCTCCTGAGGGCCTCCGCGCGCCTCTCCAGCTCGCCGCAAGCCTCGCCGCGCCTTCCTTCCTCGTCATGGGGCTTCCTGATCCGACCGGCCGGACGCCATTAGGCGCTGCGATCGGCGTGAGGCCGCGCCATCTCGCCGTCAGCCGCTGGGCCTCGTCAGCCTGTCAAGCTCCTCGAAGTCCACCAGCCAGTCTACGCCGCTCCCCTCTCTCGCCACCACTAGGTAGTGGCGCCTCCTGCCGCCCACATCCACCCTCTGCGACCTCTCTATCAGCTTCGTCAGGTCTTGGCCCGTGGCCCTCCCCCACTTGACCTCTGCGAAGAGGGCGTTGTGCTGGTCCAGCGCGACCACGTCGATCTGGGCTTCGCCTCTCCACCACTGCCCCACGTACGTGGGTCTGAAGGGCAGGGGGATCGCCCGGCTCGCGATGAGCTGCCTCACCAGCTCCTCAAACACGAGGCCCATGTGCTGCTCCAGCTCAGGCCCTATCCTGCGGAGCACCTCGTCCGCGTACCCCAGCTCCAGCTCCGACTGGTTGGGGAGGACGAAACGCAGCCAGAACCACATGTAGTTGTCCGCCACCGCGTAGATGCCCTTGCGCCTCTGGCCGTAGGGAACCACGTGCTTGACGAGGCCGAGGCCCTGCAGGACCGCCAGGTATTTGGTCAGGTTCGCCTTGTCGGCGCCCACCGCCGAGGCCAGCTTGCCGATGGTGTTGTACCCGGCCGCCAGATACTTCAACAGGGCCAGGTAGATCGAGGGCTCCCTCAGCTCCTCCCTCAGGAGGAAGTAGCCCTCGTCGTAGAGGAGGGAGCCCTTCGCGAACACCGCCCTCTTCAAGTTCTCCTCGAACTCCAGCCCGTCGTCGAACAGCCTTAGGTACATGGGGACGCCGCCCGCCACGGCCCAGACGCGGACGGCGTCCTCAAACCCGTAGCGCGGGATGAAGGACCTGGCGTCTCTGAAGCTCAGGGGCTCCACCCTCCAGCTCCCAGTCCGCCTGCCGTACAGCGGCGACCTGTAGCCCAGCACCTCGGTCTCGAACATGGAGACGCTGGATCCGCAGAGCACCAGAAAGAAGCTCCTCCGCGACAGGACCTCGTCCCACGCGGCCTGGAGGTCGGAGAGCACCCCGCGGTCGACCTCCGCCAGGTACCCGAACTCGTCTATCACGAGGCACGGCCTCTCCACCTCCTCCGCCAGATAGGTCAGGAGCTCCCCAAGCCCCCTCACCTGGAGCCTTTCGTAGAGCCGCTTGCCTGTGAACTCCGCGATCCTCCTCTTCAGCGATTCGACGTTGTCCTGGACGCTGGTCCTAGAGGCGAGGAAGTAGATACACCGCTTGGACTTGAGGAATCTCTTCAGCAGCTCGGTCTTCCCCAGCCTGCGCCTGCCGTATATCACCAACAGCTCGGCGCCGCCGGACCGGAACCGCTCCTCCAGCCACGCCAGCTCCCGCTCCCTGTCCACAAATTCAGGTTTCACAAGTATAATACTTAACCTACATAAATCTTCAGACGGAACGCCGATCGGGGACCATGGCGATCGGGAAAAACCTAATTTCTCGCGGCCATCTTCATTTTCACACGACGTAGCGCCCGGCGCAGAGGCCTTATCAGCGGCGAGACATGTCAGGAGGCGGCCTCGGTGGAGCCCAGCAGAGAGCCGTTCGAGATCTTCCTTCTCGATCCTGCCGGTCTCTAGGAGCTTCTTTAGGCGCGGCGCAGCATCCCCCAGAGCGCCCTCCTCTCGGCCTCCGCCACTAAGAGGTCCCTGAGTCCTGCCACGCCGGAGAGATAGCTCTCCTCAGCCCATCGGAGGAACTCGCAAGGCCCCACTCCTCGGTCCAGATGATTAGTTGCCAATGCACAACGTCGAAGCCGAGGCCGGCATGTGCGTCGCGTCTGTATATTATAAGCTATCGGCTCCGTCGTGGGTGCGCCGTAAATAGATTGATTAAACGCACCGGGCTCGAGAGTGGAGGTTTTCCCTTAGGTTTTTCATGATCTTGTTAATGTCCGTTTGTCGCCTAGACACGCTAGGGGATAAGCCGGCCGGGGTTTAAAAGCCCTCTGGGGTCGAAGGCCGCTTTAAGCCTTCTATACAGCTCGACAGGCTTTTCGAGCCCTAGGTAGCGTTGCTTCGAAATCCCTGTGCCGTGATGGTGGGAAATAGTGGCGCCGAGCCTCTCGGCCTCAGAGTAGATTGTATCCCATATTTTGAGGTAGAGGGACTCGCTGGGCGCGAAGAGTATGGTGAAGTAGAGACAGGCGCCGTGACGGTAGACGTGGGAGATATGCGCCGTGACGGAGTACACCCCCTCCAAGCCTCTCAGCGCGTTCTTCACGGTGCGGTGGAGATCCGGGACCTTGTCCCAGGTGGCGGCGAGCTCAGCTGTATCGACCACCAAACCCCGCTGAAGAACTCTGGAGATGTGGTCTCGGTAGTTCTGCCGCTCCTGCAGCAGTTTATCGACCAATTCCGGGCCTCTGAAGCCCTGTCTCAGAATGCCAGAGACCTCGCCTTTAGCCGCCTCCAAGAAGGACTTGGTCTGGGTTGTGAAGCGGAAGATCAACGCGGCGCCTTCCAGCCCCGTGTAGTACGCAGTCTCAAGCTCGTCGTACAACCTGACCATCTTGGGGGGCAGGTCCAGCGTCGCCAGCTTCTCAACGGCCTCGACGCCTTCCTCGAATGTGGGGAAAAGCGCCGAGTCCTCCCATACGAACTTAGGCAGATCGTACAGCTTGAGCTCAGCCGCCGTGATGACGCCCAAGGCGCCCTCGGCCCCCACGAAGATCTTGGACAAATCAGGCCCGAGGGAAGACCTAGGAGCCCTTCTGAAGCTAGTCCAGTAGACCTCTCCGGGGGGGACCACGACCTCCAGCCTGCCCACCACGTCCTCCACGTTTCCGTAGCCGCTGCTTGAATGGCCGCTACCCATCGTCGAGATGAAGCCGCCCAGGGTCGCTATGTCCATAGACTGCGGGAACTGCCCGAGGGTGAACCCCGCCTGGTTCAAGGCCCGTTCGAGCTCCTGCAACACGACGCCGGACTCCACGACGGCATATCTCTGGCGGCTGTTGACTTCGCGTATTTTGTTGAGCTGTTTCAAATCCACCACGATTCCGCCGCGCGGCACGCTGGCCCCCGTCACCGAGCTCCCCCCGCCCACGACGTTTAGAGGGACCCCCCTCTCGTAGGCGAATCTGACGAGCCTCGCCACGTCCTCCACGCCCTCGGGCAACACCGCGGCTACCGCGGAGCCGAGGTAACTCCGATTAATCCAGGCAAGAGGCCACCAGCTCTCCTGCACGTACTGGATGGGAGGAACTACGCGGCCTGGAAAAAGGGCTTTAAGTTCTTCAAGGATTTCATCTTCCCCAGCCACGTCTCATAGTTCCTCTTACAATATAAAGACTCGCCTCTTATCTGCGCAAATCTCCCTAGGGGTCTCCCCAGCTCCGTAAGACCGTCGCCGTATGCGAGAAGCGACAAGACGCCGCGCGCGGTCCCTTCGTAGTCCTCCGGTTGCTCCACGGGGGCGTCCACCACCGAGGCTAAACAGCGGAGGAAGCTACCGAGCCTAGAGCCGCCGCCGTCTACTCTAATGCGCTCCGCTCTATATCCGCCGGCCTCTATGACGTACCTCACGTAGAAGCTCAGCGTCGCTACCACAGAGGAGAGCAACTCCTCGCGCCTAGTGTGGAGCCTCAGCCCCATCAACGCGCCTCTGACCCAAGTGGCAGGGGGGTACTGGAGACCGGCAGGTGCAGGAATCACGTAGACGTACTCGCCGCCGGGATCTAGGCCGCCCAGCTCCTCATAAGTCGCCAGGCCCAGCGAGACTAGGCCATCTATAAAATGCCCAGCGGCTGGCAGATAGGCCTCCAAGCCGTACCTCGTATCTCTGCCCACCCTATAGAGAACCAGCGGGACTAAGCCCCTTCTTTCTGCATACTGGACTGTGGGCATATCTACGAAGAGCCCGGTGCCCAAGGTTACCTTAACCACGCCGCGATTCGTCGCGCCCTCGGCCACGGCCGCCGCCTGTTGATCGGCTATTATCGCGCGGAGCTCCATCCCCTCGACGTCGCCGAAGTCGCCGTAGTTGTCCACAACCTCCGGCAACGGAAGCTCCACGCCGAACAGCTCCATAACCAGCGGGACGGGCTTGAAGCTCTTCGGGTGTATGAAGCCGCTTAGAGTGGCGTTGGTAGCGTCGCTTACGTACCGCCGCGCCAGTAGATACGCCACGAAACCGTCCAAGGTCCAGAGGAAGCACGTCCCCGCCTTCAGACAGCCGCCAAGGCCGCCGTCTCTATAGGCTCTTAGAAACTTGAAGAGGGGCGAATATTTCCTGAAGAGGATGCCGAGTTTAGGCAGGTGTTGCAACGCCGCAAACCTCCTGCCGTATAGGTCGTCCACCCTGCCGAAGAGCCAGGTGTAGACCGGCGTTAGGGGCCTGCCCCCTCGGTCCCACGCGACCACGGAGGCTCTGTAGGTCGCCACGCCAAACTTACGGACGCCCTGCTCCCTAGCCACGTTGAGGAAGTGTTTAATGGAGGCGGCGATGCGGCCCGGGTCCTGGGTCCCGTCGGGGGAAGTGACGTTGTCCACGGTCTCTCTATACCGCAGAGACAGCTCTTTGTCGTATACAAAGATCTTTATCTTAGTCGTCCCGATGTCAAGAACGCCGTACATACCTCAACGCGCATCCCTCCCTCACTTTAAACACGGCGTATTGGGTAGAGACTTGCGCCTCGGTGCCGCATACCTCCACAACGCCGGGGGCAGGCACCTTGACGACGACCTCCCCCGCCGTCACGCCTGGGAAGACCTCAAGCCCGCTTGCGTATACCCTGAACCCGCCGCCTTCCAGCGCCTTTATGAAAAACTCCACGGCGAGCCTCATGAAGTTCACGTCGTCGATAACGACGGCGGAGTTGCCGACTCTATACGCCGCGCCCAGCCAGCTATGCGGCACGGCCTCGGCAATAACCAGCGTATCGACGTCGAGAACGCCCCTATCTGTGACAACCTGCGCCAGGCGCTCGGAGCCCCGTAGCTCTCTGACGGTAGCTCGCTCCCTGCACCAAAAGGAGGGGCCGAACACCTTCACGTCGACGCCGCCGTCCGAGAGCCGTCTCGCAAGGCCCTCAGCCCATTTATTACAGCCGTAGACGGCCACCCGCCTCCCAATACGCCACCCCAGCTCCGTCATCCTCATCGCGGTCCACAGGGCGAAGACCCCCGCGGGCCTTGTGCCGAAAATCCCAAGCTCCGCCGGCGTCTTCTCCCGGAAGCCCGTGGCCTCTATTACGACGTCGCCGCAGAACCTGCCCTGGTCCGTAGCCACGCACTTCCCGTCGATAGCGGTGGCGGTGACGCCGAAGCGGACCCAAGGCCAGTCCCCAGCCGCGTAGTCCACATGCAATGTCCACACGCCGCCGGGCCTCTCGAGACGTTCCAACACCACCACCTCGTGGCCTGCGTCGTGGAGCTTCTCCGCGGCGTAGAGACCTCCAAGCCCCGCGCCTATAATTACAACACGAGCCATGACCCCCCGCCGAACTTCGTGACCTCCCTAGGCTCAACGCCCAGCTCCTCAGACACTATCTTGAGGACCTCCGCCACGCATCTACTGCCCTGGCACGGCCCCATCCCCATCCCAAACCTGGCCATAACCCCGTCGAGAGTCCGAGACCCCCTCCTCACAGCCTCCCTAATTTCGCACTCCGTAACCCCCCTGCAGAGGCACACCACTCTTCCACACTTGGTATACGGCTTCGGCGGCGGAAGCTCCTTGGGCTCCCTCCTAGGCAGGCCGAGACCCTCCAACGCCTTGACTACGTCCTCGGCGAGAGCCGGAGCCCCGGTAAAAGCCGGAGACTCTGTGCCCAAGACATGCACCGTCCTGCCCGTCGTCTTGACCATCACGTCGCCGGTAGGCGACAGAGGCCTGTTGCCTGCAAAGACCTTCACGGGGGTGAGGCCCTCGAAGTCCCTGAGATATTTCCCGAACTTCTTCACCAGAAGCTCGAAATCCTCTACGCTCGTCGAGAAGTCCTCCTTATCCCTCGCATCGGTTAAGTTGGGGCCGATGAGGATAGTGCCGTAGGCGGTCGGTATGATGGCGCCGCCCTTGGTCCGCGGATGGGGCCGAAGCGTGAGAGGCGCCAGGATTGCCTCGACCTCCCTGCCGTGGAAAACAGCCATGACCCCCTTCCCAGGAGCGATATCAACGTCGATCCCCAGCCCTCTGGCTATCTCATCAGCGTACAGCCCCCCTGCGTTAACCGCATATCTAGCCGACAGCTCCCCGCAGGAGGTGCGCACCGCAACGCCGTCGGCCCTCTCCTCTATATGTTCCACGCGGCATCCGAGGTAGAACCGCACGCCCGCCTCCCTCAACGCGTCGTAGAGGCGGTAGATAAGGCCAAAGGAATCCACTACTTTGTAGCCGCGCACCAACACGGCGGCTGCGAACCTGAAATCCCGCCTGTATCTCCGGCACCCCAGACACGGACGGGCGTCGACCCCGTGGAGCCGTAGATAGAGAAACGCGGCAAGCACCACGGGCAATTTCCACCAGCTGTCGACGGCGAGCAACGCCGGCACTTCTCTACACGCGACGCCGAGCCATCTGCAGATCTCCACATATTTAGGGTTGCCGCGCCTAGCGAGGCGGCTTTTGTAGGAGCTGAACGGCAGCTGGATGACGTGGAGCACCCCTGCATGACGTCTGGACACGCCCCACCCGGGCTCGGGATGCCTATCCACGACCGCCACGGAGAACCCCCGCCTGGCCAGCTCGAAGGACGCGAAGAGGCCCTCCACGCCGCTCCCAATAACTACTACGTCGAAAACCACAACATAAAAATACCTGGCATATATTTATACATGCCCAAGTTCCCGAGCAAAGAATGGGCCGAGGCCTTCTGTCAAGCCCTCAACGCCTCCCCCGAATACAGAACCGCCGCCTCTAGGTGGGAAGGCGACATAATCTTCCTGGCGGTGAACGTACCGCCCGAGGCGGGAGAAGGCGGCACGGTCGCCATGAAGCTCCTCCTGAAGCACGGCCAGTGCCACGGCGCGGAGGCGTACGTCGGAGACGCCGCAGCCCGGGCGGACGCCCCCTACATCCTCCAGGCCGACTACAGGACCTGGCTGGACGTCATCGCCGGGAAAGTCCAGCCCATACCGGCCATGGTCCTCGGAAAGATAAAGGTGAAGAAAGGCAGCTTCGCGACCCTGGCCCAGTACGCCCCCGCGGCGCTGGCCATGATAGAGGCGGCGCGGAAGGTGGGCACGCAATGAAGATCCCGATACGGATGAAGGCCGCCCTCTACAGGGCGCCCGGACAGCCGCTGGAGCTCGCCGAGGTCCCCGTCCCGACCCCCGGCGAGGGGGAGGTCTTGGTGAAGGTCGCCGCGACGGGCATCTGCCACTCGGACCTCCACATATTGGACGGGGAGATGATACCCCCGCCTGAGGGCTTCATACTGGGCCACGAGGTGTCCGGCTGGGTCGCCGAGCTCGGCCCCCGTTGCGAGAACCCCCACGGCCTCTCCCCGGGGGACCCCGTCGTCGTGTCTTGGATAATACCGTGCGGCAAGTGCTACTGGTGCGCCCGAGGCCAGGAGAACTACTGCCCGTACGCCGCGGCGAGGATGCCGGGCCTCATAGGCCTGAACGGGGGACACGCCGAGTACATGGCGGTTCCCGAGACCGCGGTGTTCCCCATACCCAAGGGGGTCGACGTGCACACAGCCGCGGTCATATCGTGCGCCTACGGCACCGCCTACAGGGCGTTGAGGGAGGCCGGGACCGGGCCAGGCACCTCGCTCGTGGTCGTCGGCGTCGGGGGCGTGGGCCTCGCCGCGGTCGAGCTCGCCGGCGCCCTAGGCGCGCGCCCCATAGTGGCGGTGGACGTGAGGGAATCCGCCCTCAAGAAGGCGGAGGAGCTGGGCGCGACGCATACGGTCGACGCATCCGGCGGCGACCCCCTGTCGACGGTGAGGGAGATCCTGCCGCAGGGCGCCGACGTGGTCTACGAGACCAAGCCCAACCCCGACCTCAAGCTGGCACTCGAGACGGTCAGGAGAGGTGGGACGATAGTGGTGACGGGGCTCGGCACATCCACCCTGGAGATCCCGGCGAGCCACCTGGTCATGAACGGCATAAGGGTAGTGGGCAGTCTAGGCTACAAGCCAAGGACGGACATACCCGAGCTCCTGTCCCTCGCCGCCGCCGGGAAGATAGACCCGCGGCGCCTGGTCTCCCACCGCTACAGGCCTGAGGAGATAAACCAGGCCTACCAAAACCTCAGACAAGGGAAGCACCACAGGGCCGTGGTGATCTGGGGCCCGCAGCCGCCCGGCAACCCCTAAGGAGACGGCACAGCTTGGCGCCCACAAGCCGCTCCAAAGCTCGGCGCATGCCCACCGCCGCCTACCGACGTCAGCCCCGGCCATAGCCGCGCCGCCGCCTCTATGCGGGACTGCCGTCCGGCGCCTCCGCGGCGTTCCCTGCTCCGCCCAGATTCCGGAACGCGGATCACATTTATTGACTTCTAATTATTATACTTGTGAATCAACAATTTTTCGACAGGGAGAGGGAGCTGGCGTGGCTGGAGGAGCTCTACCGCAGAGACGGAGCCCAGCTGGTGGTTCTCTACGGCAGGAGG
>Ga0209739_100900_pt1 | contig 10889 bp, 13 predicted proteins | sample JossMetagenome_2_FD_184729 | JGI IMG/M metagenome (GOLD analysis project Ga0209739, IMG submission 184729) | Hot spring sediment microbial communities from Joseph's Coat, Yellowstone National Park, USA - JC3_ASED (SPAdes) (version 3) | ecosystem: Environmental > Aquatic > Thermal springs > Hot...
AACGGCAAAGAAGGAAAAGTTAAATATGACATAAATGATTATTACAATAGGGCCCGTAGCTCAGCCAGGTAGAGCGGCGGCCTCCGGAGCCGTAGGTCGTGGGTTCAAATCCCACCGGGCCCGCCAACTCCTTGTTCTATCCTCTATGTGTTTGTGCTCGTGCCGTTTATGTTCCTCGTGTCACCCATTTACGAAAAGTTTTTAAGGATGTTTGCATGCAATTGGGTGATATGGAGAGCACGAAGGAAATACCCTTCGCATCAATAGACCTGGACAACGACGGGCTATACTTCATAGCCAAGGATGGCGATGCTTGGGTCTATGTCGATGCCGAGGACAGGTTGGTCAAGGTGTTCAACAGCCTCGTGGACGCCCTAGCCTACGGCTTGCATGTCAGCCCTGGTGACATCATGGAGGTGGTTGCTGGTGAGGACAAACTCAGGGTTTGCCTGCCCAACGAGTGCCTCGAGTTCAAGGCGTGGGTTGATTAGCATGGTGGACTGCAACCTCCTAGACCTGGAGCAAATCAATGAGGAGCAGAGGAGGGCTATCATAGAGTTTGTTAGGGAGCGTAAGGGCGTTAAGCCTAGGGATCTTGGTGTTACCGATGCCTACCTAAGGATGGTTAGGTCAGGTAAGGCCAGGGCTGGGGATGGGTTGTTGTGCCAAGCATTGAAATACGTCACCGAGGATGAACTGAGGCTGCTGCTGAAGGGCATAGTGCCTGAAGCCAAGGCAAGCCTCAATGATGCAGTCAAGGTAATAGCCACAGCCAGGACAGACCCAGAATTTAGGGAGTTTTTGCTAGGCTTAATTAAGGAGTACCTCGGGGATTACATAACGACGCTCCAGCAGACCTGGCACGTGACTGAGAGGGACATTGAGTATTTCATCAAGGCTAAACGCCTCAAGGGCGTTACTGAGAAGACGCTTAGGGACTACGTGCACTACCTCCGTGAAATGCTGGCGGAACTCGACTGGACCCTAACGCCTGACGGCATTAGGGAGTACCTATCCGAGTTAGCCGAGGAGGGTGAGGAGCATGTGCTGCACCACCTAACCACAGCCCTCAAGTCCCTACTCAAGACCGTCCTCAAGCCAAAAGACCCGGCATTGTTTAGGGCACTGTATGACGTGTTCACAGTCTATAGACCAAAGAGCAACAACCACGTTAGGCTACCAACCATTGAGCAGTTAAGGCAGATTTGGCAGGGCCTGCCGTCTATAGAGGCTAAGTTCTACTTCGCACTCCTGGCAGAGACTGGGTTAAGACCAGGTGAGCCGTTTTTGCTAAGCATCGATGACCTAGACCTAGAGCACGGCGTGCTAAGGGTCGGTAAGGTAACGCCCACTAAGAGGGCATTCATAGCATTCCTGAGGCCGGAGTTCTTGGAGTGGGTTAGGGGCAACTACCTCCCGCATAGGGAGGCTTGGGTCGAGAAGATGGCTAAGGCTTGGTCGGCGAGTAACCTCTTCAGTCAGGAGGTCATCGAGAATGCCAAGCGTAAGTTAATTCCCTTTGATCAAAGCAGGTTGCGTAGGGAGATTAAGGACGTTGCGAGGCAGGTGCTTAACAGGGAGTTTGAACTCTATGAACTTCGCAAGTTCTTTGCCACTTACATGATTTCGCAAGGCGTGCCGGAGTCCATAGTCAACACCCTACAGGGTAGGGCACCACCCAGCGAGTTTAGGATTCTGATCGAGCATTATTGGAGCCCTAGGCATGAGGAGCTTAGGCAGTGGTACCTCAAGCACGCACCACGTGTCTGCTGCTAATTACTAATTATAATAATAGGTAGTTTTGCCCGGCAAACCGGCACCGCAGTGGGTTTGCCGTCTCTCGAGCCTCCCATAGGCAGTTGATGCACGGCTAGCACTGCAGTGAGTGCACGAGAGTTGGGCAAAACTTTCACCCAAGACATACAAAACAATAACCTTGAGTTTTCTAAAAATCAAGCGAATGCCCACTATTGATATTAGGAAAACCTAAAGTCGGACACGATTGGGGCAAATCTATTTACAACCTACTACGTGAAAAGTACCAAACCCACGAAACCCCTACCCACCATAGAACAGTTATTCAAGTCCATGGGACAAAGACCTGGCAAATTGTTCCACGACTGTTTATAAACCTTGATAGCAAAGCGATAGTAAAAGTAAAAAACACAAATTGTACAGTGTACAAACTGCATTTTTGTAATTGGGAATTGCTAAACTGGGAATTTAGTTTTTCTAGATTTGGGGATTTGGGAATTTGAGAAATTGGGTTTTTCTCAAGTATTTTTCGCTAATATTGAATATTTTGCGAAAGATTTAAAAAGGAGGAGAGCATCAGTAGAGTGACCGGGCATGTCGGGAAGTTCATCAACGGGAAGTCAGGGTCCGGGCTTTACATCACCTATGGTAGGCAACGTTCCCGGCTTTTTAAATGTAACCCCCATGCAGACCGGGCTTAGCTATGTAGCACCCGGCGTCACGCTGAAGGACGGGAACAGGTACATACTGAAGATCGCTGACTTGGACAACCTCATTGGAAGTTGGCTGGCTGCATATGCGGGTCGCCTTATAACCGTGTACCTACTGCAATACAATATAGCCTGGTCCGGATACCTATCGATACGCAGGAAGGAACACCCATATCTATACATCAGGTACCCAAAGCAGTTGAAACGCCTAGCAACGGAGCTGTGGAAGCTCGGGACAATACCCGTCGTTGTGATAATACCAACACTATCAATGATACAGGGCAACCTGAGGGATGGTTTGAAACCAGCATAAGGGTGATGGGTGTGGCAAGCGTCGTTAAGGTCTTTGGTTGGCGTAAGGAGGTTGACGGCATGAGGATCTGCTCGCTATACAGTGGCATGAAGGGGAATTGTGATGTTATTGTTGGCGCAATAAGACTTGACTTAGCACGAAGGTTGGCTAAAAACGTCGGGTGCACTTCAATATGGAAACTCGGGCAGTGCGCAGCGAAGGCCTGCAGGGGTTACCTCCTCGATAGAGTGGTGCTTTGCGATCTTCTTCATGATTTCATAATCCGATTTTTGCTTACACCACTAGGCTTCGACCCGGAGGCAATCAAGGTACTGCGAAGTTTATCCTACGCACTCACTGAGGAGGAGGTTTATCGTGAATCTAGGAGGCAACCAATCATTACTAGGGAGGACGCTGAACACCTGGGCTTCAACCTCACGAAAACCAGTGAGGACGGCACCAAAATCTTTGGTGTGAGTGAATTGCGTGCGTTAAATGCTTTGCTAAGGCGTGCATTGGCAACGAAGGCGATTAAGGCGGTAATCCAGGTGGACTTGACGGGATGGTCTTCGTTCGGCAACCGCAATTGGGCGATCGTGTATAAGTTGCTTTACGACTTCGCTAAGGAGTCACAACCCATTGTTGTTTACCCCGACGACCCGAGATACGAGAAGGTAAGGGAAGTCATGAGGGGTGGTGAGTCATGAGCACACGTCCAAACTGGGGCCAAGTGAGGCAAAACCAACAGCACCAAGCCCAAGCGAAACCGCAAGCCAAGTTCCAACAATCACAACAACCAAAGAAGGCTAATGATTTCGGCGGTTTCGATCCTTTAGTAGACAAAAGGAGGTGCAGGATCAAGCTTGGGGATGGTGAGGTTATTGAGGGCTTGATCAGTGCGGTAGCAAAGTTTTGGTACTTGGTTAATGTTGATGGGCAGGTCGTAATCGTGAACAAGGCCTGGGTCGTGAGTATTACCCCCATTCAAGACCCCACCATAAACAACCCCACGAACAAGGAGAGTACCGAGGTGAGCACAAATGCCTCAAAAACAAGGTGACACAGGAGCATTTAAATCCCTCGCCCACGTGGCAAGGAGGTTATACGATTTAGGGTTTAACGTAACGCCTGTTGATAGCAATAAGAAGCCAATCGGGAGTTGGAATGCGAGCGAGAGGCTAACCTGGGAGGAGCTAGAGGGGCGCCTGCCGAGGGCTAGCGGCGTTGCAATAACAGGCAGTTACCTCGAGGATGATGATTATAGAGTCGTCGTCTTAGACTTGGATGATGTTGATGCTGCAAGCGAGGTTTTGAGCAAGGTGTTTGGTGATTTTTGGCAGGTGAGGCTTTGCGGTCAGGGTTGGAGCTTCTGTGGTCTCACCGGCCCTAGGCCCAAGGGTAAGGTGATTTGCAATTGCAAAGACCCTAACGAGGATTGTGACTGCGTTATCCAGGACACGGGCGAGAGGAAGAAACTGAGCGAGCTTCCTAGGGGAATGTACATTGTTGTTAGGGTACCGAAGCGTTGCATGCCCAGCGGCACCGTTAGGAGTGAGGCTATCGAGGTGATGGTAAGCAATTATGAGGTAGTCTATGGAAAACATCCATCGGGCGTTTATTACCAGCCCGTGAGGTTTGTGGACGGTAAGTGGACGCCGATTGGTGTTGAGGATGTTGGGCAAGGCGAGGTGATAACCTGTGATGAGCTTAAGGCGATAATTGCGTTGGTTAAGCAATCGACGATTAGCAAGATGGAGGAGGCTGGTGGTGAGGAGACTAAGACAGCTATCGAGCTAAACCTGCCAGAGCCGAGTAAGGACCTTAGCGATGCGGCTATTAATCAAATTATTAGTTTAGTGAGGCCCTTATGGTGGCTGGAATCCGATGAGGGTAAGCATTACCACGACATAATTCTATACGGCCTATCGAGTTTGATGCGTAGGGCTGGGATTAAGTATGAAGTAGCTAGGAGGGTTGTTGAGTCGATCATCAACGCAGGAATCCAGGACATTGCGGGTAAGGTGGGTCCAACTGCCCTACAGGCAATAATGAGGAATGAGGAAAGACACTTTAGGGAGACCGTGGATTACGTCTATAACAAGAGCACCGCCAAGCTATGGGGCATGTTGGCCTTCGAGGAGAATTTGAAACCGGTAATCCAAACGGCTATAGAGAAGGGGTTGCTAAGTGGGGTTTCAAAACCCGACAAGTGGTTTGTTTCCATTTACGTAGCACTAGGTCTATTGAATGATTTCAATCGTGCGAAAGAGTACATGATTAGGGCGAGGTTGCCGGAGACCGACATCGACGTCTCTAAACTGCCGAGCTGGATGTGGAAATTCGAATTGAAATTCAAATTATGCGAGGATAACTCCATTATAGACGCCGAGAGTGCATTTCTGAAATGCAATAAGTGGATAGAGACTGACACAACAAATGACTCGCAGTACGTCCTGCTTTTTGAATACACCATGAAAACCCGTGAAGTAAAGGAAGAAGATGAAGAAGAGTACGGTGATGAAGAAGCTGTGACGCTAATTAACATACACAACTATAAACACCTAGCCACACTACCTCGATTCATGGGTGTTGCCCACGACCCATTCTATAAGGAGGATTACTACGTAGCGTTCAAGGACGGCAAGCTATTCGTGACTGCACCGATTAACGACCTTGACGGTTTCATAAATGGGCTGAGGCAACCACCCTTCTCCATACCTAGAAGCAAACAATACCTGGACCTCCTTAACGAAGCCCTACCCAGGGTTAAGATGGTCATCAGCCCAGGGGTGACTGACGACGGCTTTATCGACCCATACGGCGTGCTCGACGTTGCTGACTACGGCGTGGAGCCGTTGCTGAAGGCATACGAGTGGGTACACAAGTACTACCTTGAGGGCAATGCCAAGTGGGCTTGGTTCAATGTGATGTCCGCCTTCGCTAAGGTGCTGACGCCCATAGTTAGGTACCGCAATAGGACGTTCAACGACATGGTAGTGTACAACGTAGGCAGGGGTGGCGAAGGTAAATCCACTCTGGTTAGGTATGTGTTGATGCAATTATTGGGCGGGGACGACGCAAAGGAGAAATACTACATCGGTATAGATGGCGCGGTTAGAACTGAGCCCCAGTTGAGGAATTTGCTTAGCCTCAATAGGTTGCCGTTGATCCTCGATGAGCAAAATAGAAAGGCGTTGGCGAACAATGTGGGGATTTTTCTCAGTGCTGTGGTGGGGTTGGGAACGACCGGGGTTCAATCGGCTAGGTACGGGCACGGCATAGCGGTGAAGTTTAAGAATTTACGTGGCTTGGTCGTGTTCACTAACGTGTCGTTTGTTTCATTCCTGAGGGACATAGTTAGCGAAGCCAGTGATTACGCAATAATACGCAGGTTCATTGAAATATCCTGGGACACCGAGCCAATAAACCCAGCCGCATTTAAGGACCTCCCCGAGATTAAGCCAATATACGGGTTCGCAACCAGGCTGTGGCAGAAGTACAAAGACGAGCTGGTCAAGTCGGCAGACCTGCTAGAGTTGATTGAAAAACTAGCGATAGCAATAGGAAGGGAGTACCTGGGTGACCCGAAGGTCGATGAAATGGTCAGGTATACCCAGGACATAATCAAGGAGCTTAGGGAGATGAAGCGCAATGAGAGACTGGCGTTAAATGATGCCGACGCATTGGTTGAGCGTGCCTACCAATTCGTAGCCAGCGAGCTCAAAGCACCACCAACCTCCGCGGTCAAAGTGCTCCGCTACCTGCTAGAGAATCCGCAGAAGGCGGATATTAAACTAACCGTGCCGAGGAACAGGGAGAACCTGGAGAAGCTAAAGAACGAGTTGGACATTGCAATTCATAAGTACTTGATGTACAAGTATGGTATAGAGGACACATCGGACAGGGGAATCACTGGGAAAGACCCAGACGCGGTCGCCCTATACATATTGCTGAAGAATGCCTATGATGAGGAAAAAGTCACGGCGGTGTTATTCGCGAGGTCACCACTAATACCAGGCACGCCCAAGGTGTTCCTAGGAGCGCCCGAGTCTAGCTTCACCATAAACGGCGTGAAGAAAAATGGCTATGCAATACCCCTAGCCAAGCTAGTTAGGATATTCCTGGAGAGCGAGGTGAATACTGAAAACGAAAGCAATGGTGAAACTACGGGAGAATCGAGCAGTGACGGTGAGACACCATGAGTCTTGACTTTTGTATAAAGGCACGATGGGTGTTTTCAACTGTAGCAGGATTTCACTACTTCACTACATTCACTACCAGTTTTTGTGAGTTAGCAAAAATTTTTGCTAGCACGTTTTCCGTGAATTCCACGTTCATACCTTTCAATTCAGCTCCTCTTGCAACTCGTGCACGATACACGGAACTAGAAGTTTTTGCTAGAGTTAGCAATTCTGGTAGTGAATGTAGTGAAGTAGTGAAGCCGTCGCTAGGTTGTAGAAGTGCAAATGGTTACGGTAACTCTACGGTCTTCCCGTGCCTGCACGAAAAGGCACGCTGGGGTGGTGCTTGATGGGTGAGGTCGAGGCTGGTAAGGCAGTCAAATGTGCCGAACAGTTCCTCGAGTACGTGTTGAGCCACCGTGAGGAGTTCCTCGCTAACGTGGCTAGGGGTGACGGGGTGCTGAAGATAACCACTGCAAGTATCGAGCATTTCGTTAGGGACAACTGCATGCCTAACGGGTGGTGGCGTAAATCCAGCTTCTTCATGCGTTTTTACAGGCACCTCATCAACAGGCTCAACGAGCTTGGTTATACCGCCACCCTCGAGGGAGGAGGAGCAACCAAGAGGATAGTGGCTAGGCCAATTGCTGAGGCACAAGGCATCGCCAACCTGTGGGCAGTGAAGCCCAGGCAAAAAGCCTAACGCAAATATGCACTTCCTCTTCAAATTGACCAAGGTGTTGATGAATATATTAACTGGGTTCTAAAACTCGGGCTTGGGTGTGGTGCCTGTCCCGTGAGGCTGGGTTGGTCTTCGTGTGTTTCTATCCCGCCGTAACCGCAACCCACGGGTGCCTCAGTCAAATAACGGCTTTGCGAATGCCGTGTGCCCTATGTGCCCTATATAGCGATACCCTTGTGTTTATCGTGTCTGTTATATTGAGGCATTTATATTTACAAAGCCGGTATTTACACCAATGGAGTGGAAGTCAGTGAGGGTCCCGAGGGAAGCCCTGGATAAGTTGGCGAAGCTTAGGGAGGCCTTGGCTAGGGACCTTTGCGACACACCGGAGTGCAGGCAGTACCTAATGGACACGCTAACCCCTGGGCGTTTCTTCAGTGCCGCCATTGACGTGGTTAGCCAGGACAACTCCCTAGCCTTGAGGTTGGTCTTGAGGCTTTACGAAAAAAGTGGCATCACAGCGTACGTGAAGGCTAAGGAGATGCTTGACAAGAGGGTGAGGGGTGGTTTGTGATGGATGAGGGGAGCATGAACGTGTTCACGCACTACTACAACAACGGCACCCTGGCGAGCCTGATCTATGACGTGTTGATGGGTAAGAAGCCGTTCTTCAGCTCCCTCATTGTTGGCCAGCCCGGCGTCGGTAAGACCAGCTACGCATATTACAGTCTCAAGACAGCCATCATAGCCTCCCTATGCACGCACCGTGGGATTAAAGGCATTGCACCGTGCATTGAGTATGTCGAGAAGAACTACGGAGAGTTGTGCATGAGCAGGTATTGCACAAAGCCCGACGGCATTGATGAGGAGTACAGGTGGGCGTATTATACTGGCGTTAGTGACCTGGAGAGGTTCCTAAACGACATGCGTGAGCTGATCGAACATGTTGATCAGCTTAAGCGTAAGCCCATCATGCTCCTTGATGACTTGGTTAGCCGTAAGGCATACCAACTAGGCGGTGAAATGCGTGAGTTGTACCAGGTGTTCAAGGAAGCCTATCGAGTAATCAGGGTTACATCGGGTGTTGTTATTATGACTGCTATCCACAAGTCATACTTCCCTGAGGAAGTCATGGCATCAAGCGAGTTCGTGTACGCCAAATACGGCTATGACGAAATACTGTATGAGAGGTGGGTTTACGCCAAGTACATGAAGATGTGGTTCGGCGATCAATATTGGTTTAAGGCATTGAAACCGAAGTGGGTCGATAGGGTGCCCAGGCGTGCCGTATTCGGACTCCCTGAGTGGCTTGAGAAGGAAATTAACGAACGCAAGATATACACGCTGAAATCCGTGCTAGACAGGGTGCTGAATAAGAGAAAGGTTAAGAAGGTAGCACGAGGTGGGTGATTCGCCCATGCCCACAAAACAAGTCACTGCACCACCCACGTTTAGGTACAGGATAACCCGCCTGGATCGTGAATATGAGGCGTGTATGGCGTCGATCGAGGAAGCACTAGCCGAGCCCGAGCCCGGTGACACGAAACACATACCAATCGGACTGCTTGAACCCAAGGAATTCATCGAGAGGATAATCATGCCAATCGCCCAGTCCTGCTATACTTCCATGCTCCCACCACCGTCGGTCCTCATGTTCAAGTATCGTAAAGATCTGTTATACACATTGCAAACCAGGGGTTTACCAATCACATGCTTGGGTCCTGATATTGTCGAGTCCTTATTGACAGCCACGATTGCTTGCTTGGAGAACAGGTTGAACAGGAGGGAACTCGAGAATGGGGACATCAGGCTTAGGGAGCAAGAGTACACCAAGGCCACTTGGAACTGCGTCATCAACGTGGTTAAAGCCATGTACGACTTAGCCAACGAATACGGCTACGCCGAGTCAATGGGGGAACTTGAGGTGGGTTAGTGATGGGTGCCGAACCCACAAGGGCAATCAGGGAGGAGACTGTCGAGATTTGCTTGAATGAGCTACAAAGGCGTTCGAAGTTCAATAATGCGCCTGAGCTGACCTACGCCCTGACCTACGCTAGGGCATGTTTGAAGGCGATCCTCGATAACGCAAGGCATTCCGAACTAGGTGAAAAATTCAAGTCAGAGTATGGAAAAGACATCGATGACTTTGTGCCGAACTGCGTCGATGAGGAAGTCAAGGCATTCCTAAGAGACGCTGGATGCATTGGCATTGACGAGAAGGACGTGCAACTGAGGGAGTACCACGAATTTTACTGCATCCTCGAGCTGGTTCTGAGAGTTCATGGGATTTTCAGGGGTTCGCTATCGCCGGGGAGCACCCCACCGAAAATCGGCGATAAGGCCCAGAAGCCGTGACAGCCTGCCTAAAACCAATAATAATTATTATTTGTTTTTAGGCGCTCGAGAAACGGGCATTTTCTTCCTCGCCTTGGGCTTGGGTTTGAGGAATATTATCCTTTTCTCGGTCTTTGTTGGTCGGCTGGAGATTATGTAATCAACCTCGAAGCCCTCCTCCCTCGCCACCGCCTCAATCGCCTTGATTAACCTACCCAGCCTACCGCCTCTGCCTGGGTCCGCATTGCACAGCTTCCTAATGAGTCTCATTAGCCTGGTTGTTGTTAGTTTAAGCTCGCCGTCACCAGCCAGGACATTCCTCACGAACTTGCGCCTGTGCATCATGATGTACTCAAAAATGCGTCTGGCACAGCCGTAGGTGCGCTCACTGAAGCATGTATCCTCGAAGCAAACATAGGGTTTGTACTTTGTCGTCATGGTGCACCACCCTGCTCATTGAGCCTGTACACCCTATGACGCCTCCCACCCACCTTAATCCAGGCTCGCCTAATGACTCTCTTCCTAGCCAGCTCGCTGAGGTATGCGTTTAGTAGTTGCCTGGTCCAGCCTTTTCCTTCCACGAAGTACTCGACAAGCTCGTCATAGGTAGCCATCCTGGTGCTCTTCCTGGCTAGGTAGAGCACGAGCTCCATTTTCTTGCTTAGTCTTTCGCTGGGCATTGCGTGAGTTATCGTGAGGTAGGTTAAATTCTTAACTGCCTGGGCTACTCGAGTATTCGGTTTAGGCGTTCACGGTGGGGAAAGTAGGTTTAATTCTGGGCTAAACCTCTAATTCCCAGCTTCAGATTGCTTAAATCCCCAGAAACCCAAATTTTGAGTGCAGGTTTAATTTCAACGGTGCGAACCTCAATCGTAGTTTTCCATATATGAGAAACTACGAGACCCCACGGGAAACTTGGTGGTGGTTAATCAAGT
>Ga0209739_100905_pt1 | contig 10845 bp, 8 predicted proteins | sample JossMetagenome_2_FD_184729 | JGI IMG/M metagenome (GOLD analysis project Ga0209739, IMG submission 184729) | Hot spring sediment microbial communities from Joseph's Coat, Yellowstone National Park, USA - JC3_ASED (SPAdes) (version 3) | ecosystem: Environmental > Aquatic > Thermal springs > Hot...
CTTTAACATATAATTCAGCTAACCATGTCTCAACACCTTTCTCAGTAAAAATGTTTCCTTTCCCAAGACCAATAGCATATTGAGAAGCGTTTTTAATCACTTTATTAAGCTCTTTAACATCAACTCTCTTCTCAGGATCATACTTCACCAATGGCTTACCATTAGCATCGAGAGGAATAATGTTAAGTCCTAGGCCGTAGATCATTTCAGCTGTCATTCTAGGATCTTCTTTAACGCTCATCTTTTCACCTTAAGAGGCCTCGTAATGTGCTATCCCCCTGTTAAATGCTAAGCAATGATCTTTTTCATCATTTTTAACAAGTTTAACGAGGTATTACTTCTCTCTACAGATCTTAAGATCTTTTCTTCCTGTTTTTGATAACTAAATTTTTCTCGAGAGAAATATTCTATGATATATAGTTGATGTGAGGTAAGATTTAAAAATCCCCGTATTTCACTAAAATTTAGGAGAAGAGCTCTCACACATCTACACCTCCGCACCCTCTCTCTCATTATATATGATTGTATGCAGTAGTTTAAAAAGAGATTAATTTTTCAGAACGGTAGATAATCTTTTTAAACTCTGAGAGAAGTCTTCAGCTCCTAGCGATTATATTTTTAAAACAGTAATACTATTCATTTTTGTTCTGCCGGTCATATCTTCTGTGCAGTATCTTGTGGCGAGGCTTTAACTCCTACAGGCTCTAAATACTTTACGTAGGCTTTGTTCACATATATTATCCTCCCGTCGCCTAGCAAGATCTTGAACCAGTATCTTGATGCTTCGAGAATTCTTCCTTCGAAAATATTCTCGTCAACATTTATTTTCACGCTGATCCCTAGATACTCGTCTGAGAAGTCGCTGGGTCTGTTTTTTCTCTCGATCTTCACGGTTTTCTCGACAGCTCTTGCTCTTGACATCATTCTCCCATGTATATAATGCTTAAATAGTTCTTTAACAATTTTTATAAATCTACTGATCTTTTCTTGTCTTCTCTATCATTCTTCTCGCGTTTTCTATAATCTCTCTCGTCATATATTCAACAACTTTTGACAGTTGCTCTGTCATGCTGAGCTCTTCAATAGTCTTCTCGTCTTTTAAAAAACTTTGCAGGACCTGTGTTGTCTCTCTGCTCCAGCCTCTTGTTATAGTCTCCATGATCGCTATTAAAAGCATGAAATTTAAAGCGGTGGAGTATGTCGCGTCATATCCTGCCTTGATAAGCGCTGCCCAGGTCTCTCTCACATATATATCTATGACGGGGTGTATCGCTACAGTCTTTTTTATTATGGTCATAATCCCACCAGTCTATAAGTATGCATTGCACACTTATAAACTTTTCCTCCAGTAGTATGCGGAAAAACATCTTGCAACATATCAAGCTGCTAAAAACAGGTTGAGCGTTTGAAAAGCCATCTGATTTCAGAAGAGGTTGTCTAGGCTCTCAACTTAAGCGATATTTCATAAAGCTTTAACAAGCGCAACTGTAAACACGTTGTTTTTATCTCAGAACCCCAAATCTGGGGGTTCCAGCTACAAACAGAAATTTCTCATGGGTCTAGATAAAAAGATCCTTTCTCCAGCCTCGAGATAATGATCTAGAGTTTTAGTTTCGGCCCCGAACAGAAACATGATCTATGGAAAACTCACTTTTTTAGATCTCATAAATTGACAGATACTCGCAAAACCTGGGCGTGATCAAATTGTGCTGAGACTAAGGACAGCTGTAGCTAAGGTGAGCGCAATCAAAAGAAAAAAGATTCTTACAGCGATCGATATAGAAACTCAGAATTTTGATGTGACAAAACCCTGCCTGAAGGATCCTTTTACCTAAGATAAAAAATCTTAGGGAGATTGCAACCATCTATTTCACTATGATGATTCTGATAAGAAAAAGTTGCATTTTTCCTCAGGAATCTCGAACAAAATTTTCTCGCCCGAGGACTGGCCCTTTTTCAAGTCTCTCTGAGGTGATGATTGCCTGAAAATGTCTTTTTTATAAGTTTTCATAAGAATTTTATTAATAGCCAGGAGGGAAGTGAAACCCATTCTTTATATGCGTCTTTTTTAGAAAGTTTTCATTAACGCTTGATCGCTGGAGAGGATCCCTTCAGCGATCGACAGGGTTACTCAATCGATCGCTGAAGGGATCCTCTCATCGGATCTTTCTTCAGACCTTTAAATCTAAGGGTCGGAGATAAATCCTAATCAGATGATCCCAGATGAAGACCTGGCGACTCTCAGGTTTTCTCCTAGGATCTTTACGAAGACCTTCCTAGGAGGATTAGCTATCTATCGATCTACTAAAGGATCATTTGATCTGTTTTCTTTCAATTGATCCTCCACATAGATCGAAGGGATGTCGAGAAATTCAAAAGAAATGATTTCTCATTAAAAAGATCTCTGGAGAGAAAGCAACTTTCTAAAGATCATCTCAGTCGCAACGATCTATTTCGTTAAGCTCGATCGCCGAGGAAAGATCTTTTACAGTATCTCCTCCGACCCCCAATTTTGGGGTTCTGACAAAGTTGTAGCTATATTTTCATCAGATCCTTTGAATCATTGCCCCCAGCCCCCGCTGGGGGCTTTCCCACCTTATATAGGGGACAGGGGGTGCCTGAAGATCCGCAGACCTGCCCGAGAGAGGCTTTTTGACTTGTCACAGCTGTTCCCAGCAGATCTTTACTAGATCTTTTTATATAGATCGTGGCTGACGTCATTGCCATGATCTGTCTGTAATCTATGTTCCTCGGGAGGACTCGTCAGCCTTTATCTTTTTTAATTTTTATTTGGTAGGTTGTATGATACGTTTGTATGGCTATGATGTTTATCTTGATGATTTTCTCGACTATATTTATCCTCCCTTATCCTTTATATATTCATTACATATCCGATTGAATCATTTCTCATCGAAACATTCTTCCAAACTCTTGATCAATAGTTTACTTATCAACGTCTTTATCAAATCTCTTTATAAGATAAGTCTCATGATTAAAGATAATACCAAATGGTCTTTAAGATCTTATGTTTTATATACGATGACTTTATTATCTTACTAACCCCAGGTATATACCTGGTGATATAATGGGTAAAGTGGCATCAACAAAATTTATGAAAAAATATACTGTCACCGTGCCAAGAGCTGTAAGAGAATTTCTCGAGCTTAAACCTGGTGATTACATAGATTGGATTATTGAAGGAGACAAAGTATTCATAGCTAAAGGGAAGAAGGAAAAATGAGCTCTTTGTTTAATTATGTAAATAACATTGCCATAGACAAAGTTAGAGTTAGTTCTGAAGACTGGACTTTTGCTGGTGAAGATACTAAATATTATACTCATGGTTTTCATCCATATCCTGCTAGGATGATGCCTCTTATTGCCAAAAAAGTTATAGAGATGTTTGCTAATAGAGCCGATGATGTTGTTTTTGATCCTTTCTGCGGATCTGGAACAGTTTTAGTTGAAGCTACAGTTCACGACAGAGAGAGCATAGGATTTGATATAAATCCTTTAGCAATAATTATTGCTAAAGCTAAAACAACCCCTATAGAGCCTAAGAAGCTTAAAGAAAAAATAAGTGAAGTTCTTAAGGAAATTATAAATGATAATTCTAATTACTCACCACCAAGAGATATCCCAAATTTATACTACTGGTTTAAACCAAAGGTGGTTGATGAATTATCAAAAATTCTGCATCATATTAAGAGGATCGATGATGAAGAAATGTATAATTTCTTTGCAACAGCTTTTTCATATACTGTTTGGAAAGTCAGCAATATTAGAAAAGGTGAGTATAAACTCTATAGAATGTCAGAAGAAGAATTAGCTAAATGGGATCCCAATGTTATTGAGACCTTTAAAGAGATACTTTTAGATAATTTAAAAGGTATGGAGGAGTTCTATAAAGTTATGAGAAATAAGAAAGCTAAAGCTAAAATCTATCTTAAGGATATTCAAGAATCTGATTTAGAAGATGTAGCAACATTAATCTTAACATCGCCTCCTTATGGAGACAGTAGGACAACAGTTGCCTATGGCCAGTTTTCTAGATATTCAGCATTATGGTTGGGATTAAAAGATGTTCTCTATGTTGATGAAAGATCCTTAGGTGGTGTTAGGAAAAGAGGTAATATATCTAAGTTAGAATCGAAGACTTTAGAGGAAATCTTTAATAAAATTTATGAGAAGGATCCTGAGAGAGCTTGGGATCTTTACAGCTATTTTTATGATATGGATATAGCTTTACAAAAATTAGCGAAAGCTTTGAAGAAAGGTAGAAGTCATATGGTATTTGTAATAGGTAATAGAACTATGAGGAGAGTTCAAATATTAACAGATATAATACTTACTGAGATGGCTAGTAAATATGGATTTGAACATATAAGGACTATATATAGAAGAATACCAACAAAAAGGATACCATGGAAAAATGCTCCTGAAAACATACCTAACTTAAAAGGCGAGACAATAAGTCGAGAGGCTATAATATTTTGGAAATTCTAAAGTGAGATGTCTTAAAACAAAAACAGCGTTTTAGTGCTGGTTTGCCGTAAGAAATCCTTTAAATCATTAGGTAATTGGGAGAGAGGTTTGAACATCACGTTATGCTCTCTCATAATATCGTTTAATGCATTCTTGTATGAATTATAAAGATTATCTGGAACATACATTCTTTTCATACCTCTTATAACCATTTCTTTAGCCTTTTGAGGAGTAAATTCAGGATCAGGTTTAATTAATACGAACGCACTATTTGGAAAATTAAATATATGTATATCCTCTGACCACCTTTCTCTTAAAGTTCTCTTAACAGCTAATACAAATACTTTCTTAAGATCTGGCTTCTTCTTATTACCAAAAGCTTTGTTATTTGGAATAATTATATCTGGCTTATAGCCTTGATATTTAATATTAGCCTCCTCACAAGTAATGTTTAAGGTATTCAATAATTTAATTAATATTCTTTCTACAGTTTTACCTGCTCTAGATCTTCTCTCGTTAGCTATAGACGTGATTATACTATTATCAATAATTTCATTTAACAAATCGGTGGTAAGAGCCTTTCCAAGAAAACTTTTTTCCTTAAAATATTCTTCAACAGCTTTCTTTTCATAGTAGCTGTATCTTCTGAAAGCTTCTTCCTCTAATTCATTAATCACATCTGAAAAATTTTTATTCTCAAGAAGCTCTCTAAGATTCCTAACATTATATTTATTAATAATGTTATTTATAGCCTCTTCAATAATTCTATTAGTATCAGGCAATTTTAATCTGCCCATATTCTACACCTTAATTCTGAAAATTTTTTATCCGTACATTAATATATATCATAAAAATTTTGTGAAAAGATATAAGTTAAGCCTTCTCTAAGATTAAGATGATAAATCGAGGGATGATCTTGAGATTATTGAAGAATCTCTTTTTCACAAGATCAATAGGTGAGCATATTAATACATAAACAATGTCATGGCATGTATCTAAAATAATGTGACTTGATGCTGAAAACTAATTATTTATGACCGAACCATATGTTATAAAAACGCGAACAGATCAGAGTTCACATAGATCATTTCACATGTGAATTTTATATTCGCGTGAACTCTGATCTGTTTCTCGGAGTGCACATGTGAAAGATACATGTGCAGTCTGTGTGAACTGTGAACAGATCAAAATTCACACTCCGCGAGGATCAGTGCACATGTACAATGCACATGTGCAGTTCACATGTGAACTCTGATCTGTTCACACTCTCCAAAACATACTCAGTTCACATTATAAACAGTCAGCTTTTAGCAGCAAGTAGCACAATTTTTAGAAGCAAGATGTTGCAGACTTCAGTCTTCAGTTGCTTGTATAATCATGTGATTCTTTCTCTGAATTTCCTGTCACCCTGTCGATCGCTGACAGAATCTTTTTATCAAAAAGATCTTGAGAGGTCATCCGTGAAAAATGAGAATTCTAACTTATGCGTGAAGTTGTGATAGAAACTATTGCAAGTAGAAGCCTTTTTATGAATGTAGACACTCAGGTGTCTATCATGGTGTCTATATTATAGACAAATGATTGACAAAAAGATTCTCAGGTGAGAATTTGATGAGTTGCCAGATTTTCGCCTAAGAATCATCTGATGACTAATTAGCAAGATGATTCTCAGATGAAAATCTCGAGAGACCAAAATTTTTGTCTATCATTTGTCTATAGATAAGTTGACAAAAATTTGTCTGTGACAAGAGAAGGCTTGTAGCTGCAATAGTTTCTATTGCAATTTCACACACCGGCATTCAATCTTTGTTTTCCAATTTTGTTTTTAATATAGAAAAGATTCTTTCGACGATCCACAGAGTATCAAATTGTTTAGAAAGAGATCTTTCAGGTGGGAAATCGTCTCATCTGAAATCTGAGCTATTATGTTGATCGCCGGGAGAATCTCAAATGATCTGCGGGAAAAGATCTATAGAAAATATTTGTCGAGCTCTCGACGAGACACTACAGCTTTTTCATTGGTTATATGTTGAACATCTTCATCTTATTTTTAAGTTGCAGATATCTCTCTACATAAGATCTTAAGGTCTCGTCTTTGAGAAAGATAAAGCTTTTGACAAGACCTGTCCTCTCGATCTCTTCGTCGAGAGCCTTAATCTCTTTGACAAGCTCAAGAGCCTGAGGATTGTCTCTATATTCTCTTCTAAGAACATCTGCAGAGGCCTTAAGATCTGAGGTCATGCTCTCGAGAATTTTTCTGAGCCTCTCCTCAGATCTTCTCTCAATTTTTTTAGCGAGAGACCTCATTTTAATCACATTCTCAAAATCCCTCTTAAACTCGTCAGGCTCTGTAGAGACAGGCTCTTCAGAATCAAAAAGACTGATGATCTCCTCAAGATATCTGATATATCTGTCCTGCCTGTCAAGACCGTAGAATATAATCTCATGAGTTTTAGAAACATATTCATAACCATCTTTAGGACCTAAATAACATTTCTTTTTTCTCTTCCTCCCGTCAGGATCTTTATAATAATGAATAGCATAAAGATACACTCTTCCACCTTTCTCTTCTTCATCAATATAAGAGTAAGGCTGCCCACATTTAGGACAGATCTTTCTTTCACGAGAGAGCATAGACATACAGACCCTGTTAGAATAGTTGTTAGAAAGCTTATAAGCATAACCCCAAATTTGGGGTTCCGAAGAGGCAAAGATAAAATGTTTTACCATGCGTGAGAGAGTCTCTCAATATCTTCACCTTGTTTTTGATCGTTTCTTTTATCTCTTCATATTCTCTTTGAGACCCTCTAATATTATTTTTTAGAAAGATATCTGGCTACGAAGTTGCTAGGCTCCTTCTTATCTAAGAATCTTTTTAAAGAATTATTTAAATCCTCAAGTATTTTTCTCAGCTCTTCACAAGTCTCGCATGTAGCACATCTCTCAAGAAGAAATATTATAGCATCATTCTCAGACGATATGTTCTTCTCACGCATAAAATTTTTAAGAGCCTCTTTAACTTCTCTCTTAACACCAATACTAGTCCACGACACGAGACCTCCCATTCATAACATATTATAAGATTAATAATATATTATAAACCTGAAAAACTCTCTAAAAAGATCTGTAGGAAAAGAACAATCTAAAAGGGGGTTGTCAATGATCTGATGAAAAGATCTTGAGTTATATTCTCCAGAGAAAAGTTGAGAACCCCAAATTTGGGGTTTCGAGGAAAAGATCATACATACAGATCTTTAGCAAGTATATACTTTCCCTCATCAGATCGTAGATCATGAGATAAAAAGTATATACATTAACAAGAGAAGTTTCGAAAGAGAGAGTATATATAGAAGAATGCAGCACTATATAATATTGAATTATATTGTCAGTAGAAAAGATTAAAGATTATACGAAAGATCTCAGGCGTTCTCTTGATCTATAGGGTTGAAAACATAGATTTTTGCAGAAAATTTAAATGACCATATTATGATGATCGTTGATCTAACATCCTGAGCTGCATAAATTTAAAAATTAGCTCTCTATTTCACAACTCATGTTATTAATGAAATATAATTGATAATCATCTCTCTTTATAATTGTATTAATGCAGAGCTTCATAAACATAAGTTTTGAGAGTTCTCAGAACCTCAAATTTGGGGGGTTTAGAAACTATAAATACATTAGTTTTCACATAATTATATTATCCCTAAGATCTTTTAGATGAAAAATTGTCACGTCTGATTTTTAGAGTCCCTGTCGATCGTTAGAGGGATCTTTTCAAGCGATCATTTTTATAACAGGAGGATCTTCTGTAATAGATCATCTGTCATTAGGAATATGGATCTTTCTGGACTAGTCCCTACGGATCCTTTTCCAGCGATCGGGCCTATCGATTCATCATTTTCTCTTATGAATAAAAATATATATTATATATATATTATATATATGATCTTAATGGTCACCTGATCACTTTGTCACCTGATCACTTTGGTCACTTGGTCACTTAAATCTCTGAAGAAGTGTTTTTGATCTGAAAAAAAAGTTAGGGGGGTATAGTTACTTAGGTGACCAGGTGACCAGATGAAAATTTTCATCTGATCACCTGATCTAATGATCTAAAAATTGATTTTGTTTGTAAAAAATGAAAAATTATTGATTTGTATTTTGTTTCTGAATTACCTTGTCTATTGATACTATAACGCCTTTTCTATGGATGTTATAAGATCTTCTTGTGATTCCTTCAGGTTTGTATTCGCCTTGTAAAAGTCTTGCTAATTCTTCTAGTCCTGAGATCCCTATTCTCTTTTTTGTTCTCAACCAGTCTATGAATCCGCTGAATATCAATATGTTCTGATCGTCTATATCTATCATTACATCACTTGTTAAATTCATCTCTCTCAAATATTTCAGTCTCGTTATAAGATCTGGTGTGCTTAATAATTTATCTCTTCCAGCTTTCTCAATAATTTTTTCTTCAACATACTCTTTTAATGCTATTTTAATCTCTTCAACTAATTCATCTTCATATTCCTCAAGACTCTGAGGATCATATCTCTTCTCAATCCATTCAGGCGTCTCCAATCCAGCTTCTTTATATAGATATCTAAGGATCTCTTCTCCAATTTCCTTCCATTCAAATCTCATGTCTTTCGAAAGGATCTTATCCCAATTGATTTTAAGCCATTGATATATGAACGGGGCCATATGGACAAGCTTCATCCTCAGTTTTGATCCCCATTTCCCATATTTTTTATCGAATTCCTCGATCTTCTCTCGAGGGATCCTTGGTTTTCCAGTTAGATTGAAGAAATAAAATCTCTTTTTCTCATCATCATCAAGCGTCTCATATAATCCTCTTCTTGATGTAAGAATTAGAGGAGCCATAGAGTATTCAGCTGTAAATATTGTTCCTCCAGACGTATATTTCTCTCTAAACTTCAATGTGTCCCAAGCGTCTCTAATCATTGCCCAGACCTCTGGGTTCACAAATTTTATTCCTTCAGCCTCGTTCATGATTATTGGATATGTCCATTGCCCGATTTTTCTTCCTAATCTTGCAGGTGTCACGTTTCTAGATATTGTTGCATTTTCAGAAGGTGCCCCCCATATGTATAACGATAACATGGCCAATGTCGATTTGCCCGTGTCTGGAGGCCCTTGATAAATAGCGTATGGAAGTGGGTTTCTTCCCGAGTGTTTTAATGCGAATGATATTGGTGATAATATTGCGTATTTAACTGAGTCACTAAAGATCTCTATCGCAAAATCATAATATCTACTCAGATCATTCAGAACCTCTAAGGCCTCTTTAAGCTTATCTCTATCAGGCTGATAAAGATCCTCTCGACTCCATCTCAATTCTCCATTAAGAATATATAATCCCTCGATCTTCATCTCCTCTTTAACTGTTGCGATCTTTTTATATTCAAATGCTTTGAATATTATCGAGATGCAATCATGAATATTTTGTCTTGATGCTACTACGCCTTGTCTTTTCAGTTGTTCTACATGTTCATCTATCACACCTTCTGTGACAAATCTTCTTCCATTGGCCTCAAGCCATTCAGCTATGTAATAAGGCTCGTTTCCGCTCGTTCTATATACCATAAGGTTCTCTAGTGATGCGTATATTATTATTCTATCTTCTCTCAGGTCATCTTTTGTTTTCACAAATTTTGATGTTCTTCCTAATCCTCTTAATGTAATGAAATAATCAGTCTCTCTTCTATATTCGTTATACACAGGATCTTTAAATGGGCTTGGTCTTCCGATTTTCTCTTCTAATTTCATCAATAAATATAACGCTTTTGATTCGTTTCTCAGTTTTCTTGTGAAAAACTCGAAAAATCCTGAGACGTCTATGTTTATATCAACATCTTTTATATATAATTCATCTATTTTTCCACGGATCTCATATTCAATATCTTCTCTATATTTTGATATATCAACACCATAACTTTCATATATTTTCAGCAATGGCGAAAGTCTTATCGCTATAAACTCTTTATCAGAAGAATAGTCATAAAGCTTCTTGAGGATCTTTATTATCGAGACAGGACTTATCCCTGCATAAGCTCCATATTTAGACATCATGACCCAGATCATCTGTCTATATATATTTAAAGTCTCAGAGTCTTCATAAGATGTGTAATAAACATCTTTCAATATATTAACGATATCATCAATAGTCTTATCATCTAAAGGTTTATACTCAATAGCTGATACCTTAAGAAGATCTTCTTTAACGCTCATCTTTTCACCTTAAGAGGCCTCGTAATGTGCTATCCCCCTGTTAAATGCTAAGCAATGATCTTTTTCATCATTTTTAACAAGTTTAACGAGGTATTACTTCTCTCTACA
>Ga0209739_100909_pt1 | contig 10780 bp, 11 predicted proteins | sample JossMetagenome_2_FD_184729 | JGI IMG/M metagenome (GOLD analysis project Ga0209739, IMG submission 184729) | Hot spring sediment microbial communities from Joseph's Coat, Yellowstone National Park, USA - JC3_ASED (SPAdes) (version 3) | ecosystem: Environmental > Aquatic > Thermal springs > Hot...
AACCTGTCCATGAGGGGCATCCACCAGTTGCTAGCCCTAAGCCTAGGATTAAATGGGTTGGCGGCTGCAACAGCCCTAACCCAGGGTGTCTCAATAACCGTGGTCTTACCACTCTTAGTAATCCTCAGTTTGCCACCGTGGTCCAAAAGCTGGAGGAGTGGACTTAACGCCACGTTCTTAGCCTTATCGACCTCGTCGAGGAGTATTACATCGAAACAACCAGCCTCGATTACTAAATCCTCAATGCCAGCAGCAGAGGCGTCTGCCATGTTTATGTAGAGCGGGTTGCTGGAAGCCTCATAAATGGCGTCCAAGATGAGCGTCTTGCCGCTGCCTGGTCCGCCGAGGAGCATCACGTGATTACCAGCCTCAAGATTAACAGCCACCTCATCAACAACATCCTTTAGGCTAGGTATCAAGCCAGAAACCCTATTTACGACGGAGTTGGCGATATCCTGTGTATCGGCCGGATTGCACTCGGCGCTTCTAGCCCTTCCTTCTTCCTCTTCACTCATTACTTCCTCTACCACCCTGGCGACCTCGCTCACCGCCTCGCTACAAGGCTTCCTCGCCACAACCCAAGTGTAGCTCCTGGACCTCTCAACCCTGTAACCAAGCCCAACCAACCTCTCAAGCAACCTACCATAATTACCAACACCAACCCTAAACCTAAGCACCCTAACCTCAACCCACGCCTCACCATTATCCTCCATGCACTGTAGCTCCTCACCCATTACCCCTCACCCTCGCCAATGTATTTGCCATACTTAACTTATTAATCTCACCAAACCCACGATAGAAAAGCTTAAAAACAAGAGACCCAGTCAAAATCTGAACAATTGAATTGATAATTGCAGAGAGCTCGGCTGCAGCAACATGAATTGTGAATGAGTAGTGGCGGTAAAAGGCATGAATTGAAAGGAACGAGACTTAAGTAGCAGGACACATGAATTGATGAGGGCGCGTTCAGCTTCCCCTCCCGCATGAATTGAGGGATAGGCGTTCAACTTCCCTATCCACATGAATTGAGGAGGACACGTTCAATTTGTTAGGAGAGCATGAATTGTTTTTGGTGCGCGCCCTGAGTTATGTGCATGAATTGTTGGATTTTGTTCATGAATTGTGCGAGGCACGTAGAACTTTGCTTAGCGCATGAATTGATCACCAAGCACAATTTATGAGGAGGGCATGAATTGTGGACATGGCACTAACTATCGAGCACGCATGAATTCTCCACTATCTTTACAACTCATTCCTAAGCTGAATCTAATCATTCATTATATCTTTACTCTAATTTTTTCTCTAACTGGCTTAGGAATTCATCGTTCCAATTAAGGAGGATTTCCCAATTATTTCTTAAAGGCTCTAATTTGGATAGGGCTTTAGATTTTCCCCACTTCTCAACAAACCTCGTTGGAATTAAGTAAAGGTTGAGGGTATTTCTATCAACGGCGATGATGAGGTCATTATGCTGTGTGGTGTATTTATACTCCTTGGGACTAGGGTGTTTATACTCACGGTCAATGCCACCCCTAGTACCTGCAATAAAGCGGACTGATTTATTGGGTTCCGAAGTCTTTACTTGACATCGTAAGGGAATTTGCTTCCCTCCTGGCCTCTCATAAGCGAAGACTACTAGATCAAATGGCTCTCCTTTTATTAATGATAGGGAGACGTGGAAGCCGAGTCTCATTAATATACCGGCAACTATGAGTTGATGAGCATCACCAAGCCTAGCCGCAAATTTTCCTTCCTCTATTCCAACTATATTCATTTCAGTTATTTTCCTCTCCATTGGCACTTAATTACTAATGGCTCGTATAATTAAATTTTGATTATTTAATACTTGCACTACACGTTTACATTCCTTGCGGCAGGCTTAAATACCTTAATGCGGCTTAATAATTAATGACTTTAAATATTCCTGAGAGGGTTTGGATTGTTACCGTGACTGAGGATAATTATGGCGTTTGCGTTAAGAATGGGATTATTGGTATGAAGTATATGGGGCTCGCCTCTAAGGTTAATGTTGGTGATGGAATAATCTTCTACATAAAGGGTAAGATGGAGTTGAGGGACTTATGGAGGATTAAGGGCGGGTGGGTTGAGCAGGATAAACCGTTATGGCCGGATGAGGTGAAGGAAAAATCAATCATTTATAGGTATAGGGCTGAGATAGAACCCCTAATACGTGGTGTCGTCAAGGTTGAGGAGCTAATTAATGAATTAAGCTTCATAAAAAATAAGGACAAGTGGTCCGCATACTTTGTAGGAGGGCTCGCAAACCTCAGGAGACCAATACCGAGAGATGATGTTGAGAAGATAATATCGAGAATGAGGGTGAAGTAGGTGAGTAATAATTACAGGGCTGTATTATTTAGGGAACTTGTTAATGAGGTCCCTTCAACCACCTACGCAACGCATGCATTGTATATGTACCCCGCGAAGTTCATACCTCATGTTGTTAGATATGTAATCAATAAATATACAAAACCTGGCGATTGGTTGTTCGACCCGTTCGCCGGTTATGGTACCGTAGCCATTGAGGCATCCCTAACGGGTAGGAATGCCGTGCTTTGGGATTTAAATCCAATCACGGGGCTCCTTGTAAATGCATCCACATACCAGGGAAACCTGAGGCTAGGGGATTTCGAAGTGAATTTTAACTATGATAAGCCGTATAAACCAACGTGGGAGAACATTCATTATTGGTACCCCAGGGACTTCCTAGAGGCGTTAAGTAGGGCCTGGGGTTATTGGCACCATGAGGTATTACGCAGGGATCGACAATTAGCATCCGTGATTGCAATACCGCTACTTCGCCTATCCAGGTACTTCAGTTATGCAGACCTTGAGATTGCAAAAACGTACAAGTCAAAGGAGGGTGAGGAGAGGGTGAGGGAATTGCTCAGTACTGACTGGAGGCAAAAAATGATTGGGTTGTACTGGGACTTCGCAAGGGATACGTACAGGAAAATACTGGATTACCAATCGAGGGGGCCGAAGAAGGTGGAGCTCATTGTTAGGGCGGGGATTGATTCCCTAAATACTGTGTTGGATAGGGATGTTGATGTACTAATTACATCGCCACCTTACCTACAGTCCCAGGAGTACATAAGAAGCTTTAAGATAGAGCTCTCGTGGTTAGGCTATGGAGATAAATTAACATGGCTCAGTAAGCACGAGATACCATACAACACACCGCCTAATGTTAAGGTCCTGAGTAAGACGTACGAGGAATATAGGAAGGAGGTGGTTAAACTCGACCACAGCAAGCTCGTCAATTTATACGACACGTACTTCAAATCCCTTGCGCACTTCCTAAATAAGAACCACGAAATGGTTAAGAAGGTAATTGCAATATTTGTGGGTCCAGCTAAAATCAGGGGTATGAGGATACCGATAGATGAAATATTGAAGGAGCACCTTGAAGCGCTAGGTTGGAAGCATGAGGTAACGCTTATCGATACCATAGTATCGAGAAGGCTATTCAGAGTCGAAAGAAACCCAGCAACGGGTCTACCCGAGGAAAGAACACCAACAGAGCACCTATTAATAATGACTAAATAGCGATATTTATGAAACGCAACTACAATAATTATTTAATATTGTATTTAATTCCTCATGGATTATTTAAGGATAAAGATATCCTTAACCTCCAATGGAGTAGCATTGAGTCATTGATACCTTGCTTGGTGAAGAGCCTTTATGATGGAAGCATCCAGGTTAGGCTTCATGACTTCGAGAAGGCACTAACGGGTTTAATAAATGCTGAGAATACGGCTAATATGAATATTTTAGGAAAAACAGCAACGCTTTGGTACTACCTCACAGAGGTCTTCCATCAATCATTTGGGGCAAGAAAGGGTAACTTTGCGGAGGAGCTGATTGCGAAATGGTTTGAGTATTATAACAGGGATGGTTGTAAAAGGCTCAAGGTGATTAAGGTTGGTAATAGGAGTCATAGCCTTACTCTAGGCAAGGTTCTTAAGCAATATGGGATTAGCTCTAGGAGCGGGAAGCAGATTGATTTTGTGCTTGAAAGTAGGGCCTTGAAGAGGGTAGACTTCATAGAGTTGAGAATGAGTGAACATACTGGGGGACGAACAGCGCAAGAGTCATTGTTGGATAAGCACGAGGAGCTTTTGGAAATGCTAAGTAAGGGCCTAAGGGAGGCTTTATTAAGGATGGGATTTCGTGAGATGAATTTAGTAATAGCCATACTCTTCAACGAAAGGCATGAATTGATAAATCCAGCAGATAAAAATAGCTATAATTTGGGTAGGCTGAATTCGTTAATAAATTACATAATGCAGGATAACCATATATGGGGCAAGGTGAATAATTTAACTAGGCAGGGTTATGTGTACTGTGATGGTAAGAAAATCGATAGAGATAGCTTTGAAGAAAAACTTAGGGAATCTCTCGACCATAGTGTTTGCATAGCATCTAACAATGGTGAATTTAAGGTTTGGTTTAAGATATTGCTTGGCGACCAATTCTTTAACGAGTACATGTGCGTAAAATTTAATGAAATCAAGAATCAGTGGTTTAGTATGATTGCTGATGATGTTTGGCTCTTCTATACATTATCAATTAATGAGACAAAGCTTGCTAGGGAGTTTGGGCAAACAAGCGCTAGGAAAATCTATGAATTATTGAATGAGGAGAAAACGTCAATATTGAATGAGTTCGAAAAATTATATGAAGATGGAAGGAGAGGGAATTTATCATTAATGAATTATGTAAATCGGCTTAATGGGTTAGCGGATCAGTGTGTGAATGAAGTAATTAATTACGCCAAAAAGAGGGGCATTGAGTTAAGGGTTCTTGAGACAAATGATGTAACGGCAATTCATGAGTATTTAAGGCAGTTATGTCTTGCGGTTTTTGCAATACACCTAGCTATGGATAAAATCGATAAGGATAAAGCTTTCGATAAATGTAAATGGAGTGAGGAAGAGGAAACCTAAAAATAAGAACGCTTTAGTCATTAACTAGATATGGCATGGTTCATTTATAGGGATGACTTATTTATTCCCATGGAGGTCAGGGCGTTGACGATTGATGAGGCGGTCAGGGCCGGCTTGCGCATTGCCAGGGATGTGCTTGGTAGTGTCGATAGGTACTGCCTATATGAGGGCGGTGGCGAAATAATTATTGAGTATTGGCACGGTAATGAATTGTCTGTGAAGCTCATTCATGCCGATGACCCAGCGAGGGCGTTGATGCGTTATTATGATGCGGAAAGGTTGGGCGCGGTAACGTGTAGGGAGCTCGGTGATTAATGATTGCATTTTTCTTTTTATTAATTGAATAAGCATTGTACGTGGAGTTCACCGAAAAAATGGTTGCAAAACTGTATGAATCAGCGGGCTTTGAAGTTTTCTATTTCAATTGCCCATGCTGTGACCTCATTGCCAGAAAACGAGGGCGTTTAGTCCTTGCGGAGGTGAAGGGAGCTGGACATCCATACATCACCGTTCGTCAAGCGTGTTCATTTTTCCGCGTCGCTGAGCTCATCGGCAACGCCGAGGCTGTTATTGCCGTTGTCGGTAACGGAAAAATTAAGCTCTATAACTTGGTGGACGTGATTGACTATTACGGTTTGGATTGCCATGATGATTCCGCGTTATTTGACGATGAGGAACTGAATATTGAGCAGGTAGACCCCTTTGACGTCCACGAGTATAGCGAATTCAGCTGAGGTAATTAATATAATAATGAATCATTATTTTCCATATCCCCCTTCATACCTAATCATTCATTTTTATTATGTAGGCATTAGAATTTATGAGGATTCTCAGTATTTTCTACCAACTCCTTAACTGGAACGCAACTTAGCTCGGGTACCTTATGGCCGTTGCACTCCTCCTTTACCTTGGCACATCTCATTGGCTTACCACCTTGTTCCAAATATCTTCTAACATCGTTGACGTGGTATTGCGTTGTGCCTTGCCTGTAGTTCCTTGCGTGCCTGAATACCTCGTGAATCTCCTCGTCAGTGAAACCACACCAAAGCATCCAGCTGGCTAGTGCTAAACGACCATAGTGGCAAAGTTCCCCAGTCTCCCTTAGGTAACCAATCAAGGCCCTAACCCATCCGGGCAGGCAGTCCCACTTGGTGTCTCTTCGTGGATTAGTGCTCATGACGGCTTTTCTGCCCGTCCTCGGGGCGTCCAGTGCATAAATGAGGGACCAAACGTCCGTCAGGGCGTCCTTGGTTAAGACTGCCCTATCCATGACGCTCGGGTCAAGGTCAATTGGGCGTAGATCCGTGTCAAGCAGTTGGGCTGGCTGTCCACTAACCTCGTGCCTAAACCCAGGTATCCTCAACAACCTCTTCGGCTCAGCCACCTGGTTGTCCAGGTACCTGGTAATCCCATTATCGTTGTGTAGGTACCTCTTCACGATTAACTCATGGAATGCCCTATGAACCTCATTTAACGACACCCTCCTAACAACCACACCCAACCTATCCCTAATGTCATACTCTCCAGCCCTGATGGGCTTTGGTAATTCCAATACTATATAGTATGATTTGTGCCCGCTAAAGATTACAATTGGTGTCTCTACATATGGACTTAATCCATCAAGGGCCCTTAGAACCGTATCCCTAACCCCGCTTAAGTCCTTGGATCCCTTGGGCTCAAGTTCGAGCATTACCCTCTCAAGGGCGTAGGCCTCCCCACTATAGACCTCTGCCTTGCTTGCCCTGGTATAGGCTAGGCTTGCTTGGACGGCATAACCCAACCTCTCAAAGGCCCTAAGCATGGTCTCGGCAGTTGAACCACCGGTGACCCCTAGTCTCTCCCTGACCTCAGTGACGCTTAAGTAAAGTGTCTCAGCTTTCCTATCCCCAGGCCTCGTGAACTTGATTACCGACGGAAAGTGAACTACGTCGTTCAAGCGGTCAAACCATGCAATGAACCTGCCGTGATACCCAGCAGGGCTTTGCGGCAAGATCCTAACATCCCTAGCTAGGTAGAAGTCGCGCCTATCCACGTCAGGCTCGGCATCAAGCAGCAACTCCCTATAGTGCAACCCCTTGATGAAGGCAAGGGCAAAACCAACCACGTCACTCAAGCCCACCACCCCACCGTGAACAACCTCCAAACCCATACCCTAAAGTTTCGAAGTAGCATTTGTTTCCACGCCCGAGAAACAAATGTTACTTCAACGTGAAGCACCGTGGAAGCCACGAACGAGAAAGTTTGTTTCCCTATTATATTATATAGGGGCAATTTCTCTCTTTTTGGCTCGTAAAGTTTAACAGGTGTTGCAATGTCACACACGTTAAACTTCACGGGACTAAAAAGCCAAAATCTCCCTATAATAATATAATAGGGAAAAGGAAACTTTTTCGTGCACGGCATCGTCCACGTTCGTAAGATCATGAAAGGTGTTCTACTGTGGGCCGTCACCTTCACCACCCTGTTGTGCATTATTCTGTTTCTCGTTCATGTAGTTCGTTATTGACTGCCCGCACTTGCCTGGTACAGCGTAAATACCACGCCCGCATTGGATAATGCGTCCCTCATCGAGCAGTTCCCTCAATATCGTGTACACGGTCTTCTTAGATAACGACACAGCCTCAAGTATTTCAGCAGCCCTGACCGGGCCGCCCCTGTCTCTAATGAGTTTATAGATTCTCGCCTTATCACCCTTAAGTGGGCTGGCGTATATCTTCGCCTCGAAGGCATCTTTTAGTATCTCCCACACGTATTTGACGGCCTCCTTACCCACGATGAGCTTCTCAAGCTTCCTTGGCGGTTTTTTGCCCTCCTGGATGAGTTTTGCGGTGTAGTTGAGGAGTTCATAGGCTGCGGCAAGACTTTCCAGATCCTGTTCGGCCCTTCTGATGTGTTTCTCGATCCTCTCACCGCCTATATAGCTCATCAACAAGTCATCAATAAAGCGGTCCGCCTCCTCGTCAAGCTCGACCGATTCCACAATGGGCATGAGACTTAAGAAGAACCTGGCAAGTAAGGCGCGGCGCTTGAATTCCTCCTTAAACCTACTCTTCCTACGTATAAATCGCAAAGCCTCGGGCTCGACTTCTGGGTTCAGGTCTATGCTCACAGGTAGCAATCTAGCTAACTCCTGGCCCCTCAAGGAAGTGAGGTTTTCATCGGGGATTGTAGTGATAACAACGGGTCTCCCATCAATACAGTACTGGCGGTAGACCAGCTTATCTGGGTCAACAGCCTCGTGGCAAAGCACCTCGCCCTCCTCCGTGTCTGACAATAGTAATTTGAACAATTCACGGGCCAAGCTTCCCTCTGGAGTATTGTTATAGAACATTGTGGGCTCGGCGTAAAACACGACCTTATGGTGGACCTCAAGCACGTGTCTAATGGCCTTACCAACCTCCTCCCTCCTGCCAGCGTAGAACAAGGCCTTCGGTGACGAGGATGCCCTCAACACGCCGCCCAACACCACTGATTTTGGTGTACATTCGTACAGTGCCTTGAGTAGGTTCGTTTTTCCACCCGATGACGGCCCAGTGATGGCACAGTGGGCGTGGTACTCATCAGGGAGCCACGCTGTGGCTATCGTTAGCACACCAGCCTTCTTTGCAATCTCATCACCATAATGCTTCAAGCCAAGTACATACGTGACGATGTAACGAAGCGGATTGGCTAGAAATTCCTGAGCGCCCCGTAATTTATTAAATAGTTTTTTCCTGAGTTGTTTAATCAACTCTCTCCTCAGTTTCTCGGCCTCCTTAATGACTAAGGAATAGACGCGCCCTATGAAATCAGCGATTGGGCCGTCGTTCCTGATGGCCTTTGTGTTTAACTCGCGCCTAATGGCCTTCATAATCTCCATGATGGGAAGATCACGATCTTCAAGGACCCTCTTCCCGTTGCTATATATGGATATATAGACGTAGACCTTAGTTTGTCCCTTCCTCACCAACCTGAATATTATCGAAACCTCTTTCCCAGGTTGCTCGCGGTCCTTAATGATTATACTAAACGTGCCCTTATCATAATCGAAGTCACGCGTTGCCACAAATCTGTCGTTTTCGCCCTCGCGAACCTCCTCAGGCAATTCAATTCCTTGGGGCCCCTCACTTCTCCCTTGCTGCTCTGGTTTTCTTATGCCATAGGCGCGCTCCATCACCTCCTTAATTAAATTGGCAATGCCACCGCTTGGGCTAGGTACACCTTCAGGGCCGTTGCCAGCCTTGATTATGGCTCTCAATGTACTTAATAATTTGTTGACGTTTTTGATTGGGTCGTTAATGATCCTCTCCCTTTTACCTTTATATCCCGAAATCGTGATGAAGAAACGAGCGTAATCCTTACCATCTTTACGCCTGAATTCAATCACACAATACCCACGTTTCCCGTCCTCGTCCGAGACATCAAGCTCAGCCAGGATTGTTGAACCATCAAAACCATCCCTTGGTGTATCAGTTACCACACATACCTTGATGCCACCCTCTATGGCACACTTCCTTTCAGGAGAACTTAGACCAACAGGTTTATTAAGTTCCGCATTTTCCTTAGCCTGTTCACTGTCTCCTGCCGTCATTTGCCCCACCTAAGGCCCCTCTTTCTATTTCTACGGGCTTGATGGATAGAATGAAGGCTTTATTCAAATACACAACCTGGTTGTTGACAAACAGTTTAAACCAGTATTTACTTATGTCAAGGATCTTGCCCCTGATTTCTTCCGCGACTTGACCCTTAACACGTTCAATTTCAACGTCCTTGCCGAGCCACTCGTGTCCAAAATCATCCCTAGGTTGCTGTCTCCCTTGCTTGGCAGGTTGTGACTGTTGACGTTGTTGCTGTTGTCCTTGCTGTTGTTGCTGGTACTGTATTGCCTTTGACCAGTATGGATGATTAGTCATGCCTCATCGCCTCGCGATTGTGGCAACTTGCGGTATTGATATGATGATGGGTATTGGATACCCAGCTTCCCACACTTGTGTAAAGAACCTCCTCAGGTTGCTGGGTATTCTCACGTACAGGTAGCCCCAACGCCTCCTCCTCGCAAGCGTTGGAGTCCACGCAACCCCAGACTGTGGCACATACACCACAATCTGTGAACCAACATAGTCACCCAACCACCTGGTGACGATGTCGTTGGCACCACTGATTTTGAGGATCAATCTACCTCCACCGTCCTTCACAACCTCACCGTAACCAACAAAGCTTGGGTTTTGCCACGGCGGCGCTAAGCTTAAATACTCTACATCAGATGGCTTAGTTGCAGTCCCGCGTGATGTGAGCCCAGGTTCTGAAGCAGGTGAGGTCGTGCCCCGTCACCCTAGCTGATGGATTTTTTGGGGGTAATAAGTCTTCCGGTCGTGAACTTTCGTGGTTTTTGTTTGTATTAATTTTTAGTAATTGTTATTACTCGACCCGAGCCCATAGAATAAGTACTCAATGCTTCGGCTCATAGACTTGGACTGTTGTTCTATACTCCGGGCCACCCCCCATGCGCTCCGTGCCCACTTCTCGTGACTTAATCGTGCTATTATTAAGCCCCCCAGCTCAAAACGACAGCGCTCGTGTTTGACGAATGTTCACGGTGTCTCACCGTTTACGTGCACGTGATCACTCACCCATGCAATCGGGTGATACGAACGTGAAACCCATTTACGGGCAACCGCAGTTAGACTTGCGGTTATGTGGTCTCTGGACCCGTTGACCCCGGTTCGAATCCGGGCCCGGCTACCATCACTGGGGATGGTCTTTGAGCCTTTTTGATGCCTCCCTGTAGATTGGGTCCAGGAATTCGTAGTCCTTAATTATACTTAACT
>Ga0209739_100910_pt1 | contig 10770 bp, 15 predicted proteins | sample JossMetagenome_2_FD_184729 | JGI IMG/M metagenome (GOLD analysis project Ga0209739, IMG submission 184729) | Hot spring sediment microbial communities from Joseph's Coat, Yellowstone National Park, USA - JC3_ASED (SPAdes) (version 3) | ecosystem: Environmental > Aquatic > Thermal springs > Hot...
ACTGCTCTTCAATAGGGCGTTGAAGGAGGGTGTTAGGGACACGAGTGTTTACACGGGCCCGTACCCAAGCGGTTGGCGTGATGGTTTTATTGACTACCCAATCGTCACCTGGGACTGCGACTCCACGGTTCTAGAGGACCTCATTAAATTCATAATGGACAATTATGATTTAAACAGGAGGCAGGCCCTGGCTAACGTTGGGCTTGCCCTGGGCTCAGTCTATGCTCCAGCGTTGAAGTTCCACTGGGGCGTTTTTGAGAATAGGATTGTCATCAACACCGGCCCTAGGTGGGTTGGTAAGACCACTACAATGCTTGCCATCATGAATGCCCTTGGGGTCAGGGGTAGGTTCTTCAGTACTGATGAGGTTGTTAGGACTGTCCAACGCCTCAGGAATATTCTTGCCTACAGCATGGCTCCCGTGGTGTTTAATGACGTGGATACCGGCGCCTTCGAGAGCCTTAGGAACTATGGTGTTGCGAGTACGACGGATGCCACGATTACCGGCGTCCAGGCGGCATCGGCTGGTAGGGGTTTTCGTGAAGTTTTCCTAGCCGTGTCCAACATATTCATCACCACGAACCTCCCCATTGGGGAGGTGGCGAGTGCCTTGAGTGGTGGGAAGGGTAGGCGTGACGCGTGGCTTAGGCGCGTCCTGTTCATAACCTGGGAGCCACAGAGGCTACGCCCAGGTGTGCATGCCCCGAGGTTTGATGACCACCCTGGTCGTTTGATTAGTTGCCTAAGACAGCTGTGGAGTGATGAGGATGTGAGGCGTGATTTACTACACTCCAGTGATTTCCTTGAGCTCTCGGCGAAGGCTACTAAGTACTTTTTCATAAGGTATGGTATTGAGGTCACGCCGATTATTGAGGCCTTAATGTACGTCAAGAACGAGCATGGGGAGGTTGTGGATGCGATTGAGGCTACTACAACGCCTGAGAGGAGGGCTGTTCAGAATATGATTGAGATTGCAAAGAGGCTTGGCTACCCTGGTGATGCCCTTGGCGTAATCACGAGTCTCGTGAACAACCCGAGCGCCTTTGATGCGAGGCTTGTTAGGAGGCAGGTGGATTTAACCGAGTGGGAGAGACTTGTTAGGTGGCTTGGTAGGGACCCTGGCAGGTTTCCATTAACGGATGATGATAGGAGGCGTGGCGATAGGGCTGACTTGCTCCTAGACTTATTATACAGCCTCGCTAACCAGGGCATCACCAGGGTCATACTGTATGCGAACTCACCCGAGGGTGTGGTGCGGGGTAGACCGAGGACACTCTTTGGTGCCGATGTTAGTATATACAATGATAATAATGTCAAGAGGCGAGGTTATTCCGTGAGTCTTATCGAGTTGGTTAAGCAACTCTTGGCACTAGTGCCCGAGGGTGCGGAGGGGCAACATGGGCAGGAGCAGGGACAGTCCACGGGTGCCTCGTAATTCCACGGCATCTCACGATCTTAAGCAATGTCAAGATTATTCTTCCCAACCCTACACCTGTAGACCGAGCCACACCCACACACCTCCCACACCTCCCAGAGACTGGGGGAACGCCTAGCCCCGCTTTCTCAATATTCATAATGACGAACACGGGAGCCCACCTAACAATTACCAACTTTACAACCATACTAACTACAATTATGGTGCCAATATCTAGACCAGACCCCTCTAGAACTGGTGGGTGTGGGAGGTGAGGGAGGTGCGGGGCGAATTATTTTGGCGATTGTCAAGGTTGTCGTGGCTTTTACGATTGTGTCGTGGGTCTACGGTGTGCTAATTAACCACGGTGTGGCTTGCCACCCGTGACCCTGGCTCTAGAGCGTGTTGGAGACAACATTGTGGCCTGCAGGGGCGTGGATTGTGCTTGGCTTGAGCCTAATCGGGACGTTGCCTATTACATTATGAGGCTTGGTCTCATTAACGCCACATGCGAGGATTCCGAAGCCCTGGCAAAAACCCTTGGCATGCCCCCATTAGCCACTACCTACTGTAGTTCAAACCCCACCCCAGAACTGGTGCCGAAGCCGCGGTTGGGGTTTAGGATGCCTCGTTTTATCGTAAAGCTCCCTAGCAACCCAAGTCTTCGCGTCCTTGAGTGGGTTGGTTTTGCCAAGAGGTATTGCCAAGCCGTTGTGGAAAACGATGCCTTGGTCATAACGAGCCTGCATAACCTCACGTGTAGGGCTGTCCTGGTGGGCTTACTAACGTTGTTGAATGATGCATTTTCGCTCGTCATTGACGGGCGCATTGTTGTTTTCGATAGGGGCCGTGTCTGTGTCGATGGTGATTGTACCAATGCTGGTGATTGCTCCTACGGATTGTATAGGTGGCTTAGGGCTTGTGGTTTGGGTAGGCAGGGTGCCGTGTTTGTGTGCGGGTTGGTGCTACTAATTAACAACCCCACAGCTGGTGGTACCGAACCATGTCCCAGGCCAGGAACCAGAACCAGAGCCAGAGGGCTAAGTCCAGGAAGTATGTTGAGTATGAGGACTTGGGGAAGGAGGAGTTGATTAGGTTGTTGAAAATAGTCCATGCCAGGGTTAAGAGGGTGGAGAGGGATATTGAGGAGTTGAGGGCGCTCCTACTCTATGGGAGTACTGGGGGTAGGAGGGCTAAGGCGACAAGGGCGGGTAAGGCTAAGCCCGAGTCTAAACAGGTTGAGGATGTTCCTGAGGACTTGGGGGATGAGTAAACCCAACCCCTAACTCCCGCTCTAATTAAGGGATCATTAACTACCATGTTCTAATGATTAGCGTTAGGCAGGGTGGTGATGGCATCCGACTCGTTAGGCACGAGGAGTCCCTCCTAGTGCCAATCAATGTATTGAGTGCGAGGATTGAGTCCCACGACTTGGTTGTGAGGGTTAGGGACTTGGTCACGGGGGCTGAGTTCGAGTGCCGTGGTGGGTTGAATGACGTGTGGGATTGCGTGAGGGGTAGGGTACCACCAATCGACCCGAGGGCTAAGAGGGGTTTCATCATGCTAATTAGGGAGCTCCTCAAGGGCGACTCGTGATGGTGCTGTTACAAGCTGCGAGTTCCACCTCGGGAGTCCTTGGGTTCGCCAGCGGGCTTGTTGCCCCAATCATTAGGATTGCCCTTGATGTGTTTGGTATGATTTGGTGGTTTAGTCTAGCGTGGGTTGCGTACCACGTTATCATGAGTAAGGTGCACCCAACCCCGGGTGGGCGTGGTTCCCACATGCACGAGGCTTTTGAGAGGTCCAAGGCCATTGTTACTGGTATTATAACCATCTACCTAGCCCTCTACATCATTGCCTCCATCATTAACTACCTGGGTGGTAATATCTCATACGCGGCGCTGGGTTACGCATTCTTCATACGCCCGGTCACGGACTTCTTCCACGCCCTCCTGGGCGTGTAACGGGCTAATTAAGGCGAATCGCTTCCACTTATTTTGAATCCTAATCCTGGTATCGAGACTATCATCACCATCACTAAGGACCTCACCGGCCCTAACCCCCAACTCCCCAGTCACAAAAGCCAATTGGGCAAGTCTACTACTCATATGTCTCCTTAATAAGTAATAAGTAAGTAGCTTTGTAAAAACCTTACAGCTTTTGAAGGGTGGTGCCATGCCCTGTAGGGTGTTGACTATTGATTCGGAGATGCCTTGCTGATCATGTTACGAAGCTTTTCGCGCTGGGCTTGTCTCTGTCAAGTGGTATGATTCGCATTGTGTTCAATCTCTGATGCTGAACTCAAGCATGCGCCTAGGGTTTGTTGTCCCTGGTTCTAGCCCTGGGTTTTTCTCGGTGATTGGTTTTGTCGATGTTCTTTGAGTATTTGTGAATGTGTTATTAGGGTGCTCACACACCATTCATCATTCCATCAATGATTTGTTAATATCCTTGGCACGACATTTATTAAGTCGAATTTTTCAATTATTCTTAATGGTTTGGTTGTTATATAGGGTTGTTAGGGATAGGCCTGGAATCCTTTCTGAAATAGCCTCAATACTTAGGTCTAGGGGTGTTAATATTAGGAATGTTGTTGGTAACTCCCAAGCATTGATGCTTGAGGTTGAGGGAGGTGTTGATTTAGGCATTATTGATGAAATCCGCAAGGTGGGGGATATCGAGTTCATAGCCGCACTTAACGTGCAAGTACAACCCCTGGTTTTCCCCAGGGAGTTCCTCATAGAGGCTCTTTCGAACGCCCTAACCCAAATTGGTGTTGATGTTAAGGCGGTCTTCCGTAGGGTTGGTCATGAGTTAGGTAGGAGGGTGGCAGAATCCCTAAACCTACCTCCAGAGCAGGGCATTTACATGGGGCTATTGGTTGCGTCAGCATTCAATAGGTTCAGGCTTGTTGAGTTCAAGCCCTTGGGGGATGAGGTTCGGTTAGTCATTGCGGAACCGTTTGATGAGAATATTGAGTTATCATGCACACTGGGTTTCATACAGGGACTAATCAATGAGGCATTCAAGGCTCTTCACTCAATAACCTATAGGAGGGTGGGGGTTGGGTACATAATCACGTTGAGGAGGGTTTAATTGCTGAGGATTTCTTCATATCTCAACCGCCCCACCTCATAGTCTATGTTGACCAAGACCTCCCAAAGACCATCCAACACATCATCAATACCCACCCCACCAAGCCTAGCCTTAAGGATTAACTCAATACCCACCCTAACGAGAACCTCCAAGTCTCTGAATTGGTGATTAACCATCTATGGTTGTGGTAGCATGCAGGTTTTAAATTACTTTCTATTTCCTAATGAGGTTGTGCGCCCTTGATTACCTCCATTGTGCTCTTTGGCTTCACCTGAACTATCTCAACCTCATCCAGTGGTCCTACTCCGTATTTCTCCCTCACCTCCCTCGGTATTGTGAACTGCCTACTAACCGCCCTCCTATTCCTCAGCAACTTCACATCCCTAATCTCGATTAATTTGCCATTAAACCTAATGATTACATCAGCATAACCAGCACCCTCAATACCCAAGGCCCTAACGAGGCTTGCCGGTAATAACACCTGGTTGTTTAGGTAAACCCTAGTCCTATACGGCAAACCATTCACAGTCTTCCTCAACCTCATCAATCAACTAATACCTCCAGCCCCACTTATAAAAAATTAATTCTGACAAAATTGTAGTGTGGGGTTGGGATTCAAACCCTCTCACTGACGGTCTTCTTCAAACCCAGCCATATTGTGTCTAGGCATGCCATCAATAGGACCCTTGGTATGTCACTCTTCACTGCATCATCAATGCACCTCACCAAATCATCCATTACATTATAGAGTGCCATTGTTATTAAAGCCCTCCTATCCACATCACCCAACGACCTCAACCTAATAAGCCAATCACCATCCGCCGGCTCCAGCATCAATAATTCATGAATAAGCAATAATTAAACCCTTCGAACACCCAAACAACACACAACACAAGACAACAAAATCCCAAGAAGGCAACCCAACCCCTTATCCACCACCTCAATTCGCCCCCTCACCAACCGCCCTCAATAGGGCTAGTCCCTTACTGCTTAGCCTAACAGTCAAGTCCATCGGGTTGTAGGCTAGGTAGCCCATGGTTACTGCCTTGATGACTGCTTCTGAGCCTACCAAGTCGCTCATGGTTTTCAATGTGGACACGCCACCAAGCTCAATGCCCAAAGCCCTCACCGCGTTTAGGACTGCCTCATCGATTCTTGGCTCAATTACCGAGGGCTCGGCCCTTAGGCTTGTTGGTTGGAGGGTCGGCGTCCTATAGTTCTCGCCAACAACCTCGACTTTATTAGTGAAGTCGGTGGTGTTCGTCAACATATCGATCCTAGGCAACCTAATCATTCTCCTCACAACCTCATCAAACACATATATTCGATTAACATCGAGCACCGAGGTGTGGATTGTAAGCCTAAGCCCAAGGGCTTTTGCCTGTGAGAGGACGTCAGTCAGTAGTGGCCACAAGTCACTGTAGAGCTCAATCTCGAAGTTGGGGTTGTTAAACGCCAGGGCTAGCCCAATGATTGAGCTTAAGGGCTCAATCATTGGCACAGGCACTGTGGCAATGGCTTTGTCAGGTAAAGCCTCACCAACGAAGCCTATGAAACCACTGAACCAACTGCACTGCATGCAGTACTCGAAGACGTCACCGAGCCTCTTCACGTTCGATGCATCGAACTGTATACCCAATGCACCGAACAACCTATTAATTATTAATTTAGTGAGGGGCTTAAGCTCGATATTTGGCACGCCATCGAGCTTAATTGCATTGTCGTAATCCTTGAACGTGATTGCTGGTGGGTTACCAACTCCCCTGTAGTCGAGCCTACCAATGACTAGCCTAATCATCGGTAATTTGGGCTCAGCCTTTAAAGGGTGGTTGCGATAAGCGTGAACGCAAAACTTATAAGCGACATAATTGATGCTGTAAACGCCACCCAAGCGGCCAGCCACCCCACACCCACGGGGGTAGCCCCGCTCCCGAGAGGGGGTGGGGCTACTCATTATTGAATTATGCCTTTCGTAATCGTTAAATTGCCTCTTCATTGTTTACTATGGTTCCCTCGTTTTTCCGTGGTATACTCGGTATACATTGTTCATGCCTCACGCCATCACCATTGTATACATTGGTTTACAATGAGGTTCATGATGCCTTCGGTTTACAATGCCTTTTAAAGCCGAGGACTCACTGGCGTGGGCCGCAGGTTGGTAAGCGTCAGCGAGGATGTCTATAGGAGGCTGAGTAGGTTGGCTGTTGAGAGGAACAAGACAATCAACGACTTAATCGAGGAGCTGCTCGATAATTATGAGGGTAGGGTTGGTAATGACGTGGTTGGGAGGTTAGGTAGGATTGAGGCAATGCTTAGGGATTGCCTCGATAGGCTTGGCGTTAGGCAATCAGTCGAGAATAAGCCCGTTGAGGCTGAGTCTAGGCAAACCGAGGCTGGGCTTGGGTCTAAAGATGAGGTTGATGGATTTGGGTTTGAGGATAACCCCTGGATACAGATACTGAGGGTTAGGTATGGATTCCAAGACCCGTGAGGCTTACCCGAGATGTGTAATGGAGGCTTCTAGGGGTTTGCTTCCTGACTTAATCAATGGTAAATACGATTACTTAATCATCGACTTCCCGAGCATTGCCTATGGGCTTAGTAGGCCCAGGTCCTTCCTTGTGAACATCAAGTTAGCCCTTGATTACGGGTACCTAAAGCCCAAAGTCATCTTCGTCCTCAACTACTCGAGACCGGAGCACAGGAGGGTTGCCGAGTCGAGACTTTGGTAGTTTAGGGATTTGGGTCTTGGGTGAGTTGATCGCATGTGGTTGAACCCTCTTATAATTACCTAAACCCCACTGGATACACTACACCCACGATGCGTGATGCGTGGTGGGTTTTGTGGAATGCTTAAATAAAAAGTTATCAATTACTGAGTTGTGCCTGCCAGACCTAGGCTGGTGATTGCGGTCTCGGTAGTACTACTTGTGGTGGTGTTGGTGATTGTGGGTGCGGTAACCAGGGCGCAAACAAACCAATCCCATACGCAGGTAATCATGAACCTACTCAACGGCCAGCAGTACTTCGGTGTTCCCCGTGTGTACCAGGGCGACAATTCGATCCTTCTAACAAAGTGGGTGCTAATATACTGCAATCCATCATTAGCAGGTCAGCACCGGGGACAAGGAGGTATTAGCAGTAACCAGCCCGTGCTTATGTTAGTCGAACCCCAAGGCGATTCAGCCGGTACAATGTTTTGGAACGAAACCTACAGTGGTGGTGTGGTTAAGATAACAATCATCGGCACTTACTCCGCCGGGTCTTCAAACCCCGCTGACGGCTATGTAATATACCTATTCCTAAAACCAACGATGTGGGGCGTAAGCCCACAATACAACTTCACAATAAATTACACATCAACATACATATCGGGGATTTCTCTATTATCGGTCGGGGGCGATGTTATCCTGCCCCAGAGCTCGACGCCGTACATAGTGGTTCAGTGGGACCCGTTTTGGCAGTTTGGGGCTTTCGCTCCTGGTACTACTGGGCAGTGGAACGTGTGGGTTGTGAATAACACCAAAGGTAATAACCCAAGCATTGGCCCAAGCCCATCACCAAACCTTGGTAATGGTTGGGCTGGTTGGGACGGTATTGGTATAGGAGTCTTCCGGCCTAGGCCTGGTGATCGGATTAACATAACCGTGACCTATGACCCAAGTACAAACATGCTCGCTGGTGTTGCCTATGACATGAATACTGGGCAGTGGGCAAGCTTCACACTGAATTTAACCGGTTACTACACACCACCGAGTAATGGCAACTACGTGTTCGGTGTAGGCGTAGCCACGGGTTGGTATGCCTATGCTGATTGGTCCTTGTTGTACGTGGCAATGACGGGTAATATAACCACTACGACCAGTTCGGCGAGTACCTCAACTACGCCCAGTGCGGTACTCACTGGGGTTATTGTGGTGGCGGTGATTGTGGCAGCAGTATTGATTGCTGCTGTGATGGTATTGATTCTCGCGATACGAATGATTAAACGTAGCGAGCGACCGCAATGAGGTACCTGGGCAATTCATTCAGGGGTACTAAAAAGCCATTTACAGGTTGTTGGTTTAGTACGGCTTGCTTAGGTACAGCGGGGAGGGCGTAGACTTGAGCAGCAACTAGTTTTTGCGGAGACTAAAGGCGATGGGGTTGCGAAGACGGTACCAACCCAATCCGTAAGGCTTATGGGTTGGTTTTTGAGTGTGATTGTGGGTGCGGTGCTACTATTGGTGTTGCCAATGGCTCACACGCACGTCAGTGACTCCTCACCTCGACGTGCGAGTACGACACCCAACGCTTAACCCCTGCATATCAATACTTAAAAACTCTCGGCAATGCTTCGGTACATGCCCCAGCAGTATAAGGGGGGTAGGGCTAGGGTGGGTAGCATCAATGTTTGGAAAGGCCTGGCCCTAACCTTTATAGCACTATTCGTGCTGATGCTGATCATACTCGCTATCACCTATTACTCACTGCAATCAAGTATCGATTACTGGCAAAGTAAGTACACTTTTATTGAGTTAATGTACTCCAATTTGGAAAATCAGTTATCTCAGTCACATCAGTTACAGATGTTGCTTACTTCAATAATGAGTTGTGATAAGTCGGGGCCATTGAATGCTGGGTCTTTTGAGTATTGCTACGTCTTTGTACCTAGTGGTTATACCGGTGTATTGCACATAACTGTTAGCTCCTCGGCTCCTGTTGAGATTTACGTACTTGATCCATTTCAATTTGCTTGCTTCTGGATGGGCTCCTGCCCCTATCATTATGAGTATTATGCCATTGGAACAAGAATAATCAATGCGACGACATTAAGTAGTGGTGAATACATAGTCATCGTTAAAAACATCAATAACTATCCAGCACTAGTTTCAATATCAACTAGTACCACATATATACAGTCGGGTCAGTAAGTACCTACCTAATTATTAATGTTTCAAAATTATTTCAACCATGCCAATGCTTGGCACACCCGTTTTCCCACTCCCCATTGACTCAACACCTACAATCCCTTTGGGCACTCCCCAGCGTTGAAGCCTCGATATTCCCTCTGCACCCTAAAGCGGTTCATGACGTCGTACGGGTTAAGAGTATGTACTGGCTGAGGTTAGGACTGCAAGGATGTGCCTAGACCTCGGTAGGTGCGTGGTCTTGAGTAGGGACTATGATGTATTAACCGCCATGGACTACATGATACAGCCCATAAGCGGAAAAGCCTGGATTGTCAGGCTGGTTTTTATTGATAGGGTTTGCCTAGGTTCGCATTAGCCTCGTCAAGGCGTTTATTACCTCGAACTGCTTAACCAACTCATCGAGCCTTCTAACGTCCATTGCCAATTCCTCCCTCTCCCCGGTGGCTCGCCTGAGGTTCTCGATGGCGTTTCTGAGTTGCCTGATTGCGTTGTCTAGATTCCCCCTCCCCAACTCGTTGAGTGCCAACTCAAGCGTTGCCCTCACCAACTGGTCATTTCCCAACTCACCGATCATTTCGTTAACCCTTCTGGTTAATGCGTCGACCAACTCGACCCTAACCGGCTCGATCAACCTATCCAGCCTTGGTAGCCTGCCCCTGATCAACTCCCTCAACTCAGCCACGTCGTCGATGCCCACACGACCGCCCTCCTCCTCACCCTCGCCAGCCCTGCCCATCCTCCTCCTCATGTGCTCTATCCTCAAGGCGACGTTCTTCACGTAAGCCTCATACACATCCCTCGGGTCCCTTGCCGTGTCTATGTAGTCCCTAAGCTTGTTCGGTAGGTTCTTGTAGATCCTCTCCCTCTCCTCGCTTGGGAGTGTGTCTAGGAATGCCTTGAGCGCGTTTGCCCAGTGGAACAATACCTTGAGCACTCCCTCGTGCCTCTCCCTTAGCTCCTTGAGCTCCTCCCTCAGTCTCCCCAACTCCTCCCTTAGCTTTGCCTTTTCTCCCTCGTCCTTGGCCTCCTTGATCCTACTCCTCACGTCATTAATCCTCTCCTCAACACTCTTCATCCTATCCTCAAGCCTCTCTTTTTCATCGAGCAACCCTCCCCAATCGAGCCTCGCTGGGTCTATGCCTGATGCGTACAGCGTATTCAATGCCTCCGCCTCCGGCGTCATTGCCTTATATAGCGAGGTGTAGTAAATCGCATCACCAGGGCTTCGTACGAACCAGCCGTGCCACCTATCTGCGTAGTAGTTGGTCAACCAAGCCGTGAGTAGCAGCGATAGCTCCGGATCGTTGAGTATTTCCTTGGGTGTTTGCAGGTCGATCCTTATGTCCA
>Ga0209739_100916_pt1 | contig 10725 bp, 11 predicted proteins | sample JossMetagenome_2_FD_184729 | JGI IMG/M metagenome (GOLD analysis project Ga0209739, IMG submission 184729) | Hot spring sediment microbial communities from Joseph's Coat, Yellowstone National Park, USA - JC3_ASED (SPAdes) (version 3) | ecosystem: Environmental > Aquatic > Thermal springs > Hot...
GAAGAATTTGTAAATAAATATAAGATAAAAATAGATAGAGATTTATTCATAAAATATTATTATTATTTATGGAGAGATATGTTGGGATATGAAAAAATTCACCCATTATTTTATGATATATTTATTGAAGATATTTCATGTGATGGATATGATATACCAATATACGTACACCATAATAAATTTGGAATATTAAAGACAAACATAATTTTATCAAGAGATGAATTGGATAACTTTATAGTAAAGTTAGCTCAAAAGGCTGGAAAACATATATCATATGCAGAACCAATTTTAGATGCAACATTACCTGATGGATCAAGAGTAAATGCAACATATTCACAAGAAATTACTACGCATGGTCCAACATTTACAATAAGAAAATTCAAAAAGCAAATGCTATCATTAGTAGATTTAATAAAATTAAACATGTTAGATTCCGAAGTTGCTGCATATTTATGGACTCTGGTAGAATTTAGAGCAAATATATTAATTGCTGGTTCAACATCTTCTGGAAAAACAACATTATTAAATTTAATTGCACAATTTATACCACCAGAAGCAAAAGTAATATCCATTGAAGATACAAGAGAATTACAATTGTATCATGAAAATTGGATTCCCACAACAACAAGAAAAGGTTTCTTTGTTGGAGATAAATACTATGGAGAAATTGATATGTATAAATTATTATCAGAATCTTTTAGACAAAATCCAAATTATGTAATTGTTGGAGAAGTAAGAGGGGAAGAGACATATGTAATGTTCCAGGGAATGGCTTCTGGTCATTCTACACTATCAACCATACATACTGATAGCTGGAGGACATTAATAAGAAGATTAACAACACCACCAATTAACTTAACTCTAGACCACGTTGCATTATTAGATGCAGTAATATTTACAATGAGGGCAAGAAACATTTCTCCATCTGCTAGAAGGATAAGAGAAATTGTTGAAGTAGGAAGATATTTGAATGGAAGGATTGAAAATGAAACAGTTATAAAATGGAATTTTGAAAATGATACATTTGAAAAAAGAAATTTAGGAAAGTATACTGAAGAAGAATTAAAATATAGAGTTGGATCAAATATAAGTTTTAAAGATTCAATAAAGGAGAAAAAACAAGTAATAAATTATTTAGTAAAAAAGAATATAAGAGAAAATAAGAAAATTGCTGAATATATAAAGCTATATTATACAGATAAAGATTCTTTATTGAAGAAAATATGAACTTTTTAGTAAAAAAATTATATCCCTATTTTAAGGATAAAAAATATGATATATTTTATACACAATTTAAAACTTCTATTGAAGATTATATAAAATCAACATTAAAATATTCCTTCTTAACATTTATTTTATCATTTATATCTTTATCTTTGATATTTATTTTCCATCTAAATTTCTATGATATAGTATTATTCTCTGTAAGTATTTTATTTGGAATTATTGTTGGCTTTTTAACATTTATTTATTTTTATATTTATCCAACATTAGCAAAAGCAGATTATATAAAAGATATAGAAGATAATTTACCATTTTTTGCATTATACTTTTACTCTTATTCTGGTTCTCAAATGAATATAATAAATATATTCAAATTATTAAATAAAGAAAAAAGATTCGGAGCAATAAATAAAGAAATTTCATATTTATTAATATTGATTGATAATTTTGGATATGATATTTTATCTGCATTATTAGAACTAGCTCAAAAAACACCTTCAGAAAAATTCAAAGAATTTTTATATGGATTGATATCAGTAATTAGATCTGGAGGTTCCCTAAAAGATTTTGCTAGAATATATGCAAAACAAAATTTAGAAGAATACGGAATACAACTAAAGGAATATAATGAAAAAGTTAATTTGTGGATAACATTGTATGCATTTTTCTTTATAACATTTCCAATGATATTATTAATTTTATCATTCCTGTTTTCAATTGCATCTGGAAATGTAAATATTCTAAATTCATTATTGTTTTTCTTTATTGTAATTATTCCATTTTCATATATTACATATTTATATATGATACATATATATCAACCAAAGATTTAGAAATTAACAAATCCTTTCTTCACTAAATCAATTGCTTCTTTTTTTAATTTTCTAAAACAAGATATATGAAAAATCATCTTTTCCCCATTAAAATTTATTATTTTATATTTTTCATCATCATATACTGGTCTATTACAATATTTACATTCACCAATTCTATTTCCCATAAAAAATAATTTATATTTATTATATAAAAATTTAGTGAACCCCTTCAGGTATTCCCTTTCTTTTTCTTATAGAATCTATTATTTGCTGTTGTAAATCTTTTGGAACTTTTTCATATACTTGATCTTCTAAGAACCAAACACCCCTTCCAGATGTTGCAGATCTTAATTCATCTGTAAATCCAAACATATTTGCTACAGGTACCTTTGCCTTAATTGTTGCTCTTTCTTCTTCAATATTCATTTCTAATATTTGTCCTCTTCTTGATTGTAATATAGATGTTACATCTCCAACAGTTTCTGGAGGAGTATCAATTCTTATAACTTGCAATGGTTCATATAATGTTGACTGTTCAAGAATAGCACTTTTAATTGCGTCTTTTGTTGCAGGAATTATTTGAGCAGGACCCCTATGGATTGCATCTTCATGTAATACTGCATCAATTAATTTTACTTTCATCATTATACAAGGTTCCCATGCTAATGGACCTTGGTTCATTACTTCCTTAAATCCTTCTACTATATATTCTATTACTTCTGGTAAATGCACAATACCCCTTGTCATATCAATCAATACATTCCCATTTTGTACCATTATGATCCTCCTCGCTTCTTCTTTATCAAATCCAATCTCATTAAATACTTTCCATAAATCTTCCTTTTTAATTCTTCCCTCAGGTAATTTTCCTTCCCTAATATATTCCCTCATTTTTTCATATATTTCATATGGTAAAGGTTCAATTTGTATATATATTTTATTATGTTTGTTTGGAGATTTACCTTCATATACTTGTGTAACTCCATTAACAGATTCTCTATAAATTACTATTGGATTTCCAACCTTTACAGGTATTCCAAAATCATTTTGTACTCTATATTCTATTATTTGTAAATGTAAATCTCCTAAACCAGATACCAAAATTTCTCCAGTATCTTTTTTCTGTTCAACTTTCATTGTTGGATCTTCTCTTGTTAATAGATCTAATGTTTCAATTAATTTTGGTAAATCATTTGGATTCTTTGGTTCAAAAGATTTTGTAACTACAGGATCCAACCAATGTTTCATTTCTTCAAATATTTCAACACTTTTTGGATCTTGAACCTTTCCAACAATTGTTTCTCCAGGATATAATCCTTTTATTCCAACTAAAGCAATTATATTACCAGCTTTTGCAGAATCTACATTTATTCTTTGAATTCCCTTCCATATAGCAACCTGTTGTATTTTTATTTGCCTTCCAGCTTGAATTAAAAATACATCATCACCTTTTGATAATGTACCTGAAAATATCCTTGCAGTTGCAATTTCTTGTTTTGATACCTTATCAATTATTACGTTTGTTACATTTATTACTATTGGTCCATTTGAATCTAAATTTAACATTGCTTTTCCAACATCTGAATTTATATCTCCCTTCCATATATGAGGAATTCTATATTTTTGTGCTTCAACTGGAGAAGGTAAATGCCTTATAACCATATCCAATACAACTTTTGCAACAGGTGCCTTTTTTCTCATTTCTTCCTTTAATTTTTCTTTATCATCTAAATATTTATTATATATTTCAATTATATCTTTAAATGAGACATTATATTTTTTCATAAAAGGTACTGACAATGCCCAATGGAATTTTGCAGATCCAAATGCAACAGATCCATCATTTACATTTACATTCCATTTTCCTTTAAATTCTTGAGGAGAATATTTATCAATTAATCTATTTATTTCAATAACTATTTTTCCAATCCTTTCCATAATTTGTTGTGGAGATAATTTTAATTCTGTAATTGCTCTATCAGTTTTATTTATAAATAATACTGGTTTTACATATTCTTTTAATGCAGTTCTTAATACAGTTTCTGTTTGAGGCATTATCCCATCAACAAAGTCTACTACAACAATTGCACCATCAATTGCTCTAGCAGCTCTGGTAACCTGTCCTGAAAATTCTACATGTCCTGGAGTATCTATTAAATTTATTAAATAATCTTGATTTTCATAATTATGAACCATTGAAACTGCAGCCCCATATACTGTTATTTCTCTTTCTCTTTCAGTTTCATGCCACCATGTAAACATTGCTTCACCTGCAAGTTCTTCTGCTAACATTCCTGCACCTGCCAATAAAGAATCTGTCAATGTTGTCTTTCCATGATGTATATGCGCAATTATACCTATATTCCTTATATTATTTGGATTATTCATAACTTGCAATATTCTTTCAGTTAAACTTGCCATTATAATAAAATGAGAAATAATATTTTAAAAGATGCTTATTATGTATATAAGCTTAAAAAATATAAGCTCATTTATTATGATGCTCATCGAACTAACAATTCTATATCTACCATAAAGACTTTGAACGTAATGTAAAGATTATAAAGTATTTAAAATTTTATTTAAATATTTAGTTATGAAATTCAACATAAAGTTTATTGCTGGAATACTTTCATTGATTATTTTTATTATAATAGCATTAATAAGCGATAAATCTACTGTTAACTATAAATTAGAAAAAATAAATTTGAAATTGTATTCATTAAGTTTATATGGAGATGGATGTTATTTGTATAATGTTACAGACGGATATTTCATAATAAAAAATAAAGGGCCGGGTATAAATTACAAAGTACCATTAGTAGAATATGTTAATACTACTTCATTTATATTTTGTAATCAGACAATTTATTATAGTATAACAGTAGAAGAATGTCCTCCTATTTGGTATCCTTGTAATATATCATGTACACCTGGAAAAATATGTCCAATGATAAAATGTCCTGAATATGAATGTTATAGTATGACATACTATATAAATATAACATATCCAATAATAATTGCAAACAATGATATATTTTTATATGATAATAATGTTTATTGTTATTCGGAAAATAACTGCAATATAATTTATCAATTACTACCTAGAGAATACCTATACGGTCTAATATATCAAATAATAGTTTCTAGACCTCCAGTCGTTCCAGTAGTTCCCTCATCTAAATAATCAAATTAATCACATGAGGCTTGGAGTATTATATTCTGGAGGAAAGGATTCAAATTATTCATTATATATTGCATCAAAATATCATGAGATATCTGTACTATTGAATATAATTCCAAAAAATAATGAAAGTTATTTATATCATTATATTAATAATAATTTAACTGAATTACAATCAAAAGCTCTTAATATACCCATAGAAAGATTTTATGTAAATAATAATGAAGAAGAAACATTGTTTGAAGCGCTAAAATATTTAAAAGAAAAATATAATATTGATGGAATTGTTACAGGGGTAATTAGATCCACATATCAAGTATCTAGATTTCAAAGGATATGTAAAAGATTGAATCTATGGTGTTTCAACCCATTATGGCTAAAGGATGAAGAAGAATATTTATATGAATTATTGGAAAATAATTTTCGTTTTATAATTGTTGGATGGTATACCTATCCATTGGATATAAATATTTTAGGAAAAGTTGTTGATGAAAATATAATAAGAAAATTAATTGAATATAGAAAAAAGTATAAAATAAATATTGCAGGGGAAGGTGGAGAATATGAAACCTTTGTTTTATATCAACCATTATTTAAGAAAGAGATAATAATAAAAGATTATGAAATAAAAATAGAAAAAAATTATGCAGAATATATTATAAAAGATGCTTATTTAAAATGATTGGAATAATTCATACAAATAAAGAAGAATTATCAAAATATGAATTCTTATATCCAATAGTAAATATCTTAAAAAAATTAAATATTAATTATAAAATTTTTTCATATAAAGATAAGGAAATTTTAAATAAAAATATAATAATTAATTTTCTAAAATATATATAGCCCCTACTAGGGTAACCTTAGATAGATGAAAAAGGTTGAGTTAGTAGGGGTACAAAATGAAGAAACCGTCCCAGGCTGAAAAATGATGAATTAAAGCTAACAGATAAAAAATTATTCTTCAGCTTTTTCTCTTCTTTTTTTACCCCCTCTTCTTGATTCTATTAATACTGCAGCTATTATTATTATTGCTAATATTACCAATATCCAGAATATTAATCCTGATAATGGTAATGATACTGGTACTGATGCTGAAGCTGCTCCTGGTACAGAATATACTTCAAACAATGAATATAATACTTGTCCTGTTTGTTGATCTATTATATTTACATGTACTGTTACAACACTACTTTCTGCAGTTACATTTAATGGTATTTTTTCAGTATATGTGCCTCCTATTTGTATTTCTTGTTGTTCTGGGTATACTTTTCCTCCTTCAGCATATGCTTGTATTAATAGATTATATACCTTTGTTGTATTTGAATTTATTATTAAATATATTGTTGAATTTTCTTTATATTTTAATGGTACATATCCAACCAATGATGCAATTATTGGTTTTGGTTCTATCTTTGTTCCATTTACATATAAATTATATGTATATGTTTGTGATACTCCATCATAATTAAATACAAATTGCACTGGATAATAACCTGCTGTTAAATTTTCTGGAATTCTTACTACTACTGATAACTGTGTTACTTGATTTGGCGATAATGTTATTGTTGATAACTGTTGGAATATATTTAACTGTTGTGACATTACTACTGGTTGTACTTGTATATTCATTGGTAAGTTAGATTTTAGATTTACATACAATTCTATAAATTGTCCTGGTTTTACATTAAATGTGTTTGTATATACACTTAATACATTTACTGGTTGTATTTTTTGTGCATTTATTGTTATTGTATAACTATACTGATATATTCCCACTCCATTTTGATATACATATAGTATAACTTTATAATATCCTGGTTGTAATCCTATTGTATTTAATGGCAATATTACTTCTCCTTGAGAATTTGGAGATATTGTCTGTGAATCTTGTAGATTATATATTAAATTTCCATATTGATCGTATAATAACATTTGAACTGTTACATTTACTGTTTGATAACCTGGATTTTTCACTAATACATCTACATTATATATTGAATTTGCTAGATTATTCAATAAATTAAAGTTTGGCGATATTGAAACTACTTCTATATTTTGTCCATTTTGATTATCTGATATATAAAATGATTGTTCCGCATATTGTGTTAATACTTGTCCATTGGATAATACAACTGTCAGTTGTTCTAATATATACATTTTTCCTTTCGCATTCTTTAAATAATAACCTGGTATTTTAATAGTTAATAAATTCTCTCCAGGTTGTAAATCTATACTTTTTTGTGTTTGATAAACAATATTTCCACTTGAACTATATAATGTTAATGTTAATGTTGCAGATTGTATATTTGTTCCAACATTTTGCAAGTATACTACAGACTGTACATTTATTCCATATTGTTGTGCATATTGCTGTGAAATTACTTCTGGTAATTGTACTAATGATAATGTTAAATTATATGGTACAAATGTTAAATTATATGTTCGACTTGATGCTACATATTGTAAACATGGCGGATCTCTAGGTTGTATAGGTAGTGGAGTTATACTTTGTGGGCATGACATATACAATAATGTTACATTTGCTTGTACTGTGAAATTATATTGTTTTGATGAACATTCAGATTGTGTACATGAACCTGTTGAACTATACTGTTTTATTAAATTTTGCAATTCTAAAGGATCCACTGATACTTGGTATATGTTTAATCCTGTGCAAACTGATATTTGTTCAAAATATTGATATATTAATTGTCCATTTGGTGCATATATATTGAAATGCAGATATGCTTGTTGTGGTTTTTGTTCTACTCCATACAATTTTACTATAAATGTTAAATTATTCAATGTATTTGCTAATAATGTTGACGTTTGTGGTTCTATTAGTAATTGTTGTGCATTTATTCCCAATGCTAGTATTATTATTCCCGCTAAAAAACTAAACAATCTTTTTATTGTTACTACTACATTGTTATCCATAATTTAATGTATGATAGAAAAATTTATAAAAGTTATTACTTGACAGATAGTATATCACTATCACCTGGAAGGTATCCTAATATAATGTTGTAATCAACTTTAAAAATTTTTTCCAATTGTTTTGCGATATCAATTGGTTTTTTATTTCCAGGAATTAATATAACATAATTTTTATATTTATCTTTTATACTTTCGGGTACTCCTGGTATGATATTATAATTCTCAAATGCCAATGCAATTTCTAAATTTACTTTTATATAATTCTTCTCTCCATATATCATAAAAGATCCCCTTTTTAAATACATTCCAGAAGGTGCCTTTTTTGATACCTGATCTGGATATACATAATATACATCTATAGAAGATAATTTATTTTTCCATGCCCTAGAATATGATCCAACAAATTTCGCAGCTTCATATATATCTATTTCGCTTGCATTTCTTCCATTTTTTAATATACCAAAAGGGGACCCTACAATATCTGCATGAAATACTAAATCATTTTTTTCTAAATATTTATTTATAATAATTTCGTTTGTAATAGAATCTTTTCCGGCAATTAACAGAAAATTATTTGTTGTAAACATCCATCTAAATTTCTCATACCATTTTTTGTTTCTCTTAATCTCTTCTTTCTTTTTTTCAATAACTATTTTTTCCTCAATGCTATTTAATTTTTCTTCTAATTCTTTTATCAAATTTTCTATTTTCTGTTTTTTATTTTTTAATTCTTTTATTTTTTCATATATTTCATTTATGTTTTCATATATACTTTTTTTAGTATCAATTTTTATTTCCATTTTTCCAACAAATATTATAAAATGCGCATTTTTTACATTTTTCAGAAAATTTTTTTCCAGGATCTTCTTTATTATCAATCATATCAATTATTTTATCTTTTATATCAAGTATTCTCTTTATTTCACTATTATTTCTAAATTCTATTTCTATTTTATGATTATCTTTTGTATATAATATTATACCCTTTCTTATATCATAATTTGGAAATTCATCCTTTAATAATAAATAGTATGAGTATAATTGTGTAATATGTTCTCTTCTAAAAAATCCAGATTTTATTTCATAAGGTATTATATGTTTTTTATATATTTCTAACCTATCAATCCTACCAACTATATTATATTTCAAAGATGTAACATCGAATTCTGTCTTTATTTTTGGTTCTAAGAACTCCCATAATTCTATTCCATATAAATCATTATCTTTCATAAAATTAAACACATTTTTCGCCCTGTCTTCTATGTCTTTTATTACATAACTATATGCCTTTATCTTTATATCGTTTTTATCTAAATTAAAATTTTTTATCTGTTCTTCAAATTCTTTTATAGATTCTTCTAATAATTTTATCAAAAAATTATTATATAAATTTAATATTTTTTCATATTCAAAAAACTCTTTTATATTAAATATTATCTCTTTCTCTTTTTCATTTATTTTATCAAATAAAGAATGAATAATTGATCCAAATATTTTCTGTTCATTATCTTCTTCTGAATATCCTAAAACTCTTTTCAAATAAACTTTTCTAGGGCAAAAAATATAATCTGTTATATCCGTTACTCTAACAAAAATATCATTTAATTCCACACTTTACTTATATTTTTAATATTTATAAAATATAACGCCGATATATCTTAAATGAAAATAAAAACATGGGTTGATAAAAATACCTGCATTAGTTGTGGAACATGTATTGCAATTGCACCAGAAATATATGAATACGATTCTGATGGAAAAGCAAAAGCAAAAGTTGAAGTTATTGAAGACCCAAATTTAATACAAAAAGTTAGAGATGCTGAAGTTGCATGCCCAACACATTCAATTAAAGTAGAAGAAGTAAAAGATTAATGAAATATATAGTAGATATTGATTATAGTAAATGTATAAATTGTCTAGCTTGTTATTTGATAAATAAAAATGTTTTTTCAATTGAAAATAATAGAATAATAATAAAAAATAAAATAATATCTTCTGAAGAAGACATAGAAAATGTAAAAATTGCTGCCAAAGCCTGTCCTACAAACGCTATATATTATCAAGAAATATCAGATAAAAATTAATAAATTATGAGACACTATATTTAAGTATGGCATTTTATGATACATTCTTAACATTATTAAACAACCTAGGGGTCTTTAATGTTATATTACCATTTTTACTGGTTTATGCTATAATGTATGGTATACTAAGTAAATATAAAATATTAGGTGATCCTTTTGCTGAAGGAGATAAAGGAAGAGTTACAAGGAGTTTAATATCAATCGTATCTGCATCTACTGGATTTTTTATAGTTGGATCTGCAAACGTAGTATTATCATTAAAAACTCTAATCCCATATGTAGTATTATTTTTACTAACATTATTTTTCCTTATATTAGCAATTTCCCCATTTTTACAGAGAGAAGAAAAGAGTGGAGAATTACAAATGGGTAATAAGACAAGGATGATTTTACTAGCATCTTCTATAATTATATTTACATTAATGGTAATATTTATACTTGGATTGTATAATTATATTAATTCTACATTAACATCTCC
>Ga0209739_100918_pt1 | contig 10716 bp, 9 predicted proteins | sample JossMetagenome_2_FD_184729 | JGI IMG/M metagenome (GOLD analysis project Ga0209739, IMG submission 184729) | Hot spring sediment microbial communities from Joseph's Coat, Yellowstone National Park, USA - JC3_ASED (SPAdes) (version 3) | ecosystem: Environmental > Aquatic > Thermal springs > Hot...
ATTAAGTCTTTAACATATTCGGCTTTACACGTAAAGAAAGATCAGAAGATGTTTCGGATACCATAGTTGATAAAGATCTAAAAACAAAAGATCTTCGCAAAAAAGTCTAATCCTTTAATTTCTATTTGAGCCCATGTAAAGCTGATCCAATTATATTATTAGATCTTTTCTATCAAAAAATCTTATGAATACATGATATATAATATTCTTATTTTACATGTGATTTTTATTGTTTCAAAAGAATGTATTTATTATGGAGTATATAATAGCGCACGGGTGGGTATATGATTTATTCAGATCCTTTCTCTATAAAGAATAGGGAGGATGATGAAGATGGTTAAATGTCCTTATTGTGGTTATGAAGGAGAATTTAAGCTTTTAAAAACATGGAAATATAGCAAGTGGGATGTATACTTCTATGAATGCCCGATATGTGGTAATAGATTTAGATATCAGATTGATCCAACGGGGAAATATAAAAGTTATATCATAAGGATCGGCATTAGAAGAAAGGAAAAAGAAGAAGGCAGCAAAAACGGTTAATTTTCATATTCAATTATTTTATTTGTAAATTGTTTAGGTGCTGAAGATAAGGCGTTAAGAATACGTGAATTTAAAATATATTGTTTTTTCCTGTCTCTCTAGAAAAACGATTAATGTCGAAACTAATGTAAACGTTGAGCTATACCCTCCTCTAAAGAGTAAATAGAAAACTACCACCAATAAAGAGCTTATGAGTAATGTTATGATGAAGAGTAGGAGAAGGTTTGATAAGATTATAGCATTATATAGTAGCAATACCTCTATGATTCTACTACACCCTATACCAAGCAGTACTGATAACAACACAGATAGGAATATGCTATGTTGATTCTCAATACCACCAACAACATGCCTAACCGTATTCATTATTCTCTCATCAATGTGTAGAGTCGTCATTGCGACCTCTCCTCATTAAATGTAGCTATTTTATCACGGATTCTCTCTCGTAACCACCTCGCCATAGTTTTTATCGACTTTCACAGTTTTTGACATGCTTCTAACACCTCTCTATATGAGTATATATTGATGAACTTTTAATGACATAGAGATATAGCCGATATAATATATGCCCCTATAAATGCCGGTGCAGTGATAAGTTCAGATAGCAAGCTGATCCAGCGGACAAATATAAAGTTTATATTAGAAAGTCAGCACCGAGAATATTAATTAAAATGCGCTGTAAAACCTTTTATACCTACACCGAGTACTCTATCCTTAGACTCAGCACGAAAATTAATCTTGATCTTAAGAGGCACTGACTACTCTAGATAGAGTTTGTAGAGAACATTATAGACGGAAAGCTCTTAAAATACGCTAGTATGCATGGCTTAGAGTATTTTAGAAATATTTTTAGATTATATACCTTGCTCGAGCACCCTTGAGAAGTTTCTTTGTTTTCCAGACAAACAGCTAAAACTAGATAGGTCTTGTTGTTGAGAAAGTTGTGTAGAGGCTTGTTTCTAGGTTAAAGTATTCATAATAAAAAATCTGTAAGTAACTCTAGGTCGAAGAGAAAGTGTGAACATTGTCAACACTCCACGATTATCAGCGGTGCTATTTTAGCCAGCTTACTTTCAACTCCATGCCCCAAGTAGTATTCGTCGTGAGGGCTGTGGTAGACATCGTAGCCGTGATCCGATATTATGAAAGCTTTCTTAGTCCTCATGGCATCTTCGGCCAACTTCTCTGCTATGCTTTTAAGCCTCAGCTCAGCCGATCTTAATAATTTATCAAGGCTCATAGGCTTTCCAAGCTTCTCGTGAACTGCCTTGTCCGTGCTCTTGTAGAGGCTCGTCCCTAAAGCCTTCGCTAGCTCAAGCATTGTTGGACTTCCATAGGCCTTCTCGAACTCGGAGGTGAGAGCCAACGCGTTTATGTAAGGTTCGACAGATACCGCAAGAGCCCCGCATTCTTTTGTTATTTTAACATAGACTTCATAGACCTCTGGTAAGCCGAAGCAATCGATCAAGAAGGGTTTATAGCCCTTTCTTACCAAATTCTCTGCCCTTTGCCTCATCAAGAGCAGATTATCAGGGGCTCTGGCAACCTCGTCAGAGATACTCTTGACCATAATTAAGATGTCGTGGAAGTCTATGAGATCATGCTTATTTGAACATGAGTAGATGGCAAAGAGACGTAGGAAGTCTGTATAAGAGAGACCTCTTTTCACTGCCCTCTCAAAGAGCCATTCCAAGCGACTTTTGAAATCCTTAACTCTCATAGCTTCATTATCAGCCCGCTACACCTGCCTCCCTGCCCTCTTTGATGTAGTCCCTGATTGGAGAGAGCATTCTAATGATTCGATCAGCAGATTCCTTGTCCTTAACCTCCATCTTGATCCAGACCATCCCGCCACCTCTCTCTGCTATGGAATAAACTAAGCTTTTGAAGATCTCCCAAGGATCTTGATGCGAAGCAGGCGGAGATGGTAACGGTGGAGCAGGCAGGGATTTTTCTGTGATAGGAGTTTTAGGAGTTGCCTTGATAGTATACTTTCCCTCTTCTAGCTTCTTCTCTACTTCGTACTTATCCTTAAATGCTTCCTCTACTCGCTTAACCACTATTTCGGCTATCTGTCCCATGATCTTTGGTGGAATGTATATCCATCTATCTTCCACGCCCTCAAGTTTCTCTACCCTAAACTCGTCTATACGGAAAGATGCACTCCGCTTTTTCTCTAGGTCTTCCTCGATGACTTTATAGATCACTTCCGTAGCCATTTTAGGGCTCGGAAAGATCATTCTCCCTTGCTTTATTTTCTCTGCTAACAACCTAGAGGTGTCTACAATTACATCGCTTAAACCCTTCCTAAAGGTGTCAATGACTTCTTGTATTTCACGAACTTTGACCTCCCTACTCCTTATGTCGATTGCTATAGGTTCTGACATGACGCCTTTTGGCGTGTAATAGAGAGCCTCTGCAAAGACGGACTTCATAGAGGAGGTGAAAGCTGCTAGAGCGTCGCTTAGCCTTTTCCCCATCTCCGCCTTCAAGTCACTGAGCTCTATCTCCAATAACCTCTTTGCTACTTCGTCTTGACCTTCTCTCTTTTCTAGAGGAGCTATGTATTCGTTAATTACGTATGACATAGCACTATCAACGGCAAGGGACCGCGCTTTCTTATCTAACGCTTCCTTAGTTATCTTAGGTAGCACGATAACCAAGTTGTGGACTCCTTTCCTCTCCAAGAATTTCTTTGCATCCATCCTCATAGTGTTGAAGGAAGAGTCTTTCGTCTGCTTCTCTTCTGATAACTGGGTGAGAAAGCCTTTGTTCACGTAGATATAGGCGTAGAACTTATCAGACGAGTGAGGCTTTTTCTCAAGCTCTTGTAGGCTCTCAATAGCTTTAAGTTCTAAGAGATCATCGCTGTACTCAAGTCTCAGGAGGTCTTCTTCACATATTCTTTCCGCAAGCCTAATAGGGTCTCCCATAAGCGCTTTATATTCGTCATTTATCATCTTCCTGAAGATAGCGAGAACGCTTGCTATCGGGATGATAAAGTAACCGTAGTCGCCGCCTGTCAGCGAAACTCTATGGATATTAGGATGGACTGTGTCTAGAGCTTCAACAACTTCATTAATCATAGAGTCCGAGAGTCCATGAACTCTCAATATCTCACGTAGCTCTACTTCTTTAACGACTGGTATATCTTGAGGTGGAGTTCTTGTCTTTGCCACTCTCACCATCTCTACGAGCTTTTCAGGAGCTCCGGTAATAGTTAGCGAGAATATTGAATTAACGGCCAACAATATCTCCTCGCGATGAATTGAGCTCTTCAACAAGTCTGTAATTGCATTATAAATGGACTTGTAGCCAATAGCTAATTCGCTACCGGGCAACATCATATCGATCACGTCTTCGGTAAAACGTGCTGGGGACACAATATTATCGCTAGTCCTGTATGCTTCTAACGCGTAGATCGCCATAGCCTTTATGAGCGACCTCAGGTGGTGAGCTTGCGGAACGTCGGTATCGGCTTTCACGACCCTCTCAATGAATTTGTCGAATGACTTATGAAAGACCTTCTCGAATTCCCCTTTCTTAAGGCTCAACCTCTTCTCTAGAATCCTCTTTGCCTCATCTAAGCTGAGCCACCTAGTCTGAGTCGTGCTCTCGATCCTCTGCATTTGATCGATGAAGCCCTCTATCAAGACCCTAAACCTAGGATCAAGTAGGTCCCTGACCTCAAGCCACCTGTCGAAGTCCCTCCTCGCAGAGGCCACGACAACTGCTATCCCAGAAGAGCCTCCGAGGGCCCTCCTATAATGCACGAGGTCTAAGACGAATTTCACTACCTCTGCCACGATCCTCCTATCTTCTTCGTCACCAAGCGTAGTTGCGTAGTGTAGCTCGTCTATCAAGATCAAGAGGTTGAAGTTTTTATCTATGGTCTCCGCCAACTCTTTGGCGCTCGGTAACCTATCCTCCTCATAGGCCCTCTTAACGAGCTCGGCTGCCCTGTAATCTCCTAGCTTACTTAGAAGTTTCTCTGTCAACTTTAGATACCTAATAGCCAGCCTCGGAGTCCTCAGGTCGAAGGCGAAGACTACAGTCTTATTAGCTAAAGTCTCGTTATAGCCGGTTCTAGGCTTGTAATCATCTAGATAGCTCGAGAGCTGCTCAGGCGTTAGGATGTAAGAGGCGAAGAGATGTAGCAATAAAGTCAGCAAGTGGGTCTTGCCGGAGCCCATGTCGAGGTTTAAGAATATCGAGGCGACACCCCTGTTTCTCAAACTCTCGACGACGCTTTTCAGCACACTAATGAAGTTATCTGAGGGGTGCGTAAGCTTGAAGAAGACGCTCGGCTTGTAGTAGGGAATCTCTTCTTCCTCTACTTTGCCCTCACCTATGGCTAAGATCACCGTCCCTAACGAAGGCGCTAGCTGTTCAGGTCTTACTCTCACGATCTCATTAAGTAGGTCTTCCTTAAAGAACCTCCTCACACTCAAGGAGAGCCACCTACAGCCAAGACTTTCAATAAGGTGTCTCTTTCATCTTTGCTAAGGCCGAGCTTGCTCCAAGCAACAGCCACTAAAAGCTTCGCCAACGAGATCTCATCTCTCTCTGCCTTCATTACAACATCCTCCGCGGCCCTAAGCCCATGCTTCGCGAAGACCTCTCTAACATTCATCAGCAATTTGATAGCCCTTCCTACGGCAGACTCTGGATGGGCCCTTGAGACATTTACAGGGCTTAAGAGCCTCATAGCGCCCCTCTCTTGACCAGCCCTCAACAATTTTAAGAACGGGGCTTGGAGGACCTGCTCTATCCTATTGGCAAAATCGCTGGAGACCTTGAGATCTTCACTCGATGCCATTAAGAGGAAGGTGTAGAGCCTAGAGACAGGGTCGAGCCTCTCCAACTCCATAAGCCCGACTCTAGCCACGTTCTTCGCCAAATAGTCGAGTACGGAGAAGATGGAGGTTTTTAGCGCTTTATCAGATAAGTTTTGATAACCGCCTAAGCCAAATGCTAGTGAGTAGAAGGTCGCCTTCGCAAAGCCGTCGGCCAGCGAGACGATCAACGCCTCCTTTAAGGCGTTGAGCCCGTACATGCGCAAGAGATTATCCATTGACGACTCAACGGTCCTCCTCACGTCCTCTGAGAAGATCTTGGAAAGTGCGAGGTCTTCAAAGCTTGCTATCACCATCCTCTTGACCCTAGGCCTTGCCACTATCACCATGCTGGTGAAGAAGGCCGTCTTCTCCAAAGCAATTCTCCTCTGCCCCATCTCGCTCCAAACCTGCCATGTTTTAGCTACTCCATACCCTTTCTCATAGAGCATATTGAAGAGCTCATACCAGCCCCCAAGCTTACTATAAGCGTACCAGACAACTAGAAGACCATCATCCTTCAGGACTTTTGAAGCAGCTTCTAAAAATTCCTTAAAGCCCTTCGCATACTCCTGTGGACCACTCTTCGAACCCTCTTTAGGAGGTTCTCCTCTTATCTCAATGCCTCTCGGAACCTTCGGATCCTCAGGAACCCAATTTGCGATCTTCACTCTATCGCGAGGAAAGAGCTCTCCGAGGACAGGCCAGAGAGCCTGTTGTATTATCACCCAGAAGAACTCTGTTATTCCAGCATAGTCATGTTGCTCATAATATGGAGGATCGACATTTATGATGTCTACCGACTTCTCTGGCAAATAATCGTGAAGCCGCCTAGCGTCCCACATGTATATCGCGTCTAACCCTTCTTTCCACAGACCCTCAAGTCTATTGCACAACAACCTTACGACAGGAAGTAGACCTCCTCTCGTTGTCTCAACCTCCTCTTTAGCTTCTTCCACTTCTTCACCCTCCTCCTCAACCTCTAGAACCCATGAAGGTACTAGGTATGCTAGGTTCCCCTCACAATAATCATAGCCTAGGTCAACGCTTTTGCCCAAAGCGTATTGAGAGCCCGCGAGGTCTCTAATAGATTCATCACCTGAATCCCATTGTGTAATGATGTTGTCATAGTTGAATGCTTTAGCTATTGACAATGCCATGTATAATGTTGCCGCAACTCCAAGCTCGCCATACTGTTTGCTCAATGCCTCAGCTCTAGCCCTGACGAACTTGACCAACTTATAGAGGGCGAGTAGTTGGCGTGGATTAAAGAGCTGATACCAATACTTGAGGCCATAGCTCTTGAGTTTTTTGAAGACGTTGTTGTCCTCGGGTATTTCAGCTATAGGGAGGTAGTCCTCTATGCTCCTACCTTCTTCTCGTTCCCTCAAAGCGCTTCTAGCGAGTTCCTCAGAGGCCTCGATGAGTGATTGGACATCTCTCCCGTCAGGCGCTCTGTATCTTCTCTTGGCTAATTGAACGGCCGCAAGTACATAGACCTTAGGGGCATCTTTTGCTCTCTCAATCTTCCCCTCCAGTAGATCTTCTATGAGCTTTACGTGCTCCTTAACCCACTTCTCCCTAATGTCGCTTTCACTAACAGACTTGCCGCAATAGGGACATATGACAGGCGAGAAGACTGGGCTCTCTCGGGAAACTTGGAACATCAGCTTTTTATTCTCCTTGTCGAAGACAGGCTTCACGTAGAGACTCTCACTCTTGCTTAGTAAAGTATGTCTAGCGAGCGGTATTATGCCGCCACACTCGTGCTCCGCGCTTACGAAGAAGAGGTATCTCTTCGCCTTCTCATCGTAGAACTTACCCAAGGCCTCTTTAGCGTACTTCACTAGGTCTCTGACTTCATGCTCTAAGAGCTCTAACAACCTCTTACCATATTTCGCTGGGAACTCTATCGTAGCTCTCAAAATGAGGTATGCGAGAGGGTTGTAATCGCCTGCTATTGTCTTGAAGCCCAGCCTAAGGGTCTCTAAAGGTATTGAGCCGCCGCCGGCCATGGGATCCACGACTGTTATTTCCTTCGGATCTCTGCTAAGCAGTTTCTTAACGAGCTCCCTTTCGGGGTCAGCCATGTAAAGGGTTGCTAAAGCTCCGCTTTCACGAGCAAGCTTTCTAACGTTCTCTAATCCTATTGCTTTAAGAAAGACCTCCTTAGAAATGTTAGGACTGTATTCGAGGGCTGAGGCTAGGGTTACAGCCCTTGCAGCAGAGGGTGGCCTCCTTGCAGGATAGTAGATTATGTTATGAATTTTTGGTAAGCCTCTGAATTTTAACTTAGAAGCATTTAGTATTTTTTCAACACTTTCTCTAAACTCTTTTTTCATATATTTAAAAGTCATATCAAACTCCGCAAACAAGTTCACCTCTTGTAGTGGAAACTCTCTCTCTATGAACTTCATCTGCCTCACCACTTCAACTTATAGAGCTCTAAAAGAGCTCTGACGACTCTTGAGGCCTTGAGCGCAATCCTGTATTCTATAAACGGCCCGTCATTTCTTTTATTGTTCTTATAAAAGCTCTGAGATAGCTCTATCAAGTCCCAAAAGAAATCTGCGATCACCTTTGGCGTTCGACTCAGCAACATGTCGAGAAGCTCTTCAGAGGGATTGTTAGTATAAGAGGCTAAGAGCCAGACGCCTACTGCTGGAAGAGTTCTCAGAGGTATCAAAACTTCTGAATAATCGTTCTCTCTCCTTGTTAAGAACTTCTCGGTTAAGATAGCATACACTTTCTCAGCTTTTTTACCACCAATTTTTAGAATGGGTCTCTTCAGCTTATTATCCATTACTAATTCTATATAGCTCTTCTTGAGCCTGACTACCGGCGTTGTTTTACTCATCAAATCTGATAGAGCAGATGACAAAGCTAATCCCCTAATGTCTTCTCACACTTGTTAAGCCTCTCTGCCACTCAGACTTCTCGTTGTAATTAGAGCATCGATAGAAGTAGATGTACCAGTCAGCATGTTTCCATATTTTTGAAAGCTTGAACATATCCTCATAATTGCGGCAAAAGTGTTTAACACTATCCATAACTACCACTTCTCAATCTCGATCATCTTCTTAAGTTCTTCATAATTCTTCAACCTCTTAGAATTAAGTATGAAAGTCTTATCATTTTCAATCTGTTTTATGATCATTAACGTCTCTTTCTTAGAGATAGAGAAGACTCTCTGAAAGTCTGAGTCCCTCACTTAATAACCACCTATATATTTAATATTTACAGTAATTTATATTTATAATAAATTCATAAAATCTGTTAGCGGTATCATCTCTTAATCCTTTATATTAATTAGTGCTTACGACTTTACATGCTTCAGTTTATTTATTTTCAATCCTTAAGTTGATGATAATATGATGAATCCGTTGAAGATAGAAGTGCTTAATCAGCTGTTGTGTTTTCTCAAGAGAGAAATATAAAATGTTAAGAAGATATCTCGTAGAAGCTATACTAATTAGATTAACCATTTTAGTATGTAGCTATTTGTCTAGTTGCGATAAAAACTATTACAACTACAAGCCTCTCTGGTCTATAGACAAATTTTTGTAGACATCATCATAGACACTCGGTAGACATTAAAGAGAAAAAATCTCGCTTTAAGAACAACCTGAACAACTCAGATTCTTGTCTGTCTCGAGCGTCTATAATGGTGTCTATGATATTTATATTATTATTTTATTATTATATACATCATTTAGACAAACGATAAACAAGATCTTGTCCACCCTTGTCTATATATTCGTTTTATAAACTGGAGATAGACAAAAACTATTGTCTATAACTTGCTTCTTGTCTTGAAAAAGATCAGAATGTCCTCAAGTGTTGCACCTAAGGAAGGTTCGAAAACAGAAATATGAAAAAGCTTATTAATAATTAAGAAAATTAAATATATAGCCGAAGAATGTGAAAACCGCGTGACATTGTGAGCCAAAACATAAGTGAAGACCGATGAGTGATTGCGAACATAGATCTTTTTCTATTTTCTACAGGATTTTAAAATTAAGATATGAGCAAGAGAAGTATAAGAAGCTTATTACAATCTGCATGTTTTTCAGAAATCACGATTATCAAAGAATCATGATTTTAAATTTTTACGAAAGAACTGATCTATTGTAACATAGGATCATTCGAAAATTGTGATGAGATCTCTCAAGAGATCCCTTACGCCATAGATCTATGTCTCTATATAAAGAATAGAGATGGAAGACCTCTTATCATGTCTCTGGCCTTGCAATTCAAAACGCTTTTTATGCAACAATACATTTCTCACAATCATTTGAGAAATTTGTTAAAAGAGATGAATACAAGAACATCCTGCCTCTTCGGACAATTTTCTGAATCTTGAAAAACAAATTTTACGAGTGTATCGTATAGTGTGGCTGGTTATATTATATTGACAAATTATAACATCAGGACAGTTAATCTAATATTTTAATAATTGATCTATATCAACAAAACCGTTCATAGCAATAGATTATTAGTAAATATGTAATTGGGGTTTTTATGAAAAAAGATGAAGTTGTCGAATATATTAATACCATCAAGGATCCTCAGAAGTTTTTGGCTTATTGTAATAAATTTCACGAGAGCGAGCCTAGAGATATTGCGTATGTTGTATCTGCAAGTATTGTTTCTAAAGATCCTGAGAATATTAATTTTATACTTGCGGGATCCAGGATCATTATTATGACATGGAATATTGTTATATATCAAAAGCTACCTAGAGATGTTAAACTAAGACTGGAGAAAGATATACTTGATGCTTATGAAGAGTCTAGAGAAGATCTGAAAAGTTTCAGAAGGAGAAGATTAGAAAATATCGATCTAGATGACAACAATATTAAAGACGCTATTAAAAATATATTTCTAAAATTCTCAACAAAAGCTTCCATAGGATCTACAGGAGCTTCAAAGATTCTTCATTTGATAAATCCTTACGTCTTCGTGATGTGGGATACTAAAATTAGAGAGGCATATCACACACTTCATGTGAGATATGAATTATATGGTAAGAATCAGAAGATTGCTGAATGTTATCTCGAGTTTTTAAAACAATCTCAAGAGATAATAAAAACATTATTACATAATATCTCAGAAGATGATTTGTGGAAAGAACATCAAAAATCTATAGATAAAGAATTCTTCAGAGTATTCTCATTTCGTGAAACTATATTAAAAATGCTAGATGAAGCTAATTATATTAGATTTACAAAGGGAGTAACAATATAGGGACATTATAAGATTATTGTTATTTTAGTTGCCATTTTGCTGATCCACTGATTTTCACATCGAATATCATCTTATCATGACTTCAAAAAAT